>Ga0182004_10001483_pt1 | contig 17227 bp, 14 predicted proteins | sample Sormic07211540_1_FD_120479 | JGI IMG/M metagenome (GOLD analysis project Ga0182004, IMG submission 120479) | Endophyte microbial communities from Sorghum bicolor roots, Mead, Nebraska, USA - 072115-40_1 MetaG | ecosystem: Host-associated > Plants > Roots > Unclassified | place: USA: Nebraska...
ATGGATATACTCTTGTAATTAACTTTATGTCTTTGAGCACCAAACTTTGATGTATACAAATGTATGTATGAGATGAAGTATTTAAATTGCATGTTGCTATGTTAGAAGACCAACCAATATCAACATATTTAAATAATAACAATAAAATAATAAATAAATAAATAATACATATTTTAATAGGTTTCCACAGGCGGTCTCTTAGGGAACCGCCTGTGTAAATGCACATTTACACAGGCGGTTCCATAAGAGAGCAGCCTTTGTAAATGGTTTCTACTGGCGGCTCTCAAGCAACCGCTTGTGGAAATGGATGATATCTATTGGCCCCCAGTGCAGGCGGTGCTGGAAAACACCTGTACAAATATGTTACCAACCGCCTGTATAGTGTGCCCATCTACTAGTGGAGTTGTGTGCTGAATTTGCTCATTAAATCTAGGCATTGTTGTTAATGCTATGGAAATAGAAGTAACTCCAACCCTAGAGAAAGAGATATTGAAAGGTCAGTTAGAGTATAGGGAACTAAAAGAGATAGCTCAGAATGTGGTGTTAGAAAAGGCACTAGGATTCAGAATAGACGACAATGGTACACTCTAGTATGGGAAAAGGATATGTGTTCCTAAAGTGAAGGCTATATGTGATATGATTCTATGAGAGGCCCATCAATCAGCTTACTCTATTCACCCTGGTAGTACTACAATGTATCTAGATGATAAGGAGAAATATTGGTTGTATGGATTAAAGAGAGATGTAGCTGAATTTGTTGCTTTTTGTGATACTTGTCAGCGAGTGAAAGTTGAACACCAGAGGCTGCAAGCAATGAAGATTCCTGAATGGAAGTGGGAAGAAGTAGGCATGGATTTCATAGTGGGTTTGCCTCGTACATAGAGAGGATATGATTCAATATGGGTAATAGTGGATCGATTGACTAAAGTTGCTCACTTCTTGTGAGTCAAAACCACTAATTCAGGACAATTGTATATGGAGAGAATAGTTTGTTTGCATGGAGTGCCTAAGAAGATTGTATTTGATAGAGGAACCCAGTTCACCTCCACTTTTTGGAAGAATGTGAATGACTCCTTGGGTACAAAACCGAATTTTAGTACAACTTATCATCCTCAGAGAGATGGATAGACATAGAGGATCAATCAAAAACTGGAAGATATGTTGAGAGCTTGTGCATTGCAATATGGAACCAGTTGGCATAAGAGTTTGCCATATGCAGAGTTTTCTATAATAATAGTTGTCAGCAAAGTCTTAAAATGGCACTATTTTAGGAATTATATGGTCATAAGTGTAGAACCATTTGTTTTGGAATCAAACCGGAGAGACTCAGGTGTTTGGTCTAGATGTGCTTAGACAAGGAGAGCAGCAAGTACGGATCATTTGGGATAATCTGAGAGTTGTTCAGTCTCATCAGAAAAGTTATGCACATACACGTAGGAGAGAACTAGCTTTCGAGGAAGGTGACTATTTCTATCTGAAAGTGTCACCCATGCGGAGTGTGAAAAGGTTTAATATGAAAGCAAAGCTAGCTCCAAGGTATGTTGGTCCATTAAATGTTTTGCAAAGGTGTGGAGAAGTAGCTTATCAGATGGAGTTGCCTAAAAGTTTAGCTGGTGTGCATGATTTGTTCCAAGTGTTGCAACTTAAGAAGTGTTTGCGAGTACCTGAAGAACAAATACCATTGGAAGAGCTTACTGTAAAAGGGGATCTCACATATGAGAAATATCTAGTTAAGATTCTGGAAACAGCTGGGAGAGTTACTAGAAGTCGGATTATTAGAATGTGCAAAGTGCAATGGAATCGATATTCAGAAGTTGAAGAAACTTAGGAAAGAGAGGATGATGTGAGGAAATCATATTCATATTTATTTGAGTAAGCACTGTTCAATCTCGAGGACGATATTCTTTTAAGGGGGTAGAGTTTGTAACATCCAAAAATTGATTTTGCAATTAATATGATTTAATTTTATTGATTTAAGTATTTTTTGTGAGCATTTGAATTAGTGAATAAATAAATTTTGTTGAATTAAAATCCAACATAGGGATAGAAATATGTTTACGCATTCATGCTAGAGCATATTTAATTTTGTGCTGTTGACTTTTGATTTGAATTTTATTACACTAAAAATTCTTTTGAAAGGAAAGCTTTAGAAAATAAAATAGAAAAGGAAAAAGAGAAGGAACTCACTTACCTCCCTGAGCTCTGGCCCAGCCCAACATAGAAGCTGTAGCTCAGCCCAGTCCCCGCTCCCGACCTAACTCTTGGCCCAGTCAAGCAGGCCAGCCGCAGGGAGCTAGTCACACGCCCTCCTCTCTCTCTAGTCTCTGACACGTGGGGCCCACAAGTCGGCATCCTCCTCAATCTTCCTTAAGCTGTCACCGAGTCGGATTCTCTCACCCCGAAGGCAACGTATCTCGATTTCACCGAGATTTTTGCGAGTAGGGTGCTCAACCGAGTCATATAAAGCCGGAGCTCAACCCTGCAGCCTCCTTTTTCCCAACTACAGCCACCTGAGGAACCCTAGCCACCGTTTTTCACCGTCGTGGTACACCCTCTCCCCACGCTTTCGGCCCGATAGAACCCTCTAGTCGAGTTTGCAGTGAGTTTCTCCGTGCCCCAGTGTGTTTCTTTCGTCCTGGGAGGCTCGGGGTCGCTGGATCGAAGGACGCCATCGAGTTCCTTGACGCCGGCCATGGCGCCGGTGCAGCGGAGTGAATCCCGGTGGCTGGCTGGCCGGTGTTACTCCCCTAGACCAACCCTGAGCCGTTAGATTCAAGATCATGGGACACGAATAGAAGTTACCCCTTCACGTGCACAAATTGTTAAAGAGGCCCTCGGTTTTTCCCAAATAGAACCCGCAGTCCAATGCGCCTTCTCGCTTTACAGTTTCTAACTTTGAAAACGTACTTCACGTCGGGCTGTTTCAAAAATATGTTTTCAAGATTTACAAGATTGCCACTGAGTTTCTTTAGGCCATAAAATGCTCATTTTAATTCAGTTTTGACCCATTCAAAATGCGTTGGATTCGTTATCACGTGAACTTTATGTTAGTAGTATTGTTTCTTCAGTTTGAAACTTTTTATTTTCATGGTACTATTTAATTAATTATTTTTCTATAGGAAATCTTAGAAAATTCATAACTTCTACGTTTTAAATCTGATTTTCGTGATCTTTACGTCTGTGTGATCGTAGCGCTGCGTAGAACATTTTTATAAATTTATATATCTGTTTTACCATTGTTGGACTATTGTTTTAATTATAGTTTGTTTGCATTGTATATAATTGTCTCCATTGGAATGCGTGTTGTTGATTGATGATCCAGTATAGTCGGTGAGCAATACGTTGGTGATCAAGGCCAATCTTTTAACGACCAGTAGGAGTTCCAGGAAAGCTTTGAGCCAGGAAAGTATAACTTGGGACGATCCTTGTTACCTACACACTTTTAATACATATATCATATGCATGTGTCCACCTTGACAACCCTAGTGAAATCATAGATGCTTGTTATCCTGTATCCCTTGATACCTATTTGGATATGCATTTGGGTAGTTCTTGCTAGTGCTTGATAATAATCCATGATCTTGTAATATGAATATTTGGATAAACCATAAACAATAAAATAAGCTTTCTAGCAACTTGAAGATAAAGGGTGGAAAGAACTCTAGCCTTTGCTAGATTGATCTTGACCCTCCGTAAGGACTTATCCCATGGCAAAAGCTGGGACAACTCATACAACCATGAGGGCTATATGGCTCTGGTTTTAGCTCAGTATGAGGATCTTTTCTAGCTTGTTAGTGGTTACCTTAAATGGCGTAAGAATGGCTAGACACGTTGGGCGTAGTGCGGCCTTTGTCCGTGTGTATAGTCTACGTGTTATGTGCCATGGAAGGGGGGCTCTATATCTGCGTGCTGAGTGAATCTAATGGCCTTAACTTGTTAGACGAAACCTTTGAAAGGCTTCATAGTGAATCCTGCCAGCTTTCCTTGGAAGTGAGCTAAGAGGTCGACAGGCCTCGGGCGAAAGGGTAAATCATGACTTATGGGTAAAGATGTACAACCTCTGTAGAGTGTTAAATCTGGTATACTAGCCATGCCCATGGATACGGGCGGCCCGTAAAACTAATAGAATAGATGGACACTGATGAACATGATTAATGATGATAAATGATGGATTATTATGTTGTTTATATGTGTTATTCTTAATTCCTGTATACATTGATCATGTGGTTATGGGATTAGTTATGCTACCTTGATATTTGCTATCCAATGATAATTATGTTATCTACATATAAAAGCTAAATGCAGTCAAACTAGTGTGAGCTTATTGAGCCTCATGAACCCCTGGTTATACTTGTTGAGAACAATATGTGCTCACTCATCCTATTTCACAACACCTCAGGATATGTTAATGAAGATGACTGGAATGAGGACTACCGTTATGAGTACTAGGCTCGGAGTCAACCAGTTGACAGTGTCCCTATGTGGTGCTTCCATCGAGTCTTTCTTTATTTGTTTAAGACTATGTAATGGTTATTATTCCCCTATGTAATAAACATTGTGATGGTAGTATTTGAGATTTGTCGACTTATGTGTGTGTCTGTTTCTGGGGCGCACATGAGTCTTTTGTGCACTCTATTTCGTTTTTGAAATTTGGGTGTGACACATCAATGTGTGCATTGATGTTGCTAAAAAATGGTCTCCCAAGAATGACTGACATTCTCTAGTCTAGATGCATATCCAGTACTACAAAATCTACTGGCACGAAAAAGTCTCTTATCTTGACTAGAATATTTTTAGCGATGCCCAATAGATATCGGACTAATTGATCAGCCAGCTGAAGACACATTGATGTTGGCTCAAGTGCAATGTGATTAAGCCTGTAGTAGACACAAGCGGGCATCACACTGACACTTGATCCAAGGTCACAGAGTGCATGGTTGAAATGTTGATCTCCAATTGTACATTCATTAGTCGGAGATCCTAGATCCTTTTTCTTTCTTGGTAACTTGTTGAGGATGGCCACACTGCACTCTTTTGTGAGCTTGATTACTTCAGTGGATGGCAGTGGTCTCTTCTTGTTAAGAATGTCTCTGATGTATTTGGCGTGTGTAGGGACCTGAATGGCATCTAGCAGAGGTATAATGATATATAATTTTTGAAGTACCTCCATGAACTTACCAAACTGCTCATCTACTTGTTGTGGTCTTCTATTCCAATGAGGAAATGGTAGATAATTTGTGTCTTGAAAGTCATGTCTCATCTCATGGTCTTGGACCGGTTCTGGTAGTATGTCTTTAGGAATGTTGTTCTCGTTCTGCAACATTGTTGGTAATGTTGATGGTATTGCCACTGCTCTTTTGCTACCTTTTGGGTAGGGAGGATCTTCGGAAAAACTCCCTCTCCTTGTAGTGATATTCTTAACCTGCTCAAGGTTAGTGGCAACACACAATTGTTGACACTTCTTAACACAACTACTAAAAATAGACTCTTAAATGTATCCCTAGCAACAGGTATCGTTATTTTTATTTTTACCACTAGGAAGGGACTTGTAATGGATAATGAGCAATGAACACTACATGTAATCATGGAGACCTTAACCATGTCTTTATCTATCTCTCATGCAGGGTAAGGGTCACATAAGATAAATATATGAATATGAATAATAAGTGACATAGGATAGATAAGAGTTCATAGCTATAAGATAAACATGATAATCACCTCAATTAGATTACTCTATGTTTATAGCACTAGCATGGTATTAGGACAATCTACAAGAATAAATCCTAAGTATCTTAACTATACTGTCAAAGCATACTATGATTAGTGCAAGTACACCTAGCATCATCATTAGAAAATGTTATATCTATGCATAGTGATATTAGCAAGAAAGATCATGAACATAGCAAGAACTTCTCTGTAATAATGGTTCTCTACAATCCTTATAATCGGGAGAAGGAATACAAAGGACTCAACAGGACTGTCACTCCCATGATCTACCTCATGCTCTAGAATATAAGGGGTAATCGCAGATAAATACGGTCTAGGCACCACGCCTATTTACCACTTATCCATCGATCTAATGAGTAAGCGCTATATGATCCTATGCATAAACATAATTCTAATCTATCTTCACTAAGCATATACTCAAATTAGACTAAGAAAATTTAATTAAGAATATAAGTAGATAGAATAAAGTCAATACCGATATAATCAAAAAGATCAAGGTCATATTCATAGTAGCAAGAACTAATAAAAATATAACAAAGAGAAAAAGAGTTCACCAAGAACTAAAGACAGATCCAAACTCCAAGATTAACTTGACTCGTTGTTGGGTATTTTAAACGCACAACGGAAATTCCGCAAGTGCACGAATACCGATGTAGCTTTCACTTGGGAGTATTCCAAGGTATCAATTTTCCACGGGGAACGCAAAGTGTACTAGTTAATATTTAGAACGCCCAATGATAACTATATATATATAATTTTGTAGGGAAGAGAGGAATTTTCTTAAGTGTTATATAGGTTGATCTAGGAATCAGGATTTACTCTAAGGTTATGTATTTCAGGACATCATAACACTAACCATAGAAAGAGATGAGATAGGGGCTAGGAAGCTCTGACTACGGCCCTACAACACTGATCCGAACGTGGTGGAATATGTCGGCCACCAAGACCGTCACGAACCTAGGGCTACCACAACAATATGTTGTATTGGGTGCAATTCCAGGTAATTACAAGACTAAGCACAAGAGCCAGCATTGAGAAGTGATCAACATTCAAATCTTAAGTTGTCACCTTTAGCTTCGAATTCTTGTCAGGAAAATCCAAACCTTGGAGATGAACAAACTCCCCAAGTTAACCCCACTGCTCATGAGGTATGCATAGATGGATGGACAATCACTTATAAAAAGTTTCATCCTCGAAGCTTCAAGCAATGTAGGAAGAAATCTAACTAGACAAAGATAAACCATGAGAGTCAGCGAGTTGACAACACATCGAGCAACGCTTCAGTGCAAAATGACATCACAAAGGATCCAACTAAGAGAATGTGTTATCACTGCCAGCAAGAAGGACATTATGTAAGCACTTTTACACAAAAGAAGCAATAGATGCATCATGAAAGTAGCCACGCCGAGTTTAAGATATAGGAGTTTGTGTCCCCTTGTGTAATAAAAACACTAGTAGCGAAAGTTGAGTTTGTGTGCCTTGTGAACCTATAATGCTTAATTGGTTGTTATTATGTTTATGCTTGATTTGGATCTTTGTAATGAGTGCAATGATTTAATGGGATTTCTCCACCATATCATTTAGTTTGTAGGCCTAAGACATAAGGAGTAATGAAATAAGTAGTTGGGTTTGGTCATATCTTGTTTCTGTCCCTTGCTGATTTCTGGAGCAGTTTGCAATAATTCTGGTGTTACTCAAGTTCTGATCGTGCAAAGTTTGTCAAATTTTTCTTAGAACAACTAGACCTCAAGATCTTTCTCTGACCACAAGAATCACCATCATAGCTATTAGATTCTGGAAGTTATAAAAATCACAATATGATATAGACGTACTGTCAAGAATCTGGACCAGTTTTGGTTGCCTACTGTTTTAGACAAATATAGCTATATAATTTGGAAAAGTATTCTATAGAAAAGTTGTAGACAATTTTCTAAAATTTCCAACAGTATAAGCTGGAACGTATTCGGATAAGTAGAACCTGGGATATGATATTTATACTTGGATGCTTCTGTTCTGTTTCAGAATCTGGACAGATCTGGTATTTCCAATTTTCAGATAACTTAATGTCAGAACCTGAGAACAAGTTGTATATGAAAGTTGTAGACGATTTCCTAAGCTTTCCAAAAATGTAAGGATCATCTCCAATATAGTTAATCAGCTCGAGATATAACTTCTGGAAGTTACTACACCTTTGCTGAGACATTGTCAGGATGGATATTATGTTTGGCTATTTTACCTAAACTTAAAGACAGAACCTAAGAGCATCTCCAACGGTTATGCAATTGAGGTTTGCATTTGACTAATTTTCCAAAAAGCTCAAGTTGAGATATCAAATGGTTTTGCATGTGAGTTTTGCATTTTAGCAAAGTTGGCAAATGAGGGAGGAAACTTGACATTTTTGCCAAACCCCGGACAACTTGGCAAAGGCCGATCGGTCTCTCCTCCCACGCCGCGCGTCTCTGAATCCTCTTCGCGCCATAGAGGGAAACCTTCCATCGCGATACAAAGTCCCGATCTGCCTCCGACTCCTCTCTGTGACACAAAGTCTCACCACGCGTCGCCGTCCGCCTCACGAAGAAACCCCGCCACACGCGCCGCTGTCCTGATCGCGACAAAAAGTCAGCACGCACCGCCGTCCACCTCACGATAGAAACAACTCCACAAGCAAACTAAAGTAGGCGGCGGCACAACACAACACGTGGTAGAACACGCGAGACTTCCCACGCGATGTTGTGGACGGTGTGAAGAGAAAAAGCGCGTGATAAAATAACGACCAGGTCCACCATTTATTTTGCCAACTCAATTTTGCCAAAACCATTGGAGACACTCAATTTTGTGACTTGGCCTATTGATTTAAGACTTGGCAAACTCCTTGTTTTGCAAAACAAAAATTGCAAAACCGTTGGAGATGCTCTAAGGAGCTCTTCTACATGAAAGTTGCTGGTAAAAGTTAAATCATATATAAGTGCATCAAGTGCTTGGTAAATTTGTTTTTGATTATAGATATCATCCCATTTAGAGAACATTATTGGATATATATGTCATTGCTGACACTCATGGATTGAGAGTTATGTTCATGAGAACCAGATGACACCAAAGTCTACAAAGCTATATGTACAATGTGAGAGTGAAGCAACTTAACTGTGATAAAGGTACCGATAATTGGAACTTAGTGATGAATCACATTTTGAATACAAGTTGAGAAGTTGAAATACTTATCTATATCTTGTTCTTGTTTCTCTTTTGGAATCCGAGCCTCTTTCAAATCTCGAGGGCGAGATTCATTTTAAGGGTGTAGATTTGTAACACCCTAAAGTTTGCAAGTATTTAAAATAGGATAATTTAATTTAATTTTGTATTTTTTGTGCTCATGAAACATAGAGAAATAATATTTTTCATTTGAATAAAATTTATCATAGGATTTAGCAACTTGTTTGTGCATTCATTTTGGAGCATTCATTTTCATTGTAATGTCTGAATTTGGGCAAAGTCAAAATATTTTCAAACTAGTTTTTAAATTGTTTTGAAAAGGCTTTGAAATAAAAATAAAAAAAACAAAAGAAAAGGGAAGACTTTCCCCTACTTGCTTTTGGCCCGAAGTCCCCAAACCCTCCTCTTCCTTCCCCCTCGGCCTGCTGGCCCAGCAGCCGAAGGCCCACCGCATTCTCCCCAACCACAGGCCGCGCCCATCCTTCCTTTCATCCCCTTCGGCCCTCTGGTTTCCGCACGCGAGCCTAGCTCTCCTCTTTGGCCCAGTACACAACACGCCGGCCCAAGGAACCACAACAGCACCCGTCACCCATGTAACACCCCAGGTGTTTGTCACTTGGTAAGTACTAGGTTTGAGCTCAAACATGACAAGCTCAATGGTAACAAAGAGGTCACAGTCAACCTATGAAAGTAAACCGCAACTTGGACTTGGATGACGCACCTTTACTTACATATATGCCCTTTTTGAAAGGTATGCTTGGATGGTGTTAGTGGAACATTTCTCATGTGTCTCATATCCATCCCAATCTATATTGGTCTCTAGAAAAGTTTTGTGAAGTTTGGAATCAAGAAGTCACATGAAATGATGAGTTATATCCTTGTTGGAATGGCTCTATTAAGGAAATAGAATCATGGGTCATGAACCAAACCTTCCAAACTTGCTCATATGACTCTTGATGAATTATACAACAAAAGTCATGAAGGGTTCATGTCAAGCTTATGTCAAGAAAATGCTTCAATTGGCCTAAAACCCTATTTGGAGCTTTATCACGATACTGCTTTGACCAAAGTGAAAGTTTGACTTCTGTTGGACTTATGAGATTTGACCCTAAATCAAAGTTGTAGTTTTGCTTATGTAGAAGAAACTTTTTTCAAGAGTGAAGAACCAAATCAGCATGCAAATAGTTCAAACAGAGGCTCCAATTTCGAATCAGCTGCTGCTTTTTAGCCCTGAGAAATAATTCTAAGTCCCTGGAAGTACAGCAGTGAGTTAGATCCTTCGTGATGTTTTATTATCCAAATTCATATGGTAACTCAATTAGATTCCTTAATATGAGTTGGAGTACTCTTCTTGATGAAAGCAATGGATCAAGTATCAGCAAATTTGGAGTTCATTAGGATATCTGGAAATAGCTCCCAAAACAGCAAAAGGTTATTTTATCGCTAAACGGACGTATACCCGTTGGCATGCTGCGTTCTCGTGTTTTTGTTAAGCAACTAAAGTTGGTCCAAGAATAAAAGTGGTGGACAATTACTTGGAGAAGGTCATGTAAAAAGTTGCATCAAGTTTGACATGGTTTGGACCATCAATCATCTAGGTTAGTTAATAACTGCTCTAATCTTCAAACTTACCCGTTTTACCTTTAACCATGGGGCTTTATAGCTTTTGCATGAGTCTTGAGCAATCAAAAGACAAAACAATTAGGTCAAGCACTATGTCTCAAATTCTTTGCAGAACCATTATTCCGAAGTTTTTATAAGTTTTTAGAATAAAACTCAGAGCTTAATTGTATGACACCCTCAAATCTCTGAATGTATGTGGTATTTATGGTTTTCTCCTGAGGCATTAATGATGTTATGCCTCCTATAGCTAAACATATATATATGGTAGAGCTCATAGGAGTGCTAATAACAAGAATAAGCATACTTGCAATGCATGTATTGTAAAGTAAACTGATGGATCCATAGAGAATCGAGGTATATAATCAAACCAAGGTGTGCATGTGTATGGAATATGGTGAATAGGTGAATTTGTGGTATTTCTGGCTAATTCCTATTTCTTTGAGAATATCTCTCTACTGAATTTTTTTCAGGAAAGACATGTGCAATCTCTCTCTCTTTTTAGCAGAGAGGCGAGCATCTAGTACCCATTGTTTTAATTATTGGGACACTTGTCCCTCTTTTACTCCCTTTTCTTCTTTTATATTTTTGCATAGCCACATGTATCCTTTGAATACAATAAATGATTATAGAGATAATAACAAGAACTTAGAACATTAAAGACAAGGGTTATCCTATAGGTGATTGTTGGTGTTTTACTCCTAGTGTAGGGGAAAAACGTGATTGATGAACATGGAATGAAAGTGATTGCGATTACTCTTAGTATAGGAATAATGCATATGTGAACTCGAGTGTGTACTTGATCTTGGTTTTAAAAAGCTTGACAAGACTCTCATAAGGTATACTAGAAAGGTTAACTGAACTCAATGCAGAGCAAGCTGCATAAATGTGCAAATGTTTTCCTAACTCTAAATATATATTATATATGGCATTGGTAGGAATTCATGTTGTCATACAAGAGCTCATCATGTGGGATTTTGGATTTTCAAAATAAATCTCTAGAACTTAGTAATGCTAGGAATAAAATAAATAGCAGCTCAAACTTTCAATGATCATGTCAACCAACTACCTAGACTTAGCTCAAACTTATGCCTCCACAAATTGCAGGTTAGAATCTAGGTACTTGTAATAGAGCAACTATTCATCATTTCCGAGACAAAATTTTAATGTCCATCATTTTTTATTTAGGTGTAGTTTAGGCTGACTCTGAACAGACTCGAACACTTAACTAATTATAAACTCACAAAAAGACTCTATGACTTGTGGACCTTCATGTGCGCACATATTTTTGGTATTTTTATAACTATATGGACTCGATAATCGCTTAGGTATAATTACCTGATAACTAGGGGATGCTCCTCCCCAAGCTAGATGCTTGCAATAGTTGGTGTAGATGTCCTTCAGAGCGAGCTAGCCAGTAGCGAACCTAGTGGGTGCCACTGATAGACTCTCTTCTAGCTATGATGTTATTCCTGTGTAGTCATACTCCAACAAGAAACCCAAAACTCGAGGCTTGAATTTAATGATGGATTAGCGGTCAGCCAATGAGTAATTGATTATTCTTATGAGCTAATTTTAGTGTTGTCTGATTTAAACAGGATTTCACTTTTCTCTTCTTTTTGATTTTTCTATTTATACTGCATGAAATAAATATGAATATTGTTTATTTTTATTTATGCCACCACATTAAATATTCCTAAGGTGTTGCCATAAGTTTATTCACATGGGGCTTTGATATTTATGATGCATTAATTAAAGTAGTAAATATTTGTTTGTATTTTGTATTAATATGCCAAGAGAAATAAATATGCTACTTAAATGTATTAAAGCAAAATTACTAATGCATGTTAACTTAACTAGATAACTACCACTCTGACCTTATGGCTAGGGTACAAAATTTAAGTTCTACCGATAGGACTTAGATAGTGGAGAGGACTTACTCAGTAGGTTCATTGTCTAAGATAACCTCAGTCAACTCCGCATCTTGCGGTGATTCGGTACGTGCGTCTTCCTCCCATCTTGCTTCCGTTTCTTTTGCTTCTTCCTTCTCTAGTTCCAACTTTTCAGCTTTGCTCTCTTTTTCCAAGCTTCTAATCGGGCTAATATCTCCTCTTTCCCTTTCTTAGCAATTTGGTCCATCCTTTTAGCTTCTTCGGCCCACTCACTCCATCGGGGTGCTTGCGTGTCTTCTTCTTGCTCCATGAGGTGATCTACATATTTCACAATCTTGCCAGGAAAGTCTTCCCATCTGTAGTGAGGCTAGGCAGCCTCACAGCGGGCTTGGCGTCTTTTCCTATTGCATTTCTTCGTGATCTACTCACAGTTAACTAGTGTTCTAAATTGATAGCATACCATTCCGGTAGGTAGGTTGAAGTGGATATGCCCGGATCCGATGTAGATGTTGGCTTTGGCTGTGTAGAGGAACGGTCTTCCCAAGAGGATTGGGGACTCATCATCTCCCTGCATGTCAAGAACTAGAAAATTTGCAGGGATATATTGTTCTTGAATTCTTACCATAACATACTTGACCACTCCTTCTGGGAATTGTTGGTGCAAAAGTAGATCTGCAAACACAAAGGGCTAATACCCAATTCAACGTAAACGCGTGGCAACCGATTTAACCTTACAATCGACAAAGGTGATAACTCGAAAACTTTGGTCCCGACAACAGCGATGCGCCCGGATGTCACGGCCAAGAGGTATTCACGCGGAAGTTGAGAATTCACCGAGGTTGACTCGATTAATCCCTAAGAACTCGTAGGTAAAAAGAAAATATGCGAGTTGACGAAGTCGTCGAAAAAGTAGATGTTGGAATAGATGTAAAAACTTGTGTTTGATTGATTGTGTATATTCATTACATTGCTATGGGGTCTACATTTATACCCTATTCAGAAGAGTTACAATCAGACACGACTAGGACTTGAATTCCAAATTGAACGGAATCCGTATACAAAACAAACTCTAACAACTATGGAAAACATTAATTTATCCACCACAACCGATCGGCACATCGTCGTTATCAATCCTACGCTTTCCCTTGCTTATCATCGGCAAATCACCTTCTGTTGGCATCGGCAATCACCAGCATCAGTCATCACCATAGATCGACCACCACCCTTGGACTTTGGCGACATCTTGTTGTTTCTCCATTGGCATCAATCCCATCGGCAACTTCTTTGATAAGCAGTCACCACTCTTTCATCTGCCAATCTATATTTCATTAACTCCCAGATACGCATCCAAAGATACGTGTCCAAAAACGGCGTCAACACATGCCCCCCAATTTCGGAGTATAAAATCATTAATGCTCCAAAATTCTCTCCAATAAATACGTCCTTTTCGCAATTATTTCCTCCTGAGAGTCATTAATTGCTAAATCCAAACAACCTCAGCTCTGTTCTCTAGCATATACCTCAAATCTCTCAACTTTTTGAACCGAATCTCCTAAATATACGTTCATCGACAATATTTCTGTTAGAGAAAAACTGTCGATGAGCCGACTAGGAGATCTCGCATAGTAAAATATCTTCAAAATCATGACCGCATCCTGTCAAATCACGTGCACAATCCCTTGATTATTGTGCGAACAGTTACCATATCCACCTGAACACCCTCAGATTTCATGGATACAACAAAGAGATAAGTCAAAATTGCCCCTCCAGACTTTACCCTATAAATACTGCCTTCTTTGGTACCCTTCTTTCATCTTGTCATCCCGCATCCTCAATCCCACCTTCTTGGCGGCGGCACTGTTCTAGAAACTCAAGAACTCCCGCGAGGATCTCCTCCAACGATTCTCTGAGCCCTTGATCTCTTCCTCCTTTCGGGAAGAAATGGCTATCTACTTCGTCGTCCCTGAGGTCAATTCAGCATTACCTTTCTCCTTTTTACCGTACTTTCAATTTTTTGCACAGTTATTTACTTGGTATTTTCTGTTTTCCTTTTCTCTATTTTTCCAACCTTTAAACCTTTAGGAATTGGCTGAGGAAATTGTTATCCCCACTGATCAACCCCACTTTCAATGCCTTGGTCCATTAGGAAATCCGGATCCTACCAATTTCATAAATGAAGAAACAAATAGGATCCCCTTTAGAGCTGACAACTTCTCATTAGATCTGTGGAAAAACACCTTTCGATCCTGGCCCAGTTCTACTAAGGGGTGGAGTGATTGGTTCCTGAGAATCGACAACTCAAACGAAGTCCAATGGGGTGAGCGTAAACTAGACCAGTGCATTAGGCTATCCATTGCCGATATGGAAAGAAATGAATCACTATTGATAGCAGCTTTGTACTTCTGGTCAGACACCCTCAATGTTTTCTTGTTCGGCCATGGTCCTGCTTCACCTACTCTTGCCGATGTGCTCATTCTCACTGGTTTAGACATATCAACTGCCGTTGATAGCCATATGTATGATCGCAAAACCCAGCGCAAAGTAGAAACCCGCAACATTGGCGGTTGGTCAGGGTACATCCAGAAGTACCAAAGGACAAGACCAGTTGGGCAGATGGAACATCCTAAATATGTGGCTGGATAAGTTCATCTTCTGTGGCCGATCGGTAGGACCAACCTCTGTCTACTTATCGGCAGTAGAAAGACTAGCCGATGGCAGTCGATTCCCTCATGGCCGGTACTTGCTTACTTCCGCCTATCACGTCCTCCATCAAGTAGCTCAAAAGCTCCTATTGGGCGAACCCATCGGTAACCTAGGAGGTCCTTGGTGGTTCATCAACATGTGGCTTAATGTCCACATGCACAAACGTCTTCGGTTCGACTTCTTTGCACAATGATTCCACAGAGATATCACCGAAGACTATGAACTGGCCGGTGAAGAATCGGCAACTCGCCCACCCCTGAATTATGGTGAGGCAGCTATAGTTCTACCTGGCACTGGCGGCAATGAACACCAGGTCAGCCGATTCTTCAGTCTCTGTATGAGGGTCTTCCCAAGGACCAGCGGGCATGGATGCCTTATGAAGATCCAGAAACCAGATTCCCACTGATCTTCCACCCTTTTGATGACGCTCTCAGCAACAATACCGATTTGATGATGGCAATCATTACTCCAAGGGCCATCCCAGTAAACACCTTTGGCAGCGGAAAAAACTCTAGTCCCACTTATGAGTTTTACAATCCATCGGCACTAGCTCGTCAACTGGCTTTTCGGCAGTTGCCAATTAGACTTTGTTATGCCGATGTGGTGAAGCCAAGGGAAACTATAACCAGCGAACTTGAGTGGATAAGAGTAGCTCAACTTCAGCCAAATGCCGATATGTGAGACATTGATCTATCGGCATGGATTCCAGCCCTCTTCATCACTCAGATGTACAAGCAATGGTGGGAAGAATGGAAGGAATACCTGTTCAGTACGTCGGCTCTGACATATCGCGGCATGATCGACCCTAACTATAAGGTTCCCGATAACATTGTAAGTCTTCGACCGATTTCGCAATTCCTTTATCCTTTTTATTCCTATTGGAAACTTACTTGTTTTCATTTTGACAGGTTGATAATCTAGCTCCGACAGTTAGCAGAAGTGGAAGACCGATTGAACTTCTTACCAGCCCTGGCGCATCGGAATGTTCGCTTCAAGAAAACCACCAAGCGGTCGAATTCCCCATCGGTTGCTGCTGCCACTTTAGCACAGGCTTTCAAGGTAGACTCTTAATTTCCATTACTTATACCAATTCTGTCCCATACTCACATAATCTTTTCAGGATACATCGGCTGCTATGGGAACCTCATCGGTAACCTTTATATTTTAACAAGATTTTATCAATATTCTTTCATACTTTTACTTATGAAATATGGTTTGTTGTAACAACAAAGTGGCAAACCAGCGAAGACGAGAAGTACCCAAACAAGTGCCGATGCCCCCCAGTCTAGCCAAGCCAAGAGAAAAGGCCCCAAGAGCACCAAGTTGCAACCAAAGCACCAAAGGACAGAACCATCTTCTCCTCCTCGTCCAGCATCGCCGATTCATGTGGAATCATCCCTCTCTTCACCAGAAATCCAGACACAACAAGTACCATCCCCTCCTCGATCAGCACCTCAGCCACAAGAAGTACCAGCCGACGTATCTTACGAGACTGCCGATCCAGCCGATTTGAGTGTATCATCGGTTGTTCCCCAAGAACAAACAAGAACTGTCCCTCCTCAAGGTAAAGTACTGATCATAACATTATTGCCGATGATTCTTATTCTTGCTAATCATAATCACCCTCGTAATTTCTTAGTTGATATCATCCCATCGGCAACTTCAGTCGATCAACCCATAGTGCCAACGGCATCACCAAACCAGAGGCGTGAGATTGCTCTGAAGCAAGTAAGTTATCTGATTTCCATCCTTTACATCACTAATATTTGACCATCAAGTAACTTATTTTTATTCTCTTTTAGGAACAAGACTCCCCAGACAGCTTATTTTCCTTCGGCATCGATATTTCCGACGATGAGGGCGAAGAAGCAAGCTCCTCCCAAGTGTTGATATTTGGTAACGCAATTAGGAAATGATCTGCAAGCGCACGGATATCGGTGAGCATTTCACCCGGGAGGTTTTCTAGAGTATTGTATTTATATTTTTACCACTGGGAGAAAGGGTGCATCTGACTAACCAAATCTATTGCTACTACCCCTTTAGGCTACAAAGAATGTTTCTCGATGTGAGCGATG
>Ga0182004_10001484_pt1 | contig 17218 bp, 17 predicted proteins | sample Sormic07211540_1_FD_120479 | JGI IMG/M metagenome (GOLD analysis project Ga0182004, IMG submission 120479) | Endophyte microbial communities from Sorghum bicolor roots, Mead, Nebraska, USA - 072115-40_1 MetaG | ecosystem: Host-associated > Plants > Roots > Unclassified | place: USA: Nebraska...
ACGTTATATATTTTATGCGTTGTCCTTTGATATTACCCCTTATTTGTAGCTATATGTGAGGTTTGTCTTCTAAAACTCACATATGGTGCATATCTGATTTTGTCCTTAAAATCGGGTGTTACACCTGACATTCTTTTCGTAACTAATCACTGAAAGTGTCTATGTGCTGACGCATAAACCAAGCTTCATCCTTCTCTGGGAATTACGATCGTAGGAAGTCCTTGTGTTTCGTGACATACGGCTCCACCACGGATGAGTTTTTAAGAACTATGTAGTGTGCTTTATTGAAAGAATCGTCCCCGTACCGCCACGGGAAGAAGAGTTCAAATATAGGGAGGGACATTTAGTCCCGGTTCCTTTTAAAAACCGGGTCTAAATTCCAACACTAGTCCCGGCCGGTGGGACGGACCGGGACAACAACTTTTAATCCCGGTTGGTGGTACCAACCGGGACTAAAGGCTAGGCTTTTGTCCCGGTTGGTGAGACCAACCGAGACTAAAAGTCCCCTCTGCCGATGTCTGACACAATAGCCGTTGGGCAGGGGACTTTTAGTCCCGGTTGGTCTCAACAACCGGGACTAAATATGTTTTTGTCCCTGACGCTATTTTAGCCGAGATTATTGTTCATTTTGGACAAGTGACCAAAGGCTTGTTCTGTAGTAGTGACAGAAAATCAACCACAAACTAAGAAGAGACAAAGAAAAAAAAGAAAAAAAGTAAACTAAGACAACAATCTATTGCAAACTTCGAATCCATTGCTCAAAATGTTCAGTGAGGCTCTCTTTCACTCTTAGAGTAGTCAGTCTCAATTCTTGAAAAAACAGAGCTCAAATCATCTTGAATAAACAGAGCTTTGGCATCATGAATCCCAATCTAAGAGTTGTTGAAGATAAGCTCATTTCTAACTTTCTAAATGGTCCAAAGCATGGCAATTATAGCATTCATGAAGAATGTAGAGCGAAGTTGTATTCTGATGGCCTTCACATTTTCCACTGAGTCACCATCCTGTACCGTATGCAGATTTATCAAGCCCAGCACTCCTGCGCAAAAGGGCAACCCCAAAATAAATGTTCCACTGTTTCCTCGGTTCCTGAAGAGCAAATTTCGTAGCTATAAGACTCTAAAATCATGTGTTTCCTTCCGAGGATATTTCTTATGCTAAGTCTGTCCTTAACTAGCAACCAACAGAACACTTTAAGCTTGGGCTGACAGTAGGACTTCCAAATCCATCTAAAGTGTATCTAGAAATTAATTCTTTCGTGGACAGAGGGAGTAGATGTTAAGTGGATGTATCCGCATTTGTTTTTTATGATTTTTTATTGAGTAAAGTCTATCATCGGTCCCTAAACTATTGTCGTGTCATTTCGGTCCCTAAACTCGCAAATTAACCATTTGGGTCATCTAACTTGTTCAGCTTTGTCATCTCGGTTCCTAAACTTGTTTAACTACCCGATCCCTAAACTTAAAAAATCACCTGTTTAGATCCTTAAATTTGATTACTTGTGTTATTCCGGTCCCTAAACTTGATTTTGAGTCTCATTTGTGTCAAAATGAAGCGATCTAAAAACTATATATCAAAAAATAATTCATAGCTTTTTTCATATGAACTCGAGACAAATTTTATACCAAAATTGTAGCCCTCAACGGGATCTACAACATTGTAGTTGAAAAGTTTTCTATTTAAAGTCGCTTAGTGTCACAAAATTTAATTTTATATTTTAAATTTCAAAATCTATAAATTTACCAAAAATATTTTGGGACCCTAAATAATTTTAATTTAAAACTTTTCAACTACAAAGTTGTTGATAGCATCGCAGGTTATAATTTTGATATAAAATTTATCTTCATTTGAGTTCATATGAAAAAGTTATGAGTTATTTTTCGATATAGAGTCTTTAGATTCGACCTATTTTGATCCAAGTGAGACTTAAAAACAAGTTTAGGGACGTGGATGACATAGCTGAACGAGTTTGAGGATCTATATATGAGATTTTCATGTTTAGGGACCATAATAACACAACCGAATAAGTTTAGATACCGAAATAGTCGTTTTACAAGTTTAGGGAGCAGAATGACACACTCGAATAAGTTTAAGGTCCGGTGAAGAACTTACTCATTTTTATTTATTTAATTCGTCATTCGTATTCAAAAAGTGTGAAACATCCGATACTATTTGTATTCGGAAAAAACAAATACCTGTAAAACCATCTAAATCTTATATCTATGACTAATTAGTAATGTAAAATGTAAACTAATTAGTAATATAACAAATTATATGCATCATTTAAACTATTTAAAACTTATCTATTATGTGGCCAATAACATTATATAATTTTTACTATCATTAATGATATATAAAGGTTAGTTTTAAAATAGCTAATCATATCATTTTAAAGTACTATAATTATTCATATATTGATGAATTTTTTATATTTAAACTATTTATTTATAAATATTATTATTTTTGAAAAATTTGGGGAAATTTATAAATATTATATATATATATATATATATTTAATTATTAAAAATAATTATTATATATGCTACTTTATGAGTTGTCGTTGTCGATGGTGGTTATATAATTATATTTTCTACATGAACAATAATTTTGTTCTACTAAAAGTATTGATGAAAGACAAATAGATATATATTATCGTCAAAATCTAATAGATATCCAAATGCATATGTGAATTCAAGACATCCATTTTGCATTTTTGTCCGAATTTGAATTAAAATATGGTAAATAGTGCTATCCATATTCGATTCCATGAGGATGTGATCTGAATCCATCCTTAGAAGTTTTTCCATGTGAAAATGGCTTAACCATTGACCTAGGACGATGACCATATTATGGATACGGAGTAGACCACTTGGTTGAGTTTGTTGTGGTAAAATCCTACTACCTAGATTTAAGTCCTCAATTTAACACGGTTGCTTCATTTTTCTAGATTTATTCTAGGATTTAACGGCACTATGCTTTTAGTGGTAGGCGACGTGTCCGTCGACAGCAAAGCGTCGGTGCTGACTTCGTTAATCTCGAGATTTGCCGATCTAATATGGTTCTTCAGAGATGCTCATAGAAGTAGGGTGTGCGTGCATACGTTCATAGTGATGAGTATACACATGTGTTTGTGTGTGTCTACGTGTGTAATCGAGTCTCATAAAAAATTGGAGTATAGTTTTTTTTGGGGGTAAAACAGGTTCATCTCCGTGGCTCAAAAACGTAGCACGATGGAAGTGCCACCAACCACCACCTAACAAAAACATATTTCATCTGTTCTAAATTATAGTTCGCTTAATTTAAGCCATAGTTACTTTTTTAATAAATATATCAATATATCTATAAGTTTAGATAAATAATGGAAGCTAATGAAGACATATTTTTTATGGAGGATTTAGTAACTGTTTGGCATAGCTTCACAACAGTTGTATGATATTTTTTTTGTCAATACTTATTTTCAAAATAGCTTCATAGCTAAAGTTGTTTTTATCTCCTCTCACAGAGATATAGGGTGGGAGAAAGCTAAAAAATAGCTTATATTAGCTTTGTTTGACACAAGTGGGTCCTTGCTTCCCAAAAAGACTGCAGTTATGTCCAGACCCTTACAACGTTTCCAATGATAATCAAATAACTAGTCTAGAAGAAATTCTATTGGTTATGAGAACATCTTTAATGACAATTTGCAAATAGCTAGCTAAATGAGGTATAGAAATAATAAAAAAATAACACTTCTATTGGCCATCAAGGAGGGAGATCAAATAGCTAGCGTCTTCCAAATAGATAATCTAGCACGATCTCCTAGAAATATCTCTCTCATATAACTCTCCACTAGTATTTATTTTTTTATTTATATGTCCCATCTCGCTAGCTAGCTATTTGCAAATTATCGTCAATAGCCAATAAATTTCTTCCTATATTTGCTATTTGGGAACCATTGGAGATGCCCTTAGCGTGTGTGTGCAGCTGGGAGGCGCCACCATTTGGCGCACATGGCCATGGCCGGAAGGGCAGGTTGCCGGGGCACAAGCATAGCCAGTGGCAGAGCTAGAGCAGAAATGAGGGAGTGCGTCACTTCTGCGCAACTTTACAATAATTTGTTATATAAATATGGAAATTAAGAGGCATAGTCCCTCATGCTAATGAAATATGTGGATATATTTCTTTTTCCATGAACATGATTTACAACATATATTTCATTAAGAGGATTAGGATACAAATTATAAAAAGAACATACAAACACTAATGTGAGACATGTCATAATATTAGCCATTAGATTTTTCTTAACTATAGTGATCGTACTTTGACAAGATTAAATCCCAAGTTGTTTGTTGTCTGTCGCAAGCGAATCAAATTTTAATTGCTTACTATCATCAATGCAAAAAAACAAATTAATATCCTAGTGGTTCCTATCCTATAAAAGTTATCCAAACATATAATCAAGAATGACATAATTAAAATCTTGGGAGATTCATTGAGGTTACATGTGCTTTGTGATGGGTTGAATCCGTTGTGCACTAGGATCTAGGTGTATTAGGAGTTGGATAGAGAAGAAATGATCAGATAAGATCATAAGAGGTGGAGGATGCTAGGACAAGAATAGGAAAAGGACATCAGTGCATGGGCAGTTGGAGAGTGGATTAGCACCGCGCGTAGGACCTCTAGGTGCAGTTTGGATACTACTGTTGCAGTGTGTGGTGGGTCATCAGATGGAGTGTGGTGGGTCATCAGTTGGACCTTTGGGTGCATGTGGTGCAAACACAGTGGAGAATTAGTGCTAATAACTTATTTCTATTTTTGCTCTGGGTGCGGCTGCACCCATAAGTGTGCCAACGTAGCTCCACCCATGAGCATAGCCACCGGGGCATAGGCGCAACTGCTAGGGCCACCGGGAGGGCCACCGACATCGTGAGCAACACGAAGACTTTTTGATGCTCTAGATGCTTATGCCCATGCTGAGTTCAAGCCCAACCGAGAGAAGGAGGAGTTGACATATTCCCTCGAGAATTCTGAACACCCTAGGCAAATGTGAGGAGAAGGGTTGATTTCATGGCAGCATGGCTTTCCTCATGACACCGAGAGCTATAGAGAAGGAAGAATGAGGAGGCAGAGTGGCTCAACAAGTTAGAGGAGGTGGTGCTTGTGATCGTAGGAGTGAGAAAAGCCTTAGACGTGAGAATCTAGGAGGAAGTTAAACATCAAGTGGAACTAGCATTGAGTAGCCAAAGGCAGCCAACATTAGAGCAGGCACGAATTGAGAAGCAGTTGTGCTTCCACGGGGCTCCCAACTCAAGATGATGATGCATTATTACAGTTCTTTTCCGTGGATGACATCACTAAAAGATGATGCCTTGTGAGCTGCACACTCCCACGGAGAATGTCACAGTCCTGGTGGCTACCGGTATTGTTTCTTCTATGGTCCTAACAAGGTAACAAGAATCCATGGGAATCCGATTCCACCTAGCTATGCTAGCACCTAGATGGATAGAGTTCTCAAAGATTATAGGGAACTAGGTCTTGACATTCCTAGAGGTGATGGGGAGATGACCCTAGGACAAGTAGAGCATTCATTCATTCTATGGTGCAAGCACTAGGATACCATCGCCTTCTCCTCAACCACCTCATAATAGGTGCCAATGAAAGTGAATAAAAAATTTTTTCAAACATTTTCAATTGGCTTCTTGTAAATGGTTATTTACTCTCAATTATTTTTGTACTCATAGGTCCCCCAACTTAAGTCTAGTTGTTTGATCTGTAGATCATGAGAGTGCTCCAAAAGATGATGCATTCCATGGCACAACTACATCTCCATCTCTATCTCCACCATCACTGCTGCGGTCTCCCCCTCCTCCCCCTCCCAAGCCCATGAAACATAAGAGGAGTACCTACCCCTAAGGAAGTCCTCGATGAAGAAGAAAGCCACTCGTAGAACAAAGCCCCCTCCCGAGAAGCTTCCTTACAAAAAGTCTAAAGAGGAATCAATAGCGACGATAGGAAAAGATGTGAATGATTGATTGAGAACATAAAAAAGAAGTGTCAAGAGAAGCGACAGAAGCCGACATTCATACCCCACAATGTACTAAGGAACTGTTGACAAAGTCAAATGTACAATAAAAAAGTATGTGAAATTTGTAAGGCCCCACCATTATCAGACTATAACCGCTCTCTCTACAAATCATATAAGGCAATGAAGAAAGCGAAGAGAGCAGGGAAAGATGTTGCACAACTTGGACAACAATCTTTGCAATCAATGAACCTGCTAGTTGTTTGATGGTACAATCATACAACAAGGTCAAATCGATTTACATGTTGATGGAAATAATAGGTCTCACAAAGGAAGACCTAGTCATGGGTAGAGGATCACCACCAAGAACCTAGTGCATTGATTAATGGAAGATCTATAAGTATGGTAGGATTCATGTCAACCTTGACTCATTTCCATCGCTACAAATGCAAATGTTCTTGTTAAAGAAGTGGTACTTAGATGCATGTAAGAAGCACATGCAATGGATTCTTGTTAGAGTTAAACAAGAGCATTACTTGCATAACAATGATGTTCTACATGTCGAGTTCATCAAATTACACCAAATATTCCACCAAGAGGCTCTCGACAAATCTCTCATCAGCTACTGGTGATGTCGGTATGTGATTCTTTCTATTATTGAAGTCACTTGTATGTTAGTTCATTGTCTATATATATTATTATCCTCACTATATTCTTTTGTACTATATGTATGCATACATGAGATGTTTAACCACAAGAAAGGGTCTTTGATGTAAGTTTCATGTATCCATATATCATATTTGAAGACAATATTAATAAATGGCTAGATCAAGTGGACAGGAATATGTTCAGGTTCTTAGATGAACAACATTATAGGACAACAATACTCTTCCCTTATAACTTCAAGTGAGTGCCAATTTCTTGTGCACATTTTATACTCCATGTCGAGTGTAATTAATGAGGTATACCTATGTATAAACATGCAGCTTTCATTGGTTACAAGTGGTCATTGATCTTGTCGAGTGTAATTAATGAGGTATACCTATGTATAAACATGCAGCTGGGTAAAGTTTACTGAGAAACACTAGGGTGATTGGAAGGTGCCTCTAGATATAGTCAAATACCCAGTAAGTACTAGCAAGGTCACATCTTTATTTAGCTCAATTCATTATTATCATGCGTGATTGGTTAATGAATCTTTTTCTCGTAAAGTGGTGTCTACAATAGGAATCAGGGAACAACTTATGTGAATACTACTTTTATGAGTTCATGCAGTACTAGTTGGAAACAGGTGAAGAGATCATCAAAGTATGTAAACAATATATACAATTTATTTATTACCATTATGTTGATATATACACACACTAATCATATATATTTATACTTTTTCTTTCATTCAATGAATGGAGCAAGCATGAGGTCATACGAAGTGATCAGATTAAAGCAATTCAAAAATTATCAGTAGGGTTTCTTAATGACCAGGTCTTACATCTCAGTGGTGCATACTATGCTGGAACAAAAATAGTTCCCACCATGATGAAGGTTAGAATTGAATGTAATCTTGAGGACATGAGTACAAGCTTTTGTTAGCTTATGTACATATTCCATGTACAAGGTTTTGAAATATTTGTATAGTTTCATACATTTTAGTATGTTAGTATAGTGTTGGAACAGAAACATATACATCTGGATGTATATTAGCAGTGTAGCATTTGTATACGAAAAGCTAGTTGAAACCAAAAATAATTAAACTAAAAATAAACCATAAAAGAAAAATAAAAAAGGGTACCTTTGGTACCAGTTGGCAATACTAACTAGGACTAAACATGCCAGCCCTAAGGCAATGTCTGGAGCCCATTACCAACTAGTGGTAGCCCCCTTTTAGTCGTGATTCCCTGACCGGGACTAAAGGGGTGGCCTTTAGTCGTAGATATTCATAGTATAGGTTGGGAACTAGAATTGAATGGGTTTTCGAACCGACTGTGATGCTCACTCCTGCACTAATGCTAGTGTGCATGTTTGATGAAAGTTCTTTAACGAGGAGAGCGAGTTAGCAATTGCAGAGAAGTATAAGAAGATTAGAAACTAGAGCACAATGCTATACATCCCAAATTACAAGTTGTCGGACCTCTTTGGAATAGGCAGTCGAGATTGATGCTCAAACCTACACTAGTGCCAACGTGCTTGTTAGACAAAAGTTCTTGAGGAGAGCGAGTTAGGGACCGCAGAGAAGTACAAGAATATTAGAAACTGGAGCACAAAGTTCGACATCTCGGGTGACAAGTTGCTAGACCTCTTTGGTTGAGGGCCATTAAATAAGCAGTGATCTTAGTTTCACATGTATGAATGTGATATATGTTTGTGGTATGATAAGGAAGACATGCATGTAATAATTTAATGTTGGTTCGCGGTACGATAAGGATGACACACGAATGAATGTTGTATCTATTTGTCCTCTGTATGTGTATTTTCTACTGTTTTATTGCAAAAATAGAATTCCAAATTCAAAAAAGTATTTTTTAATATAGAAAAACATCAATATAGGCGGCAAGTAATAAAAGCAGGCTCTATTAATAGTTAACAATGGCAGGCTACTTAAATCACCTACCTTGGTTAATCACTTATTAATGGAGATAGGTGGCTAAAGGTGAACTGAGGTGGTTTCTTAATATACTAGCCAACCGTCTCCTTAGGTTTGGATAAACCAAGAACTTTGGATAGAGGCAGATGGTTTGTGTGTATTGGTTAATCCAAATTGCTCGCCTGAGTTTACTGTAGTAGTGTCTCGAAATACTACTAGCTAGTAATTCATGTATATCCAAATAACACAAGACTATATAAACTTTAGCTACTATATTTTAGTCACGCGACGATTAGTGGAGTAACATAGATGATCAAGCAGGCCCTAACATTGTGTTGCCAACCAAAATTGTCCATTTTGTGAAGTTGTCAAAATGTGGAATAGACTTCACCATTGCATTCCTCTTGTCGAGACAATCAAAAAACATATATGGAACATCTAATTTGGAATCTGGATGAAGAAGTGCTCCGCTGTTGGAAATTCCAACCTCAGTCACGAGTTCCAACACATGTCGAGAGTTCTGACTCACGTCGGAAGTTCTGACCCGACTTGATTTCTGGTAGACCTAATAACTGTTTAGATCTGGCCTTCAGGATTTTGATCCAAACTATTCCAAACTCATGGAAAACTTGGAAAATAAGACTTGAAGAGGTTTCATACTAGGATAAGACCACCTCCCCTCTATATATATGAGAGGATCTTGGCCGATTGAGTTCCCATCTATCCAATCGATATACAAACAAATTAATCTACTCTCTTTACCCCTTTTCTCCTCTCCTCCAACCTCCATGCTATTCATCCCTTGATCCACAACCAAGGATAGCACCCTAGGCTCGTCGGCCAACCTAGGGCAACCCACCGATGTCCTTGCCCTAACAGGTCCCCCGAGTGAGAGCTTTGATGGTTCTTTGCTAGTTTGCTTAAAAACTAGCTAGTTCTTCATCACGCAAGCACGTTGGTTATCCTTTGGAGGTTTGCTTGTAAACCTCTCCGCTCTTCACCATGAAAGAGTGAGATCTCACTGCGTTCTTTGGTCCGTAGCGGCCAGAGCGTCCAATGCCCTTTCGGGTGTGTCTTTTGGACCACATCTGACGTCAACACACTTTTTGGTGACTCCACTGAGAAGAATTTGCTTTGACTCTACTTTGTAGGTGATTATTCTTGCCCTAGTCCTAATTCCCACCGATCTATCTTCTTGTATTCGCCATTACCATTCAATCTAGCCCAAAAGGCCGATTAGATCTAGTTTTGACCCGTTGTGATCTCATTTGCAATTTTGCAACAAGTTGCGCTACTTATTGGAAAATTCAGCAAGGCGGTCAAGCTCTAAATCATGGAATACCAAGGGGAGTCATCACAATACTACTGCAATTACCCCAAGGTACAACTTGCAAATGCATCTTATGTTGCTAGTCGTAATAATTCTAGATATGTTGTATCGACTGGTACTTTTGATAATGCTCCTTATCATCATCAAGAGCCAATGCCTATTGTAAATTCTTCAAGTCCTGATGCTACTAGTAACATGCAACATATAAATTGTTTATCGGCTATAAGTTCACAATATGTGGTTTCACCACAAGACATGCCGATGAACAAGAGAATTGGCTAATACAATGCTAACTATTTAGCCAATTACTCTCAAAATTTAACACCTTATGCTAATACTAGTATTCATAATTTAGCTTCATATGTTACTCTCAACTCAAGCCAAATTAATGACAACTCATGATTCGGCTTCACATGTTACTAGTAACCATAGCCGAATCAATGAAAATTCAGCACTGTGTGCACATGCAAACAATCATGATTTGGCTTTATATGTTGCTCTTAAATCAAGCTAAAATGACAAAGATTTAGCCCATACTACGAATGCATATGGCTCCTCTAAATGGAAGGTACCCGAGTATTATAGACCGTACCAGTTACACATTGATTACTTAAAAACTCCTAATGGTTGGTGGGTACCTGATTTTGATGATTTTAGTGGTGAAGATGATAAGACCATTGTGGAACATATTTGTATTTATCTCTCAAAGTTCAGTTTTGCTAGTAAAGAAGACTATATGAGAGTGCAAAATTTTCCTTTATCTATTATTGGTATTGCCTTTGTATGGTTTACATCTTTGCCCCAGTATACTGTTGGCTTATGGTCTCAATTAGAGGAGCAATTCTATGATTTTTTTGGAAAGACTAATGAGAAAAGGCCAATCATAGTTGAGTCATCGGCTAAAAGAGGATTGCTAGTGGGCATGAAAGGAAGAATTGATTCTGATGTAAGCAAATATTTGGTTGCCAAAGTTGAAAATCACAATAGCTTTTCTGAATTAGTCATATCTCACAAAACAAGTCTTGGTAAAGAAAAGCATGAGAAGCACAAGAGAACAGCTAGACTTGATTTTTCAGGAGCCAAAGGGGTTATACATGTATCTAATGATTACTACATCATTCATGGAGATCAAGCCCCTACAAGCAATAAAGGAGCGTTGTCTGCCTGCCCAGAATCGGCTAAGCTGACTTTGAAGTTGGCTAAGCCGATTCCTACCTACTCTAAGTCGGCTAGGCCAACTCCTCAATTGGCCAAGCCATCGCCTCTATTACCTATGAGTCAGCTAGGTTGACTTCCTAGTCAGCCAAGCTACCTACCTCTGCTATGTCAGCCTAGTCGACTTTCCCAGTTTCGACAGCCACCGATGCGTCTTCGGATAATTTAGCATCCTGTTGTTCATGTTCTAGAGATGAAGAGTGGCATCATGCAAATCAAGAATATACACAACATAATAACAAAAGTACAAGATGCAAATACTTTGCTCAAATTCCAATCCGGTCACGCTATATCAATTTCAGCATCTATTAGTGATATCTTTGCTAATGGTTATAATAGACCGATTGAGAATAGCAATTTATTTATTCATAATAAAGTAAATTCAGATTCTATCGACCAGCACATTGTTTCATATGGCAAGGCTGATAGTGGTAGTTTGTCACCAAAGCTTGTCAAAAGCATTTGCAAAAGTGTGGTTGAATGGATTGATGTCAAATCTGATCCATTCGTTTGCCTAGCTTTAAAGCCGACTCCACAAAAGAATCGGCTAAGGAAATCAAAGTATACCTTTGACTTTATTTTTTGTGTTCACGTCTTTGATATCTTGCTCTAGAATAATTTTATTAGAATAATTGATCATATTGCTTTGTCATCCATTCAAAACTTAGAAGAACTTACATATTGCAAGTGGCACAATTCTTCTGATCATAATACTTCTTATTGCAATGTGTTTTGTCGAGTGATCCAATCGGCCATTGATAATGGACGATTGAGATTCTCTAAAGCTCAACAAGTGGACTAATTGGATTTAATTGGTCTTGATGGCAAAAAGGTTTCAAATCTGCTTGCATTAGCCAATTCACTCAATGGTTCCCATGCCCAAGAGAGAGATGTAGAGCCCTCAAGTGAAGAAAAATTTGTTGTCCAAGAATTGCAATTTAAAGATACTCAAGAGAATAACAATGTTATCATAATTTCAGAAGGCACTAGGGGGTAGGTGAAGTCTCTCCAATTGGAGCAAAGGCCGATTGATCCCTTTGAGCAAAAGGAATCGGCCAAGGATTCTCCTTTGAAGCATGTCTCTCAAGACAGAGATAAGGAGGATACTCATAAAGTTGATGGAGGTAAAGGCCATGACAAGCTGAAGAATAGAAGGCCAAAACTTAGCTTCAAGGAACTTCTAGCTAAATATGAGAAGATAGCTGAAGCAAATGTCACCAATCGGTCAAAGAAAGTTCAATCATCAAAATTGCCTCCAAAGCACAAGTCTCGAGAGTGGAATTGGCAAGGAGATAGATCTCACACAACAAGAACATATTCTCCTTTTGAGCAGCCAATTCCCATGTCTTATGTATCACAACCCACATATTTTTATCCTTATTCATCATGGGGCTGGTTTGATCAAGAGGCACATGTTCCATTATATTTTAGGCCACAATATGTAGTATGCACCTCCTAAATATTCAAAGAGATCATCATCTTATAAAGACCATTTTGATCAAAATCTGTCTAGAGCCCAACCAAAGAAGAAAGTGGTAAAACAAGTTTACCGTATGATGTATGATGGCTGAAAGGAGAAAAGTTCAAATCTGCATTCAACTATTGAAAAGCCAATTACATTGTTGAAAAATCTAGCTATTGATGTCAAGCAAATGACAAAATCATCTATTGATATTCTAGGTGCCAAATCTGAACCAAAGAAAGTGAAAGTGCCCAAAATCAAGAAAGATTTGTCGCTGTCCAAAAGTAAAATAAAATCGATATGCTCAATCGGTTTACCAAAGTGGAAAGAGAAGAAATTACAGAAGCTTAGTTCAGAGAAGGTAAAAGAAAAAGGCTTAGCATGGGTTCCTAAAGAAAATATTCAAACTCAAAAGGATGATGCTCAAGCAAGTGGTGCAACAAAGGTAAAAGGAGAGAAGAAGATTCAAGAAACAATTGCCAAGTTGGAGGTTTGCACCAAATCAACAAAATGTGTGGTCATGGCATCATCCATACTCTCTGCCTATGCTTATGTGGAATTCATCCTGTGGTTTGCATGGTTATCCTTCAGCTCCTTATTTTGGTCCTTGGAATGGATCTTTATATTATAGAGGGTTGCCAAATTATTTTGCTTATCAATGATCGAGAGCGAAATATTTATTTCGGTTATGTACGCTCTTGTGGATGAATTCATATAGCCAGTATTTTTATATCACCCTTAGCGTAAAATATAGCCGATGAGTGTTTGCAACCATCGTGCTATTAGAAAGCTCCCACAGAATTCACTTTTGTGGCTTTCAGGTCAGGGGGGCATGATATACGTATCTTGATTTACTTCATGGATGTGACAATTTGATTAATCTACTTACAAATAAGGCCAAGGTGTTGGCATGATCATTATTTCTTACAATGGTGCTGTTTGAGACATCAAGCCGATTAAAATTACATTTGCACAAAAATTCAAGCCAAATGTGAATTTTCCGTATTCGGCTTGGCTATATTGTAATCCATGAGGTATGACATGTTGAAGCCTATGGTGATTCTTTACTAGAAGTACAACAAGTCGCTGAGATGAAAATCAAAAGGGCAACATGTTAGTTCAATAAGCATCTGGCCTTGACGTCGGTGAGCATATTTTTGACATCAAAGAAAGGCCGGTTGTTGATAGTAATTAACTCCAATTTTCCACCGTCAACTAACCAAAGGAGAGATATAAAATGACTTATAAAGTAAGGTTATAGGGGTTTATTCTAATGAGTTCCACGAGTTGTGTTGATCTCACTTGCTTTGCAGGATATTCAATATTTCACAATATAAAAGTCTCTCAAGTAAAGAATCTAAGTACACCATTGTGGAGAGCTCATCAAGACGATCAAGACGGACATATCATTTGCCATATTTGGAGCACCAGGGAGAGAGTCCTTGATGGACACGACCCGAAAGGCTCTAGAAGACCCTAGAACCATCATCCATTACAAAACTAGAGACTAAACCGACAAGATTCCTAGCTCTGCAAAATAATCTTTTTCAGAGATTTATCCAAAAGCTGGAAAAGGAAAGAATCTATCCGTGACATGACTCGTTGTGCAAACAGATCAGACCCTAGAAGGATATAGAAGACACCAAAAGACACGAGAACAAAGCAGGAGACCAACGGTCGCCAGGTGGGGCCGGTCGGCCCCACTAGCCAAGCTGGTCGGCCTAGGCCCACCTGGAGGTGCCTTATCCTTTGCGTGATGGTTTCCAACCGACCTCTTTGATGCATCTTGACCCTTGTTCTATGTCAGTTTGATCCAAGGGCTACGGTTCATCCCATCGGACTCTATAAGCAGAGGCAGACCCCCCTGAGGCATCGATCAATCATCAATCAATTAGTTCATCATATCTCATAGTCCAGTCTAGAGCTCCACCAATTAGGGCATAGCTAGAGGAGTCAAGCAACGCTTGGATTCTGGATCTAGTCACGAGGAGGCTAGGTGAAGTATTGTACTTCTCTCTTGTATTCAATATTGTTAATCTATTTGAGTTATTTACCTTCTAGTTCATTATGTTTATCTTCTATTTCATCCTTTGTTCTTCTAGTTCATCAATTAGATCTTCTAGTTCATCTCGTTCTTGTTCTAGTTCGTCTAGTTCATCGTCTAGTTCATCGTGTTCTTGTCGAGTTTATAATTCCCCTCTAGTTCTTATTCTAGTTTGTGTTTGAGTCGAATACTTGATATAACTTGGTATAATCATATATTCATAATTATAATGTTTATTGCCTACTTTGATTTTATGTTTAATATAGTTGGATTAACTTCCAATGATAAAATTCTTGAATCTATAAATAATAGAATGGATAGCTTTACTTCTGCCATAAAGAATCAACTTAGCTTTAATAAGATGATAGAATCTCAAATCCCTCAGCTAGCAGCTTCAGTACCCATGGCCAAAAAAGGTAAGATTCTAGAGAATCCAGATGAATTAGAAACTATAAAACTTGTAGATATCTTTAATGCAGGAGAATACTTCATCGCACCTCCCAGACCACTGAAACCAGTGTGGGGAGAAGAGGATATGCCAAAAAAGAAAGGAGATCCAGAAAGACCTGTTATTCCCATCCGCATCAAAGCCCACACCTTCGATGAAGTATTCTGTGACTTGGGAGCAAGTGTCAATATTATGCTAAAGGTAATTTATGAGAAACTTCAAGGTGAACCTTTGTTGTACACAACCATATGTTTACAGCTTGCAGATTAGACATTGTGCTACCGCAAGGGAATCCTAGAGAATGTTCTCATAGGAGTTGGACACTCGACTCTTCGAGTAGACTTTGTGGTGATAGAAATAGGAGGAGATGAAAGAGCACCCATCATTTTGGGATGACAGTTTCTCAGCATAGCTAAAGCCATCATCTATGCAGACACCGCCAAGATCTATTTCACCCTTGGGAATACTAAAGAGAGATTAAGTTTCAAGCATCATACACTTATAAACCAAGTTCATCCTCAACGCTCGTACGATTACTTGGATTATGATAAGACCCGAGAAAAGAAGTACAATATTGCAAAGAGGAAGATTCCAAAGGACAAGCTTCGAGAGAAGAAGGTTCTTGAGAAGAAGCCTTAAGAAAAGAAGATTCTAGTCAAGAATGTCTACACCTATGAAGGCATCCTTACCTACTCCAAACAAGAATAGGAATAAGAAGGAGAAAGGCAAAGTAAAGCTACCTGATCAAGAGACTGTTTGGATGGTCAATACAATTGAACCACCCATTGACCCTGCTTTTCCTCCATCACACCTTGACAAGGATGATCCTGGAGTAACTACCATTGATTGTATGATCGAAGAAAGCACCTTCTACAAGACATTCTGTGACATTGGCTCAAGCATCAACATCATGTCTATGCTAACATATAAACATTTATACCGTGATAGACCCTTGTGCCCAACATATTTACAGCTGCAGCTAGCGGACCAATCATTTTGATTTTTGGACGGAATAGCTAAAGATGTAGCAATAAAGATCATGGATCATGAGGTTCTCACTGACTTCATGGTTCTAGACATGGGTTAAGAAGATGATGTCCACCTTATCTTATGAAGACTCTTCCTTCACACCAGTAGTGCGATCATCTACATGAAGCAAGGAGATATCCATTTTCACTTCCCTAGAGAAAAAATATGTTGTTACTTTAACAGTTATACTTCTTATGAGAAGCCCAAGAAGAACAGGAATAGGAGACGCCATTCTCCACATCAAGCCATCAAGAAGGAAGGGGCTGATCAGAAAAAGAAAGCTGTTAAAGAAGAAGCTACTCTAGAGGTTAAAGAAAAGATTCTAGATGAGGAATCACAGGACCACAGACCAAGAAAGTGTGGAGAAAGAAAGATACAACACCACCAAGCACTCCCGCACAAGAAGAAGAAACGCTATCTCCTAACTCACCAGACACTCAGGAATACATGGAAAAGGAGAAATCAGGGGAAGATTCTGCATCCTCACACACCCTGCCAAGTACTTGACTGAGCCAGAAGGTCCGGTTCGACGGACCTAAATCTTCGAACCTTCGCCAAAAAGGTTACATCGGTAAGTTATCCTCATATTACTTCCCTGCATAATTTTTACTTTAGCATATTTACTTATCTTACATTCAGTCATAAGCATATTACCCCATTGCACTGAAAAGAAAACAAAAAATTATTTTGTTGCATCATAGCATTGCATTTTAAAAAAACTTAAGCCCCATGCAAGTAAGTCTCAGCTAATTATTATGGAGGCACAAAAGTAATTTTGCATTGGCATACAAAATAGATAATTGTTGGGTATTTTAAACGCAAACAGAAAAATCCGCAAGCGTACGGATACCGATGTAGCTTTCACCCGGGAGTATTCCAGAGTATCGATTTTCCACAGGGAACGTGAGTGTACTAATTAAGACTCAAGATTGCCCAAGGATAACTATATAATTATTTTTTTGGTGGGAAGAGAGAAAGTTTCCTAAGAGTTCTCTAGTTGATCTAAGAATCAAGAATTACTTCAAAGATTATCTATTTCGGGACATCAGAACACTAACCACAGAAAGAGATGAGAAGGGGGCTAGGAAGCTCTGACTACGGTCCTACA
>Ga0182004_10001485_pt1 | contig 17215 bp, 15 predicted proteins | sample Sormic07211540_1_FD_120479 | JGI IMG/M metagenome (GOLD analysis project Ga0182004, IMG submission 120479) | Endophyte microbial communities from Sorghum bicolor roots, Mead, Nebraska, USA - 072115-40_1 MetaG | ecosystem: Host-associated > Plants > Roots > Unclassified | place: USA: Nebraska...
AACCGCCGATAGCACGAGTTTCCACCTTAGCACTGGGTTTGGTGTCGAACAGGTGGGTGTTATCGGCAATGGATATATCTAAGCCGGTGAGCATAAGTACATCGGCAAGTGTAGGAGAAGCAGGGCCATGGCCAAACACAAAAGCATTGAGTGTGTGTGACCAAAAGTATGAGGCAGCTATCAGTAGTGACTCATTTCTCTCCATATCGGCAAGAGACAATCTATTGCACTGATCTAAGTTCCGTTCACCCCATTGGACCTCATTTGAGTTACTGACTCTCAGGAACCAATCCTTCCATCCCTTGGTAGGACTGGGCCAGGAACGGAAGACATCTTTCCATAGATCTAGAGAAAAATTCTCGGCTCTAAAGGGGATTCTGTTTGTCTCTATGTTAATAAGATCGGTGGGATATAAGTTTCCTAGTGGACCAAGGCATTGGAGATGGGGTTGATCGGTAGGAATTACGATCTTGTCGGCCAAATTCTAAAGATTTTAAGGATAAAAGAAAAAAAAGCAAAAAAGGGAATATTCAGTAAAAGGAATTGCGAATGGAAAAAAATACAGTAGAGACGCGAAAAAGAAGGGTAGTGAACTGACCTCAGGCACGGTGAAGTTGATGGCCATTTTCTTGCGAGATGAAGATCGAAAACTTGGGGGACTGGTGAAGAAGGCTTCGTTGGAGTTCTTGGAGTCCTCGGGTGGTGCCACCGCCGAAGTGGATTTTGGGCTGTAGAATGACAAGATGGAGAAGGAGTGCCCGAGAAGGAAGTTTTTATAGGACAAAACGAGCAGGGGCAGATCTGACTTATCTCTTTGCCGCATCCGTGAAATCCGAGGGTGTTCAGGTAGATATGGTAACTGTTTGCACGGTAATCAAAGGATTGCACAGGTGATTTGACAGCAAGCGGTCATGGTTTTGAAGATATTTCATGGTGCGGGATCTCCTGGTCGGTCCATCGGCAGTTTCCTTTAACGGTAATATTGCCGATGGGCGCATAAAGTGGAGGGATCCGGTTCGGGAGGTTGAGGAGTTCGAGGAATCTGCAGGAGAATCGGGCCAAGGTTGTTCAGATTTAATGGTCGGTTACCAGACTGGGAGAGTTAATTGCGGAAAGGCATCATTACTGCAGAGAATTTTGGAGCATTAATGATTTTATACTCCGAAATTGGGGGGCATGTGTTGACACCGTTTTTAGACATGTACCCGAGGATCGGATCGGTAGACGGAGCAACGGTAACTGGTCTGCAGGGAAGTTGCCGATAGGGGTGATTGCCGATGAAGAAACAATTGAATGTGACTAAGTCCAGAGGTGGTGCCGTGTTTGTGCCGATGATCAGTATTGGTGTTTGCTGATGGCCATAACAGGAGGTTTGCCGATGGTTCTGAGGGAAAGCATGGGGATTGCCGATTGATCTATGGCGGTGTCCCGATCGGTTACAAGGGGATAGTTTTATGTTTTCCTTAATTATTTAAATTCATTTTGTATGCAGATTCTGTTTAGTTTGGAATTCGAGTCCTAGTCGTGTCTGATTGTAGCTCTTTGAGCAGGGTATAAATGTAGACCCTAGGGCTTTGTAATGAGAAATAAATCAATCAATCAAACACAAGTTTTTACTCATATTCCAGCATCTACTTTTTCGACGACTTCATCATATTTTCCTTTTTATTACGAGTTCTTAGGAATTCGTCGACTTAAGCTCGGTGTATTCTCGAGTTCTGCGTGAATACCTCTTGGCCGTGACATCCGGGCGCATCGCTGTTGTTAGGACTAAAGTATTCGAGTTATGACCTTTGCCGATAGTAAGGTCAAATCGGCTAGCACGCCTTAACGTTTGAATCGGGTATTAGCCCTTTGTGTTTGCAGATCAGCTTTTGCACCAACACCTATCTCTCTATTTGTTGAAGGTCTCATGAATCTGACTATTCTTGATTCAAGTGAGCTTTTCCCTCCATTTTTCTCCATGAAATCTAGGTAACATTTGTGTCTGATCTCGATGCAGGGTCATCAGATCTGTGTTCTTGGCTGTTATTTCGGTAAGAATCCATCTTCCTCACCTTTCTGTTGTTTTTCTTATTTTTGGACTACAAATCGAAGCATGTGTGTGATAATCTCCATTGTCTTGTTTCTGTTCTGTAGATCTGAGCACCCTCACGTGAGCTACTGGCCTTTTTTTGAAGAGAACAGTAGGGGAGTCCCCTACCTATTTTTTTGTATTTCAATTAAATGAAAGAATAGTCTGTACAAAAGGGGGGTAAAGAAAAAAAGAAGAGAAAGAAAAAGTACAAGTACAGGGCAACCAGCCCCAAACGAAAAAGAGCAGCTAGGGATGGAAACTGTCTCGCCACAGCGTTAAGGGGCCCCGTCTTTTCTCATTGGCCTTGATACATACCAAGTCCATCTCGTCTTTGAATTTTCTTCTCCAAATGAGGATGGAACATTGTCCATTATCAAAGATTATGGAGTTTCTCAAAGTCCATATTGCCCAGCAAGTAGTGATGACTATTTCTCTAAAAATTTGACTTCCAAACTGTTCTCTGGCATTCACCATCATATTCAGTGGAGACAAGTTAAGATTCCAGCTAATTGGGATGGAGTCCCAGCATGCTTGACTGAAACTGCATTCAAAGAATATATGGAAACTAGTTCCTTCACAACCTGTATTGCATAACACACAGCTATAATCATCTAGATGCATGTGCTTTCTTCTCAGCAAATTTCTTGTGTTCAATCTATCTCGAAGAAGGAGCTAGAAGAAAAATTTGTGTTTTCCAAGATTACTTGATTTCTAGATCCATGGAAAGAGGGGAGAGGCCTCAGTAACTCCTATCAAAAACTTGTAGGTTGCCTTACTGCTAAAGGTTGCATTTCCATAGGAATAGCTCTAGATGTCAGCCATGCTTTCAACCCAAGGTTTGTCCAATTCAATTTCCAGAAGCATGGAGAGCTGTTCAGTGGCTTGGCTTGAGAGAGGCAGGCTGAAGTTAGCCTCCAATTCATTGTCTAAGAAAAATCTGATGGAGCACTTTGGTTTTTTACAGAAAGAGAATAGGTGGGGATACTTCTCTTTTAGTGATGTGTGGCTCCAAGATCCTGACCAGAACAGGTCAGTATTTCCTCTACTAGGATCACATTTCATGAGATTTTTGAATGGAGTGAATAACTTAAGTAAATCTTTCCACCAGAAGGATCCAACTAGGCATCTTGCATGTGGGGGTGTTTGGCTGTTAGAGTAAAGTTTGGACCAGGTCAGATTCACCCAGGGCAGGTCATTCTGATTATAGAAACTGTTCAAATGCTTCATCAGGAGTGCATCATTTTGCTTTTCAATGTTTATAATACCAAGCCCTCCTTAATTTTTGGGTTTACAGGCCGTCTCCCATGCTACTAGATAGGAGCCTTTTCTATTGATATCTCCCTTGCTCCAAAGACAGCGTTTTCTATACACATCGATTTGTTTGACCACCTGAGGAGGCATTTTAAGGCTACACATATAGAATGTGGGTAGAGCAGAAAGAACAACATTTACCAAAATTAATCTGCCATCATAAGATAAGAGCCTACTGAAACCAGACATTCTCCTTTCAATTCTGTTGAGGAGGGGGCTGAAATCTTGAACTGAGGGTTTAGTAGTGCCTAGGGGGAGCCCCAGGTATGTGAAGGGCATAGATCCCAGGAGACATCCAAAGGTATTGGCTAGATGTTGAGCCCTGCTGTTTGACTATTGATGGGTACGAAGAAGGATTTGTTGAAGTTGACATGCATGCCAGTTGAATCAGAGAAGGATCTCAGAATGCCTTTCAGGTTGAATATAGTCCTAGCATCTCTAGGCAAGATAAGCAATGTGTCATCAGCATACTGTAGAATAGGAAAATCACCTCCAAAGTTGTCAGAGATGGGATGTGTCAGCACTCCCATAAGCCAGGCTTTATTAACAATACTTTGTAAAAGATCAGCAGCAAGGACAAAGAGCAATGGGGAGAGGGGGTCACCTTGTCTAACACCTCTTTTACATTTGAATATTTTCCCAGGAGTGCCATTAAGCAAGACAGAGGATGTTCCTGAGGCTAGGATGTTCTCAATCCACTTTATCCATTTTGTTGGGAAGCTTTTGTATTTCATAACTTCAAGGATGACGTGATGTTCAACCTTATCAAAAGCCTTTTCAAAGTTGAGTTTTAGGATGACTATTTCTTTTTTGGAATGGTGGCAGAGGTGGAGAAACTGGTAGGCCCAAGCTAGGCAATCTTGAATGGTTTTGCCTTTTATGAAGCCATAGGTTTTGATGTACTAGATCTAAGATTACTCTCTGAAGTCTATTGGACAATATCTTTGTGATGCATTTGAGGCTATAATTGAGAAGTGAGATTGGTCTAAAGTCATCAACTTTTTTAGGGTTATCCTTCTTGGGTATAAGAGCAATCTTTTGCTGCTGCGGAGCCTCATTTACGTGGGTATTTTTTTGCATCTTTTCCTCCTCTCCTCCCTCCCTGATTCTATAGTCTACGGTAGTTGATTGTGCAGTTCTTTGATTGACTGAGCAGAGGCTGCCATGATGATGATGATGAATATTTTTGTCCGAGGCTGTGCTGATGATGGTTATTTTGCCGAGCTCTTGCCATTGCCTGTGATGATGTTGGATACTTTATTGAGCTCTTGCCATTGCCTGTGATGATGTTGCTTACTTTACTTAGCTATTCCATTGCCTGTGATGAAAAATTATTTTTCCCTGAGCTACTGTCATTGCCTATGATGATGCTTGTTTGATTGCTGGTAATAACAATGGCCTTAAAATTCTACATTTTCTACATGGTCTTGCAACAGAAGAGACGCATGCTTATTGCTCGTGCTGGTGCTCTCATCACTACTATGATGTTCTGAGGCAATAGCAATAGCAATGATGTTCTTTTTCCTATAATACTACACTAATTATGTGGCAATAACAATTGGAATGATTTTCTTCTTTTTTCTATGATATTACTATTGTTCTGAGGCAAAGGCAAACACTTATGTTGAGGCAATGAACTTGTGCAATGATGAATTCTTTCCTGTTTTACTACACTTATGCTGAGGCAATGAGCACATGTCCTTTGCCTGTGATGTTGTATGCTTGGTTTGAGCACATGTCCATTGCTTATGATGTTGTTTGCTTGATTTAAGCACATGACCATTGCCTGCGAAGCTTTTTCAATGATCTGCAGTTGTAGTACATGACCTGCAGTTGTTGAAAATGACCATTTTCCTTTGTGGCAGATTGCATTTAAATCTATAATAGTGGTATTTGTAGCCTTGTTAGTTGGTTTTCTTATTTGGAAATGGATGTAGTAGCAAATGGGCTGCTAATGAACTAGAGGGTGGTAATGTTACCACTTCATGCAGGAGGTAGCTAGAACTTGTTGTATGCAAGCAACCAAACAAACTAGGCTGCATCTATCAATTCAAATATTGAAGAACATGCATCAAACCAAACAGCATCTCAGCCCAGCCTGGCTGAACGGATGCAGACAACCAAACAACCAACATTGCATGCATTCAACCTGGCCAAACACAGCCTGACTGGCTAGAGCTGGCCTGGCTAGACTGAGAAGGGAACCAAACACGCCCTAGTCGCTGGCGACAGTTTGGGGTGGGGTTGCGCCAGCAATTGTTTTATATTTATTTATTTATTTATTTATTTATTTATTTATTTATTTATTTATTTATTTATTTATTTCACTAGCACCCATTTTGGCATATGTTTTGTTAGCTGGTTTCCTCTGATACTCTCGTATTTTTAAAAACATTAACTATATTTATAAAAAATATTAGTAACATTTATATCTTTCAATAAATAAATTATAAAAATATATTTAATAATTAATGATTAATCTAACAGTACTTATTAAGCATCATAAATATTAATATTTTTTATGCACATTTGATTAAAGCTGATTATGGTCTTATTTGGCACGACTCAACTTGACTTGTGAAGTTATTTATTTTAGAAAAGAGCTTCATAAGCAACTTTCTAAGTAAAGTTAAATTGTTTTAAAAATATTATTTGGCAAAACAGCTTCACCGACAACTTCATACATAGATGAAAGATAGAAATAGGAGAGAGCTAGGATAAACTACTTTTTTCAACTTTATCCCAACTCATGCTTTTGTGAGAGAAGAAACATAGCTTCACTCATGAAGCTGTTTTGGAAAAAAAGTGTTTGGTAAAAAAACAGCTCACAACTATACCAAATAGGCTCTATGTTTAACTTTTCAATATACGAGAACAACAGTTAAATAAGGATGAAAGAAATATGTACATATTAGGTGGTTCACTCTTAGTTTAAAATGACCTAATGTTAGTTTTATATTAAGAGAATTCTATAGTCGGCCTCACAAAAGTAAACTACTTTCTCTCATGGCATGTAGTGCTCTAACATTGTCGGGTATCAATATCAGGGATATACAACTTAGGGAGATCACCCACATGACGAGCACTAACCATCTGAGGGCAACCAGTAATTCTCTACCTCTCCTTACCCAAAAGTACGAGCAGAGACGCAGTTTCCATCTTGACCGAGCCCCTGGGGTCAGGAACTGCCCATGTTTCCATCTTGCCCGACTTCCCAAGTTGGGCGCCTCACAGTTTCCATCTCAACCGACCCTTCTAGATCCAGGCTAATGTAAGCAGGGGTCTCAGGAGGCTTCTCCGCCTCACCTGAAGGGTACAAAAGTGCCCAACCCCATCGGCCTCCCTTTTGTCCCGCTCAGGGGATAGGGCTTAAGCTTCGGGCGCAAAGGGGAGCACTATGGACCCTACCGTGCCACCAGCTCCTTCAGATGGGGCGTATCCCATCTAAACCCCACGTATGTCCTATGGAGAACAACATGCTTCGATAAGATAGCCGTCATTTCACCATGAATGGGCCTCACATGCCTTCACAGTGACCACCTACTGCCACAACAACAGCCATAACCATCACTGTTCCACCAACTCCCTTCTCTACTCAGATGGAAAAGGTACAACACACAGTGCAGGAAGGTGTGAGATGAACAAGGACCAATACGACTTCAGGACATGGTGCCAGTGAAGGGTCGAGATGGAGGACTAGAGGAGGGGTGAATAGTCATTTCTAAAACTTTAACATGCTGGCTAACCAAAACAAATGCGAAATTAAAACTATCAGTCTAGCCAAGACTACACCTATCTAAGTTCTCTAGCACATTATAAAAGATCCTAAACAAGCAAACAAGGTGCTACCTTAACAAGATCTCACCTAACCAATTCTAGATGCAAGGTCACACAAACTTATGCCACTAGTACTTTACACACCGGGGGAGCTCCTACACAACTAGTAAGCAAAAGCACAGAGCTCCTAAGCTCACTAGCAATGCTCAGTAACAAGGCAACCAATGCCAAATTAGAGAGCGCAAATTACTTAGCTATACAAACTAAGCAATGTGACTAACAAGGTTACACAAACCAAATTAGCCATGTGTTGGGCATTCTTAACGTCATTACCAAAAGTAGACTTAGTTTTCTATTTCTTATAACGGCGCCAAAAAATGCCAAACCTATTCCTCATGCCACTTTAGAAAAATTCAAAGTAATTTCAAAATTTAGAGAAAAGGGGGACATCTGGTATAGTAACTATGGTGAGCTTTCTTCCTCCGCCGTCGATCTACACCATTTCATCATGCTCGTCCACACAGCTGCTATGATAGGAGCATCTCGAGCATGAGGTGGACGTCTCTTAGCATCACCTCGCCCTTATTTAACCTGAAGCCGACTGCTATTTCTTCTCCTTGTGTGTTCCGCCACTAGGGGAGCCCACTCACCAGTGAATTTCATAGTGCCTGCTCAGACCCAACCCACTAGCTCGTGGCCATAGCTTCGCATCGCCCTTGCGCTTTTGCTGAGTTCGCTTGTGCTACCATGCTCCACTAGAGTCAGTCTAAAACCACCATCGTCTTTCCACTATCCAGAGCACCGGCGAGCTCCACCTTCGCATGGCCATGCTGAAGGGTCGAGATGGCATACTAGAGGGGGTGAGTATTCCTTTCTAAAACTTATCATGCCGGCTAACCAAAACAAATGTGGATCAGTCTAGACAAGACTGTACCCCTCTATCTAAATTCTCTAGCACCTTGTAAAATATCTTAAACAACAAATAAGGTGTTTTCTTAGCAAGATCTCACCTAACAATTCTAGATGCAAGGTCACACAAACCCATGCCACTAGTACTTTACACACCAGGAGAGCTCCTACACAACTAGTAAGCAAAAGCACAGAGCTCCTAACTCACTAGCAATGCTCAATAACAAGGCAACTTGTTGGGTACCATAAAAAGGGATACCCAAATCAGAATAATAAAAATCGCAAAGAAGGAGACAAAGCAAACCATGCATGATCACCAGGGCTCGGGCGCGGGCTCGGGCTCGCCTGACCCCTTGGCATCGGGCGTAAGCCCCGACTCGCCCGACCCCTTGGCCTCGGGCCCAAGTTCCGCCTCGCCCAACTCCTCTTGGGCTCGAGCGCCAACGCCGCCTCTCCTGAGCCCCCATCTCGGAGCCAGGCTTCCAACACACGGCGCCCGTACCCTCGACATGACGGACGCTGTGACCCCCATACCATGGCAGGGCATGGCGGCGACTATTCCAACCACCCCGGCCACTGTAGCCTTACCTCTTTCACTGTGGTGTACCGCCCCACAGTAAAAGAGGTATGGAAGAGGTTAACCAGTGTCACTATTGGCTGTCTTCTCCCACTGTTACAGGACAGACAGCAGTGTCACCGATTCAACCCCCACGACTTCAACAGGGCTCGGCGACCGCTGTCAGCCATACCTCAAGGACGGAATGGGCAAGCCTCTATAGGGTCGGGACTGTGGCTTCACTGTTCAACAGAAGGAGATCACCGGTCACACATGTAAAAACCCTGTGTCCCCTTGAAACTATAAAAGGGGAGCCAGGGCTCATATCCAGCACACACAATCAAGACCACGCTCACAACACTCACGCATACACCAGAGTAGCAAGTAGCACTCTGTCCACCACACAAAGTCGAGACATGGGACTTAGCCCTCTCTCGCAAACTGCTTGTACACCCCTACTACAAGTACCTTTGGGTGCAAGGCAATACAGACTCCCGATCTCACACTGGACGTAGGGCATCCTTAGCCCGAACCAGTATAAATCCTCTGTGTTCCACTTGCAGCACCATCCGAGTTTAGGTAGACACGCAGATTCATCACTTGTTTGTGTCTAGACGACGAGTCTAGACGCCGACACAACTAATGCCAAATTAGAGAGCGCAAATTACTTAGCTATACAAACTAAGCAATGTGAGTAACAAGGTTACACAAACCAAATTAGCCATGTAAGGGGAACTACTTCTAGCTACACAAGCAAGAAGGTAACTAGTAAGGTACACAAGCTAAACTAGTTACAAGAGAAACTACACAAGCACTATATATAAAGAATGTAAATACAAGCTTTTGTATGGTGAATGCAAACCACTGAGAAGAGTAGACAATATTGACACAATGATTTTTTTACCAAGGTTCACTTGGTTACCACCAAGCTAAGTCCTCATTGAGACAAGCTCCAAGGTTGCCATCAGTCCTCTTGCTAGTGGTGACTCATAAGTCACACTCTCCCACAGAGAGTGCATACCATAAGCTCTAGCACTTGACCCAACCGGACCACTTGTCACCCTTCGCGTCTTGCTCTACTAGAGTTGCTCTTCATGATCCCCATGGGGTGAGCACCATACCCCTCACAAGCTCTTTTTTGGGGTACTGCACAATCTCCTTATTTGCTTCAACAGAGTCACCAGCCACCAAGTAGTCTAGGAGGTGGCAATTTCTAAGAGTAACAAGCATCATCGGCTTGCAACACAAACTCCTAGTGCCACTCGATGCAATCTCTCAATGCAAGCGCACTAGAATCGCTCACTCATTATTGATTCATAATCTAGCAAGAACAAGTGAGTTAGAGGGGTCCCAAGCACTCTCAAGCAAGGACGCAAAGTCTCCCAAGGTTCTCAACTTCAGCCATGGCCAATACACCCTTCTATTTAGAACCCCACAGCTCAAAAGAGTCGTTGCCCCTTCACTGGACAAAACACAGTGGTGTCGGACACTCCAACGATAGGCATCAAACGTGCCTCCCCAGCGTTCGACACTCACAGAGCAGCCACGTGTCACTAGCCATTTGAACTTAACCATTCTCGGTAACGGTAACTTGCACGCGCACCTAACATAGTCACACCAAATGCTTTGATGAACCACACCGGACGCTGAGCCTCAGCATTGGACGCCACTCAGAGAGGTCCCAAACTCTATTATTCACTATTGGACGCGTCCGATGGGTGATCATCGGACACACCCCAACATCCGATACGTACACCTCGTGAAACCCTCAGAAACGCCTAAGACTTGGATGTGCCGATGACCCATAGGTCACGTAGAGTTTTGCCAACACTACATCAGACACAGGTCTAGAGTCCGATGTTGTGCCCTCAGCGTCCGACGAGAGTTTCTCACTCACAACTTCTCTGAAAGATTCCTCGAGTGCAATGGAAAATGTGCATTCCATTTTCACAAAATCACCAAATCCCAAACCCCTCTCTACCCTTCAACCTCCACCTCCTTTGCAAAAGTGTTAACACCACCAAGTGTAGACCACCATGTGCATGTGTGTTAGCTTTTCACAAACATTTTCTAAAGGAGTTAGCCTCTCAACTTGCCATGCCACTCGATCCTAATATATATATGCAAAGTTAGATCGCTTAAGTGGTACTAGATGACCGATATGCAAACACATTTGCTCCTCTTGATAGTATGGCTACTTATCCTAAATCTGGTCATCAACTTCTCTACACACCTATGACCGGTGAAATGGAAAACCCTAGGTTATACCTTTGCCTTGCGCATTCCATTCCATCTCCTCCAATATTGATGCAACACATGCACCAACCAATTACCAAATGATATGATCCACTTCATATCATCACATGACCGTATTGGCTTATCGATCTTAATCTCACTTGCTCTTCACCATTGTCTCGGTCCATCGGCGCCAAGTCTTGCTCAAGCTTCACCATCACACGCGGTCTCTCACTTCAAAACCACTAACTTGTCCTTCACACTTGCAACCGGTCCATTGAGCCAAGCCTCATCTTGATCTTCTCCACCACGGTCATATGACTCCATGTCATGTCTCATATGCAATGAGATCCTTCAGCATCACATATTCACTTATGGACTAATCTCCTGTGTATCTCATATAAACAAATATTAGTCCACCTAAGTTGTGACTCAATTACCAAAACCAAATAAGTACCTTCCACACGCCTCCTCGGGTCATCGAGGGGCAAGCCGAGGGCACTAGCAAATGCGTATGAGTCTAGGTGAGCTTCCTCGCTCCTCCGTTGCCGTCGATGAGCAACCCAACACCGAATTTCATGTTGTGTAGCTCCTTTTGACTTGAATTTTTTATGGTGTGCTCATGATGTTATGGGTGTGTTGTAGTAAAAATGTCAAGTTCATTGGATGATATATGGTTAAGTTATTGATTTATCTTGTTTAGTGCTTATTAAATGGTTTGTAATTAAAATAAAAACGAATAGATAGAAAATATGGTTCTTCTACCTTTGTATGATGGTTTTATATCATCTTGATACATAAGGTGTCTATGTGTTTGTAGAAAATATTGAGTTTCCTATTTATCTTGCTCTCACATGCTTAATTATAGTTAAGATTTGTCTTTTTCATAATAATTAATTTATAAGACCTGAGCATGTAAAATTTGTGCAGTAATCATGCTTTGTTAACATCTTTCACTCCTAAAAATATCAGCTCCAAATTATATGTTTGCCACACCATCTAAAAATAATATATAGGCTTATATATATATATATATATATAAAAGCTAATGAAAGCTTAGTAGTAAATAGATGGAATGTCTTGTGATGCTTTTGTTGCATGTTAGTATAAGCTAAATATGGTATGGTCATGTTTATTACTCTGTATACAGCTTATGTGTGTGCTCCCATGCTAACTAAATAAGTGAACATATGTTTATGAGGAAATGCATGTATAGTTTTAGTTATACAATTATTTATGAAATGTGAATGAGCTTCTGTGTAAAAGTATTGAATACAAACTTTGTATAAAATTTACATATCTTGGTGGTCCTAGAATTTCATGATTTTAGGCCTGCTAGATTATGAGTTATAGACTTTATAAGTTCATCAAATCCTATTTACTTTCTGTAAAGATCTGATTGATGAAGCTTTATGTCCTAGTGAATCTGGGAATCACCTTTTAGTTACAACTAGAAAGTTTTAGTTCTTTTCATAAGCTTTCCAAAATGTTATGGATCATGACTTTTGGTGATCCAGAACTCTAGTTATAGATGCTTAAAGCGTAATGTCTGATTTTGTCTAATGTTTGGACAGAATTGTTTCATGCTGTTTGGCCCTTTTAACTGTAAAATCAGTTCTTGAAGATAATAACAAGGTTATAGATAATTATCTAAGATTTCCAGAAAGTATAAGATCACCTTTGTTGGATGCTTGGATCTCTGATTATGGTTGAATAAAATTGTTGTCCTAGTTATGTGTGCAAAAAGAGTTGATTGTTTTAGCTAGTCTTTACTTAAATGATGATAGCATGGTTTATGTGCTTAAGACTTATTTGATGTTAACCTTGTATTCCTAAGCTCTCTTATAATTCTATGTTTAATGTTAAGTAAGTCATTAGCTAATAATGATTCATGTTTGTGTGAAGTGGTTGTATATATTAGATTTGAGAAGCTTTATTGACCAAGTATGATAGATTTATGTAGTGCTTAGTTATATACCTTGCCTAATTATACTTAAGTCTATGTGATGTGATCTTGTCATTGCCATGTTTGATGTGATAACCATGTTTACATGATTTGTGTTAAGTACTTGCAACTATACAGTGAAGGAAAGTTGTACTCAACTTTTTAACTAGTTTTATCTCTTTAAAGCATGTGTATGTCATTCATCATGCATCAAGCATCATGGCATGCACTTCATCGTATTAAGCAAGGCATCATTCTTTACGTGTAGTGCATACGAGAGTGAGAAGATTTGTGTTGAACAAGTGTGAAGCGATTGGTGTTGATCAATCTTCGGAATGGTGTCATCCACCAGCGGTGTTAACGAAGGTCATCCATCAATGGTGCTGATGTCGTCCATCTGTAGATTTGATGCCAAATCTGACATCTAAGGTCTCTTTGTAGAACTCACCTTCTAAGCAACACAGACAAGCCCTGGATGCATTAACCCTTCCTTGAATGTTTCAAATATTTTATTACTTATGAGTCTAAAATGTTGCATTACGTATTTAGGAGTTGAATGTCAACCTACTTGTTGCACCACCAACCTTGTTCCTTGTTTTATCATCCTTGCTATCTATTTGATTTAAAATGAGTAGTGATGCTTAGCCTTGCTTAGTAGGTAGGTTTTCAAATATAAAAGTTTGAAGGGTTGTTGTGGAATAACTTTGATGTCAATTATGTTTTAACTTGAGTTCTATTGACTAACTTTATTGGGAAAGGAGTCCCAAAGTAGTGTCTCCAACTATGTCGGTTAAGGACCGTTCATTGTGGCAATGCAAGAGTAGTATGTACACTCCTGGCAATGGGCTAGATGGTGGAGTACTATGCTCTCGGGTGGTGCAGACCCAATTTTGTCCTGGAGGACCCAGGATTTGGGTTGACATATGCAAGATTTGGTTCTACATATGTCATGTGGTAAGGAACTCCAACTAGATTGGTTAAGCGGTTCGAATCATCATTGCTCCTCGATTATGGAGACTCAATCCCCTAACCCTCATCATAGCTAACAAGGAGAACTTATCTAACAAAAATGATAAGGGGGTTGTGTAATGCTAGGTCTAGGTTCAAATCACATAGATGCTAGTGACATGAAACTATGACCGTTCGAAGTGTATATAACACTTCTAGTAGATAATGGAAGTTTTCAAACCTGTCTGTACAGAGTGACATCTATAGGGTATCCTTGAACTTGTCCATGTAAATAACCACTTAAAAGGATCTAAACATTGAAAGTAAGGATCCACTATTAGTAAGCTTTTATGCAAAAGAATTGTTGACTCTTGCTAAACCTCACCTTGTACACCTTAGGCCTCTATCCTTAAGTTTTCTCCTCTTTTTCCGCTAGGTAAGTCTTGCAGAGTACTTTTGTACTTAGGGTTTGTTAACTTCTATTGTAGGTTCTGATTTTAGCTTCTAATGGAAGTCATGTCAGTGGGCGTGACATGATTTGTCCATCTCTTCTACCTTAGATGCTTCGTCTAAGTTGCTTCTACTACTCTACACACCTTTTGGAACTTAGTTAAGTTGATACTCCATCATATTTTGTAAACTCATATTATAAATCTTTCACACTCCGATGTAAGTTATTTTTGTAACAAAGGTGGTAATGTTGTGGTAACTCCATGTTGATCCTGTATGAGTTGTAAAATGTGGAAGATTCAGGGTTCTCCGAGGACACCTCACATCGGGTTATATGACCCTCATGTGCAGTAGTCAGAGGTCTCAAGGACAATGACAGGTACATGTGGTCCATATAATTAGGGTGGTTCTGCCACAGAGTGGTATCAAAGCTCATACATGGATCTACTACAACATTACTTATGAAAACTTCAAAAGGAACTTATACATTAGAAGTTTTTGAGGATAACAACTTAAAAGTGCTCCTTAACTTTTCTTATGCTTGTTATCCAAAGTTCTATGAAGACTTTCTAGTAACTCAAGTAAAAAGATTTCAACTCTCCTTCAACAAGTCACGTGAAGAGTCAAACTTCCTGATAAAACTGTGCCCAATGTCTATCAACATACTATCGAGACCAAGATGAATATAGTGTACAAAATATTGCCTTAAATAGGTAGATATATCTTGACTACATTGTCAAGGCATACAAGGCAAGCATACATCATGTCATCCACCTCAAGATAAACATAAAAGGATGCTATAGATTCCCCTTTTTTTCTAGGATAGCTATTCTACCTTATAGTTGTTCTACTCGATAAATCTCATCATGTACCAGGTTTTATCAATTAATTGTCCTTTTGATTATCTTTGCTCCATAAAGTTCCTATCCTTGGGGATACTATTGGATGCATGTTGATAGATTACCAACTCAAATATTAAGACCTAGGATTACTCTTTGACTTCTCAATCCATGCATGTGTCGTACCTTGGTTACTCATACCCTGCCACATACAATTCCCTTGACTTGGATAACCAACATAGGTTGGTTGAAATAAGCTATTAAAATTTTACTCTATAGTAGGTACCATGATCCATGATCACATTGTAGTGTCGAATCTTGTAGTCTCCTATGGAATTATAGCCATAAGGAAATGTTGCAAGGTGCTCGTTAAACATTAGGGTCTCTGGTCATGCTCCACTATAGTCTACTGTTAATATGCTTTTGATCTCCTTGGAAGCTCATTCAGAGATTCATATCTTCTTATGAATTCTCTAAAACCCTTGTTGATTACAACTTTCTGTTGATCTTAGTTGTAATTCTCAGACCAATCTTTATTGTTTCATGAACATCTTAGAAATTAATGCTCTTGATAAATTTCCTTTTCCATTACTTAACCCTGCACGTTTTAGTACCCTGGAAATCTTGGGACAAGATTTCTTTAAGGGCAGATGATTGTAACATCCTAGAAGTTATAGTGCTAAGTCAAACTTGATCATGAGCATCATCAAGCATAAGTGTCATGTGTCATGTCCTAAATGCACATCATGTTCTATATATAGTTTCTATATGTTTCATATGTGGTGTTTTATAAGTTACATGAAATGTTATCAATAATAGTGTTTAAGGGTTTTGTGTGAATTTTCATCTGCAATTTTCCTTAAATAATTAAAATTTTGTGAATATAAACTTTGTAGTATAAAGTGTGCTTTGTGTTGTAGAATCAAAACATGGTGATGTTTCTAAATCAGATATGTTGAATTTGAGATCTAAAAATTGAATTAATGCTGATTACACACTTAATCATTTTCATGGTTAAGTCCATCAAACTCAGTTAATAAATTCAATTTTGGAGAATTTATCAAATAAAATTTCACAAATAAAATTTGCCCAACTTTTGTTGCATTGCTTGGTAGGCTAATTGCTCCATGTTACTATGCAAATAGATGGTATGTTTGATCCATGTTTGCCTCTAATTAATTCACCAAAGTTGCTAAACAATATGTTTTGAAAAACCCTAAATTCCAAAATTCCCTTTTACCCCTTTTTGTGTAATTCAAAATCTAAGAAAAATTTGAGGCTGAGCCAAAAAGAAAAGTTGTAGATCTTGTCTATATGTACTATATGTACAACTTTGGTTCTTGGAGTTTTCAAAGTTTCAATGTAAAATTTGATGCAATTTTGAAAATAGAGATATCCAAAAAGTGTCCCCTTTGTTGGGTATTTTAAATGCAAACAGAAAAATCCGCAAGCGCACGGATACTGATGTAGCTTTCACCCAGGAGTATTCCTGAGTATCGATTTTCACCAGTTGCTGCAAAAGTACAATGTTGAGGAAGATCCGACAGATCCGGCTCCTCCTCCTCCGCTCTCCTCTTCTCTCTCCCTATTTTCTAGATACAACTAGAACTAACTAGAACTAGAACTAGAGAACTAGAACTAGAACTAGATGAACTAGAGGGATCCTCTCTACTTGGATGAATAATTGAAACCCTAGCTTTGATTCTGTAGAAGAGGTATGCTCTCTAGGGGCCTGGGGGTCTGCTTATATAGTCCCCTCAAGTGAATCTGAGCCGTCGGATCAAACCGACATTGATTGAACGGTTATCCTTGATCCATTAGGTCGGTGGAGCACGATCCGCGAAGTTGACCCTGATTGGACACTACAGGAGGGCGGGCGCCCTGGTCTCTAGGGCAGGCGCCCTGGGCCAGGCCCCGTTCTGCCTCCGCTTCGTTCCCGTGGCTTCTGGAATCTTCTAGATGATAGAAAATTGCGCGGCACGTTAATATCTCTATGTAAACACGACGTGTGGGCCTTTCCTCCATATTTCTTGATAACCCCCTGTAGAAATAGACAAACACCAAAACTCGTGGAATTCTGTCAGATAAAACCCTAAGTCTAGGTGTTGGTTGCATTTGGATCCTTTTCCATGATTAATTGATGGTTAAATGTGAGCATTAAGGACCGT
>Ga0182004_10001486_pt1 | contig 17214 bp, 17 predicted proteins | sample Sormic07211540_1_FD_120479 | JGI IMG/M metagenome (GOLD analysis project Ga0182004, IMG submission 120479) | Endophyte microbial communities from Sorghum bicolor roots, Mead, Nebraska, USA - 072115-40_1 MetaG | ecosystem: Host-associated > Plants > Roots > Unclassified | place: USA: Nebraska...
CGTCGGACCGAACGCCGTCGTGGATGGTGACCAGGGCCGGATCGGTCGCCTGCGCGTGACAAAGCCGTCTGATGAAGTCGAAGTGTGGTGCAGACATGGCACAGAGGGTGCCCATGCTGTCCTCAACATCATGACAGGACAGGGCATCGATGACGGTGTTCATGGCTCCAGACTTGTATTCGACAGCGAAAGCGAAGCCGAGTAGCTTGCCGACCCAATGGTGTTCACTAGTAGCGAGGCGCTGGTCGAGCAAGAGCTTGAGACTGTGGTGGTCCGTCTTGACGAGAAAACGTCAGCCCCACAGGTAAGGTCTCTAGTGCCGCACCATGAGCACAAGACCCATGAGCTCCCGCTCATATGCCGCCAGGGAGCGATGCCGGGGCGCAACGGGCCGGCTGAAGAAGGCGACCGGGTGGGCCTCTTGAAGCAGCACGGCGCCAAAGCCGTATGTGGACGCGTCGCATTCCACGACGAAGGTCTTGGTGAAGTCGGGCAACGTTAGGACCGGCGCCGAAGTCAGTGCCCCCTTTAGGGCGTCGAATGCAGCCTCCGCTGCCGGGTTCCACAGGAACCCCTCCTTGAGAAGCGCCGTGAGGGGCGCTGCTATGGCACCGTAGTTGTGGACGAACTTCCTGTAGTAGCCGCCAGGCCGAGGAAGCCGCGCACCGCCCGTGCGGACCGAGGTCGAGGCCAGTTGTGGATGGCCTGAACCTTGGCGGGATCCATGGCGATGCCGGCCGCGGAGATGATGTGGCCAAGGTAGGCCACGGAGTCCACCCCGACGGAGCACTTAGAGCGCTTCACGAACAGACGGTGCTGGTGGAGGAGCTCGAATATGATGCAGAGGTGCCGGAGATGGTCTGCCCAAGTGGTGCTGTAGATTAAAATGTCATCAAAAAAGACCAGTGCAAACCGCCGGAGGTAGGTGCGGAGGATGTCATTCATCAGCGCCTGGAACGTCGCCGGAGCATTGCAAAGCCTGAACGACATCACCAGGAACTCGTAGAGCCCGTCGTGGGTGCGGAACGCCGTCTTGTGCATGTCCTCCAGGCGCATCCGGACTTGATGGTACCCTGAGCGCAAATCCAGCTTGGTGAAGAAGTGGGCGTCGTGGAGCTCGTCGAGAAGTTCGTCGACGACGGGTATCGGGAACGCGTCCTTGAGGGTGTTGAGGACGCGGTACTCGACGTACCGCCACGAACCGTCGGCCTTCTTGAGAGGATCGGGGAGGAGAAGGGCGAGTCGCTGCGGCGGACGACACCCTGCTTAATCATCGCGGCGCACTGACGTTCTAGTTTGTCCTTGTGCGCCGCCGGGTAGCGGTACATGCGGACGGCAACGGGAGCGAACCCAGGCTTGAGGACGATGGCGTGGTCGCGGGAGCGCTGCGGAGGGAGGCCCCTCGACTCGGAGAAGAGGTCCTTGTACGTGGCCAGGAGCTCGTCCAGGAGCGTCCCACTAGCTGCAGCGAGGGTGCGCAGCTGCGCAGGCGAAGACGAGGGCACGCCCGACCACACGAGGGCGCGTCCCCGGTGCTGGAACGCCATCGAACGGGCGGCGAAGTCCCAGACGATGGGTCCCAGCGTGCCGAGCCAGCGTGTCCCGAGGACCATGACATAACCTACGAGGGGCATCACAAAAAGATCGGTGTGGAACGTCGTGTCGGCTATGGAGAACGGTGCGTGTCGGTTGACCCTTGGGCAGGCCACGCGCTTGCCATTGGCGACTGTCGCCGTCATGCTCGGCCAGGCCTGGATAGGCAACCCGGAGCGCTACGCCACATCCTCGCTGATGAAGCTGTGGGTCGAGCCGTTGTCGAGCAGAGCGAGTAGCGAGGCACCCCCGATGGTCACTTGGAGCTGGATCGTGTCGGCGATGCGCGCCGACTACGGCATGCAAGGAGAACACCGGGGACTCAGTGTCCCCATAGTCCTCGCTCTCGACCGTATCGTCTGGGGCTGCGTCGTCGTCATCTGGGATGGAGTCCAGCAGGAAGAGGCGCTTGCACACCTTGTTGTGGCCGCAACTGTACCGCTCGTCACAATTGAAACACAGCCCGAGGCGGCGGCGCTCCTTCTGTTCGGCCTGATTGAGCCGACGTACTGGTCGTCCTTCGATCGACGCCGTGGGGGCAGGGAGCTTGGGCGCCGGTAGCTTGGGAAGGGCCGGGCACGGTGCCGGGGTAGGGAGCACCCCTCGGGCCGGTGGCTTAGCCGGTTGCGCAGTGTACTATTCCATGAGCTCAAACTGTCGCACGAGGCTCATGGCGGACGCCAGGGTTTGCGGGTTCTGCATCTGCACCTGCAGACTGAGCGGCGGAAGGAGCCCCCAGTGGAGAGTTGGACCCTCTGGGTTTCGTCGAGACGACCGGCGCGAGGAAGCAGCGCCTGGAAGCGATTTTGGTAGTCTTCTACTGTCCCCGTGCGGTGGCAACATGAAAGCTCGAAGAGGGGGGCCGACCGAAGCGGAGGTTGAGGAGGTCCTTGAAGCGCGCCCATGTCGGCGTGCCCTCATCCTCTTGGACTTGCATGTACCAGAGCTGCGCCACCTCTTCGAGATTGTACGAGGCCATCCAGACGCGTTCCTCCGGCATGATCCGCTGCTGCAGAAAGGACTCGCACTTGTTGATGAAGGCGAGCGGGTCGCCCTTGCCGTCATAGCGCGAAAACTCCGGGCGCCAGTGTTTAGGCGGCCGGTCTTGGGGGTGTTCGCCGGAGTTAGGCCGCGGCCCGACCGGAGGAGCTGGTGGCGGTGATGTCGGCGATGGCCTTAGCATTGGCCGTGATGGACGCCTGCATGAGCGCCACGTTCTTGGTGATCGAGGGCGGCCTTGAGATCGTCGTTGTCACCGATGTTGCCGGGATGCGAGGCAACAGACGAGGCAGGGAATGGTGGTGGGCAGGAAGGTCTGGCGATGGTTGGTGGGTTGGGAGGTGGCGCGGCGGCGGCGGAAGACGAGGATCGACTAGACCGTGATACCAGGTTGTCAAGGGCCTCAAGCCCTAGGATAGCACGACCTCGACTACGTAGCTCGTAGTCGCGATCCGTCTTCTCCGGCGAGGTTTACCCCTCTGCCACAGGCTTAGTTGAGAGAGAGAGATAGGTTTGGAGATAATACTTTGCTTGATTCTCCATGTTTAGCAAACCGAATACAAATAGCCTTCTGGCTCAATCGAAAAGGAAATAACTAATCACTCCTTGATTGTAGGATCTTAACAAACTAATCAAATCCTATCTTTCTATCTTCCTAGCCACTGCCAGCCAAAACCTGGCCCGCACAGTCACCGCAGCCAGCCGAACCGGCCTGGTTCGCGCGCTCCGCAGCACGATGCGCGTCACGGCTGCGCCGGCGTCAGATGTAGCCCTGGCCCCACATGACAATATAGTTTGGTTATTGACTAATTGATCATATCCCAATTCCTCCTCTATGGTCCATGCCAATCTCAGGCAGGTTGTATTATTTAGTAATAAATTTATATATGCTGAACCAGTTTTTCTATTTCACCTTTCTACTGTTCTCTTCCTTTCAGATTCTGTTTTGAGCTCTCTTTTCAGTTTATGTACTTAAAACTCACAGCCGTGTAATTTCAGGTACAATTTGATGGCCAACAGAGTACTCTTATTGCTAATTTTGGCATCCAGAAGTGAATCTGGCATATATTCGCAAATGCTTGCAAAAATTGCTGGTATGGACTTCATGCCTTCCTCTTTGTAGCTTTTTGTTAATACCATCTATCATGCCTTAATATTCATGTTTTTAAAAGCCATCTTTGACAGCTTTTTTTAACGAGCTTCAATGTTCAAAATAAATGCTTTATGTTAGGTCATTTCTTAAGAAATTTAAAGAGTCAACTGCCCCACTCGAGAATGCTTGCTATATCTGCTTTGAACACATTATTGCAAGGATCACCTCATAAGGCGTCTGCACAAGATTCAAAGCAATCAGTAGATCACCCTGAAGATTGCAATATTTCATCAACAGAAGAGATTTTGAATGAGATAATCCGAGAGGAAGGGTTCATGAATGAGACGCTGAACAGTTTATCTCATGTCCATATTATTTCTGATAATGATGGTTCGTCAAAAGCGAGTTATGGGGCGTCATCTTTTCAAAGTGGATCTGACAAAGCAATAACTTACTTCTATTTTGATTTCTCTGCCTCATGGCCACGTACTCCTAGTTGGATTTCTTTAGTGAGTGGTCACACATTCTATTCCAGTTTTGCTAGGATATTCAAAAGGCTTATACAGCAATGTGGAATGCCAGTAATCTCTTCTCTTCAGACTACACTAGAAGAGTTTTTAGTTTCGAAAGAGAGATCAAGGCAATGTGTAGCTGCTGAAGCAATGGCTGGGATGCTGCACTCTGATATCATTGGGAATCTGGAGTGTGAGAACAACTGGTTGATGGTTCAGATGCATAAGATTATGTTAGCACCATCTGTGGAGTCATCTCCTGAATGGGCAGCTTGCATTCGATATGCTGTTACAGGAAAAGAAAGAGCTGGAACTCGTGCTCCTGTTCTCAGGCAAAAAGTATTAGAATGCTTATGTAGTCCTCTTCCTCATTCCATGGCAACTAGTGTACTTGCGAAGAGATATTCTTTTCTGTCTGTCGCTCTAATAGAAATTTCTCCACCAAAAATGTCCCCAGCAGAGAAGCAATACCATGTTAAAATTCTTGATGAACTACTTGACAGCATGAACCATTCATCTGCTCAGGTAAACTAAATGACTCCACAATTGTGTGTGTTAATTGCCATTCCTTTTATTTCAATATTCTTATTTCAAGAATATTTTCTCTTAAACAAGAGCTGTGTATCTTTGTATGTATTAAAGAAGAGAGAAAGGGGTAGAAACCCCAAAGTTCACACATAATGCAGTCTCCCTAAAGCAATGCAGTCACATCTGAAGAGCATTTCCTAGAAATTATCTAGAAAAGGTGCTCTCATTTTTTTTCACTGACTATATAATATTGTCATCACAGTTTAGTTCCCACCTCTAGGTTCTGATGCTTGACTGTGTAGATGATCTGTTGGATTCATAGCTATAAACTGGATCAAGCTCATGCCATCCTTGCTTATTACCTATAAACTGAATCTGGCTTATATTACATGTTAGCATATGCTATTTCTGGTGGGCGATTGTTAATACTTGTTACTTGTGTCGGTACTCTGATGCAGGTTACCGCAGGTACATCTGTACATGACAACACTCCTTTACATTTCAAATTGATAAATCAGTTTCAACTATATTTGATAAGTACAACAACTATTCTTCCCATGGATTAAAGAAGATGATTAACTACAGCACTCAAATCTGGAACCAAAAAAAAAAACCTTTTAGCTGGTTACAGAAAATTATTCCAATGTCTCCCCATCTCCTTTCTATTGAATAATGAGACAGAAGAACTTCAGTGCTTGAGGCAGCCTGTAGAGTGCTTTGTGCAGCCGTAGCACCTTCTTCTCTAGCAACGATGAACCAGGTGCTGCGCTGCCGCATGGACACCTCATGTAGATCCCTATTGAATAAACGAATCTTATGTCCATGTGATGGATGGGCCACCCATCCTGAGCATCCAATGCTAGCAGCAGCCGCACCGATTCAATGTGGGTCACGCAGTCGATGACGTGCTGCTGGATGAAGCCACGAGCCACCAATCTTATCTTTTGCTTGACCACCCTTTGCCCGCCTGAGCATGAACATAGCTGAACTCCACTGCCTCTGATAGACTGCAAGCCTTGAGCTTCACCTTCATGTAGAGGCTCCAGCCCTCATGGTTGGTGCGCGTCAGCTGTGAGTAGGTGTTGCTGCTGACTTCCTTCACCATGCACTGGTCATCGTCTGCACTGGTGGATTGAAGGGGAACGAGCGGTAGTGTCTCACCTCACCACGAAGAGTAGATGCCACATCAGAGGGCATTGTATACCTGCCAGCCTTCCTTATCTACTGTACCTAGATCATCAACCAACTTTTGCTGTCCATCTGGCCTATCAATCAAAAGAGCAAGGAATTGACATATGTCAACAGCAATACTAATACTAGTGATGGTGAACACATAGATTACTTATCTATCATCATGTGCATAGTTGTTCTACAAGTTCCTAAAAACAAAAGGTACATGTTCCCTGAACATAGTGTCAATTAATGATCTAATAGTACTTTCAGGTTGTGTCAATTAATGATCTAATAGCATTTTCAGTTGTCTGGTCATTTCTTGAGTAAAATCAAATTAGGTCAAAGCATCAATACATCTAAAAAAAACTCGACCCACGGGGGTAAGATAGCCCCTGGGAATTTTGCTAAGAAGACCTCATGCATGTCGAGAAAACCCCCAAACCCTTGCCCCACCCATACACAGCGACACTGCAGCCCATGTGAGAACAACCACCACAACCTTGGTCAGACCTTAGACCTCGGTTTTGGCGTGGGGCAGATGAGGGGATTTTTTTTTTAACCCTAGCCTTAATTTCGCTCCCGCAGGGAGTCGAACCTAGGACCGAGTGCTACTACAGCCATCTAAGTCATCTAACCAACCCATCTAGAGGCCTGTTCGCCATCAACATGTCTAAGCTTAGAACTTGTTTATAGTTCAAGTACCATTCATACATTTAGGAAGCTTTTGAAAGGTAGGAATGTTAAATGGAACCTATGTCTGCAAGGAAATAGTTACTGTCTCTGCAACAATATTATTTCTGATTCTTTTTTGCCTTTTTACGTTTTGAGTTCAGGTAAGAGAAGCAATTGGTATTGCCATGTGTGTTACAACCTCAAATATGAGACTTTCTGGGTCATTTGGCACTGGATGTTCACCGCAAGACCTTTGTGGGGATGTAAGCATGTTCGAACAAACAGGAAATGAATATTGGTCTGGACGTTTGACAGATGGAGCTAATGAATTAGCTGTAAGTATACAAAACAGTACTCAATCTAAGCAACTGGAGTCAACATCAGATTTGGCTGAAGATAGCATGGATGATAGAGAGCAGGCTGATGCCAAAAGGATGGAAACGGTGCTTATTTTATGCCTTTCTCCAATTTTTAAGGTGCCATTTCCATATGCTTCATTTCTGGCTTACATATTCCCCTTTTCTGTTCCTTCCCAGATTTTTCATTTTATGATCGCATCTTTGAAGTCTGGGAGATCTTCTGTTCTATTGGACATTATTATTGGCCTCGTGTACCCAATTCTCTCACTACAGGTAAACCAATTTGGTAATTTGCAGTGAAAGAGTAATTTTGTGGTCAAAGGGTTTTTTTTTTTCATGTCATCTTCAATTTATTGTTTTTTCTTTGTTACTAACCTTAGAGATTTGAGAAGAGTTGTCCCTTAGGGATGATAGTAATATATATAGAGGACTCTTCATGGGTCATATCTCATATGGGCCGACAATGAAAAATGTTGAAGGTGAGGAAATTTCTCGTCTTTGCAGGAAACATCAAATAAAGATTTATCATTGCTTGCTAAGTCAGCTTTCGAGTTGCTGAAATGGAGGATTCTACATCGGCCTTTTCTTGAAACTGCTATTAGGTCTATTCTTTCTTCAGTTAGTGACCCTAACTGGCGGACCAGATCTGCACTGTTATCGTATCTCAGGACCTTTACGTACAGGTTTGATAAGTCACTTCCTTTCCAATGTAACTATATTTGTGACAATGGTTTTGGTCGACAATTCATGTTTCTTTCCTTGATGCTTAGTATGAAAGGGTTGTAGCTTAATAGAATTGTGAATGCCAAGATTTTAGTCCTTGCTACAAAGCACACACTATTTTTCATTCATTTATTATATAGCAAGTGCCATGACTTGTGAGTTGTTACTGTTACTTGTAGTCCCAATAAGGCCAACATTTTTTTATACAACCTTTTACCATTACCTCCATAACAAAAAAAAAATAGTGCTGGAGTTTACAGACCATAAGACAATAGCAATAGAGCTACATGAAGAAAGTGATGAACTTCAGAGATGCAAGACCAATAGAAACATAGCTTGTACTTAACAGATTTGTAGTATTTCTATGAACTTAAGCAATATCACTTTAGTATTATCTGTCTGTTTTTTTTTTCAGCGGTTAGAGCTAATGGAAAATGAATCCACTATATTACCTTTGTCATTTGTCACAGGCACACATTCATACTTTCTGGCTCAGAGAAATCACAAATCTGGCAAACAATAGAAAATTTACTTGTGGACAACCAAGTTGAGGCAAGTATATGTTCATTTGACCCTATACAGTGACATTTGTTTTCCAATTCTGTGTCTTACTCAAAATGTGTAATATCAATGCACTATCATGAAAATGTGTACTACCAGTGTATGTTAGTGCTGTGCAGTGTAGGTTCCTTTTGTCAATGGTTTGAACTTTGGTCTTATACATTCAGGTTAGGGAGCATGCTGCTGGTGTTCTTGCAAGCTTAATGAAGGGTATAGATGAAGATCTATCAAAGGATTTCCGTGAACGGTCATATGCACAAGCTCAGCGTCTTTTTGTTGCACGGAGAAGGTAAACTTTCTCCTGATTCTGATGTTGTCATGGACTGATGTCACCTTTTCTCTTCTCGTTGATTTGTTTGTCAGACAGTCAGCTAATACCTCTGTTATTGGTTACAGAAATTTGAAGTCCTCTGTTGCTACCATCCATGGTGCAGTCCTTGCTTTGACAGCTTCAGTCCTTTCTGTTCCATACGACATGCCTAGGTACCCGTTGTATTTTTCTATGCACATGGTGGATGTAGATGCATCTCTTTGTACAAGCTTCTTGTATGCGTGGTTGATACTGTAGGCTTTTGCACTAGAGTCACCACATAATTTTGAGTTCAACTTCAATTCTCTTGACTGGGCATGTGGCTTTGTGGTCTGTTGCAGCTGGCTTCCTTCTCATGTCACGCTACTTGCTCGCTTCATCCGGGAGCCTTCTCCCATTAGATCAACCGTCACGAAAGCTGTTGCAGAGTTTAAGCGCACCCATGCTGACACATGGAGCATCCAGAAGGACGCATTTACTGAAGACGAACTGGAGGCAAGCTTGAAATCTTCTCCTTCACTCTCCCTTTACTACTTCTCTACAGCTTACGCCCTTTGTAATGGTTCCGCTCTTTGACATGCAGGTTCTTCGTGATACATCTTCCTCCTCATCGTACTTTGCTTAGATTAAAATTTCAAAGGTCATAGGATATTCTCTGGTGCCGGTGATGTGTATACGAAATTTGTTACTGTTGAATTGCCAGTGTTGCTCATATAGTATAACCTATACATAGTTGTTTTATTTCTTCAACAGATGCCTTGGTACAAGATGAAGCTACGCATATATACATTTGTGATGTGTCTACTGTGTACCATCTGGACATAGCCGAAGCGTTATGGCATATGGGTTCTTGCGTGGGCAAAAAAAATATTGTTAAAATCCGAATCTTTTGCCCAGTTCATAACGGCACGGCATGCCATGCACCTACTGGTTTCAGAAACGACGTGAGTAGAACTGTACGATCCCGCCTAGTTTAACTGCATAATGGATCTCTGGCAACTCCAATAGCAGAGTCAACGTGCTACCTTAGATCACCATAGCCTCATCATCGACAACGCATGTGGAGGAGGAACACCTGGCGCCCATCTGGAGCCTACCTCGCCTGGGGCAACACCAGGGTCGTTAGACCGCGGCAAGCCAGGACATGGGGTGGTGTGCCTCATCCCACCAACCTGTTGCAGGTGCAGGTGCAAATTCTAAGCACTTTCATCAATTGCCTAAGTGTATGAATGTAGACATCATAAACGTTTACACTGTATGGCTGTCAATCCTGCTCTACCAAATTGAGTTCCCCAGATTCGATGGATCTAACCCAAAGATGTGGATCACAAACTGTGAAACTTTCTTTGCTATCTATGATACTGAGCCTCATAAGTGGGTTCGTTTTGCCACTATGCATCTGTCTAGCTCTGCTGCCTTATGGTTTCAGACAATGCAAGCTCAAAATCCTAGCTATGTCATCGTCCTCTTTTGTTCAAGCCGTGTCCACCAAATTTGATAGAGATGAGCATAACCACCTTCTTAGACACTTCTTCCATATCCAGCAAATGTCCTCTTCTGTCACAGAATACTTAGAACAGTTTAGTGATATAGTTCACCAGTTACATGCTCATGATCCATCTTTTTCACCTACTGTAATTACCAATCGATTCATTGATTGTCTTAAAAAGGAAATTCGTGCTTCTGTCATGATGCACAGACCACCAACTTTGGATACTGCTAGCTCTTTGGCTCTTTTGCAGGAGGAGGCCACTCAAGACACAGTTATGGAAAGATCTAAATATAACAAGAAAGCTGGCTTTGAATCTAGGAAATCCTGGTCTACTTCTGTTACTAGCCCAACAAGATCTTTTGATGATAAGAAAGTCTCCTGAACACCCTAAACCCAAGACAGGAGAAGAGAAAGTGTCTGCACTTAAGTCTTATTGTAGAGCAAAAGGTTTATGCTTCAAGTGTGGTGAGAAATGGAGTCCTCAACATAAGTGCCCACCGACAGTATCTCTCAATGCTATGGAACAGTTGTGGCAGTGTGTCATTGACAGGGATGAAAACGGTACGGATATTTTTCGACCATATTCGAGACTGAATTCGTTTAGAGGGGTTCAAATCTGTCCGTATTCGAGTCTTAATATTCAACATCCGATTCCGTATCCGTATTCGAATACTTAAATCGTATATTTATAATGTCAACATCTAATCCTATTTTATCCGACATGGTTGACATTATCCGTATTCGAATCTGAATTCGACCAGAAATATGAAAACAAATATGATATCAGTGATATCCTATATCCGATCCGTTTTCATCCCTAGTCATTGATGGTGTTGAGTTGGACATAGAATACTGATGATTCTGATTCAGGTGATGAGTTAATGGCTATTTCTGTACAAGCATTGCATGGTAGAGAAGGTTCTAGGACAGTTAGGCTGAGGGGTCATCTCTAGGGCAAAGATGTCTTTATGTTGGTGGATTCTGGCAGCTCCCACAGCTTTATTAGTCAAGATATGACATCCTTAGTGCAGAACTGGCAACCTTTGTCTCAGTCTGTTCATGTTACAGTAGCTAATGGCGCAACATTGCTTTGAACACATTAGTTGCCACATCAATTATGGGGATGCCAAGGTTATTCCTTCAACACTACATTCAAAATCATTCAACTACAGGGCTATGACATTATCTTGGCTATGGACTGGTTGACTGCACATAGCCCAATGAAAATTCACTAGGGTTCTAGATGGATCAAATTCTTGCATCACCAAGAGAAAATCAAATTGCAAGGTATTCTACCTCAAGCTGCAATGGGACCTCCTATTTCACCTCTTCAGTTACAAGCTCTGAACAAGATAGACTCCATCCTGTTTGTAGTTCAACTCAATGCAGTAGTTGTTCCAGTTGACAACCACTCCTCATTACCAGCTGATTTACAAAACCTTCTACAGCAGTTTGAACATGTTTTTGCTCCACCTTCCGATATGCCTCCTTCCAGGATTGGTGACCACAAGATTCCATTACTTGAAGGGGCATAACCATTCTGTCTCAGGCCATATCGTTACAACCCTGCACAGAAAACTGAGATTGAAACTCAAATCAAGGAGATGCTGGCTAAAGGTTGGATACAACCCAGTACTAGTCCTTACTCTTCACTTGTCTTGTTGGTGCGCAAGAAAACTGGAGATTGGCGCCTCTGTGTTGATTTCAGACGTTTGAATGCTCTCACTACGAAGAACAAGTACCCTCTACCCATAATTGAAGAATTGTTGGAAGAACTGCAGGGTGCCAATTGGTTTACTACACTAGACCTGTGCTCTGGTTTTCATCAGATCAAAATGGCAGAGGGAGAGGAGTATAAGACTGCATTTAAAAGCCATAATGGCCATTATGAATATAATGTAATGCCTTATGGTGTCATAGGAGGGCCAGCCACATTTCAGACAGTTATGAATGTTATTTTGGAACCTTTACTTCATAAGTGTGTAGTAGTATTCATTGATGATATACTTATTTACAGCAAAACATGGCCTGAACATCTAGATTCTAGAGTATATCAAAGCTGTGCTGTCTATTCTACAAGACAACAAATTTCATGTCAAATTGTCCAAATGTGCCTTTGCTAAGTCACAAATATCTTATCTGGGACATATAGGGTGTGTTTGGTTTCCTGGCTTAGCTGAAGCCTGGCTAGAATTGGAGCTTGGCTAGGCTAGGCCTGTCCCCAACAAATCAACATATGTGTGTTTGGTTGAACTGCTATACTGGCCTGGTTTTCATAGGAGTTTGTTTGGTTGCTTGTTTTGCTATGCATAAAATCACCACATCTTCAGCCTGGTATGGTTACCTTCTTTGAAGCATTTTATCGAACACGTACGGGGTGGTGCTGCTCTGCCATTGCTGCTTCCTGTCGCACAATCAAGGAAGAAAGTAGCTTGAGAATGAAGATGCTTCAAGCAAGGAAGGAAGTAGCTTGAGGATGAAGATGCTTCGTGATGCATCTCAGGTGGCCGTCGGACGAGCAATACCCGTACATCGTGGTCATCTTGTCAAACGGTTCCGCCACCGTGCAGCAGCCCCGCCCTGCCCGTGGCTTCGGCGTGGCTTGGGCGGTGGCTTTACCCTGCCGCAGCTTGGTCGTCATCAAACTCCAACGAGCGTCCAGGCACTCGCTCCGGCAACCACGGCACCGGCGGCTGGCCTTGTCCCAACGGAGGCACCGGCGGTGGGCACGACCCCGGCCCTGACAACGGAGCACATACGTAGATGTGAGCTCCCTCCCTCCCTTCGGCGGATACAATCCCTGTGGTTGAGCTCTTGCGCCGGCGTCCATGGAGGGGGCGAGCTCGCGAGGGAGGGCCGCCGAAGATGGCACACTCACACAGCGAGAGCAAAGAGAGTGGACAAGAGCAGCTGTGGACAAGAGCAGCTCGCGAGGGAGAGCCGAAGATGGCACACTCACACAGCGAGGAGGTGACGGGAATGTCATCCTGAGCTGGCCGAAGCCTGGCTCCAGAAAAACGACTCCCACCCGCGTTCTTTCAAAGCCTGGCTAACAAGCCTGGTTTGGCCCCGTGGAGCCTGGCTAACAGATGTGTACAGACAACCAAACGTGTGTGTCTTGGCCCTATGAAGCTTGGCTGGGTTAGAGCCAGGCAACCAAACAGTCCCATAGTTAGTGCTCAGGGAGTGGCTACTGATCCAACCAAAGTTGAAATCATCCAGCAATGGCCTACTCCTACTAATCTGAAGGATCTAAGGAGTTTCTTGGGTATGGTTGGCTATTACAGACGCTTTGTCTCTCAATTTGGACTCATCTCCAAACCTTTAACCACACTCCTTAAGAAAGGAACCCTATTCATTTGGACATCTGAAACTGAAGCTTCGTTCCAAGCTCTCAAAAAGGCACTCAGTTCAGCTCCAGTTTTGGCACTACCAGATTTCACCAAACCATTTATTATAGAAACAGATGCCTCAGCAAAGGGCATTGGTGTTGTGCTTCAACAGCAGGGTCATCCTATTGCTTATGTTAGTAAAGCTTTAGGACCTAGAGCACAAGGTCTATCTACTTATGAAAAAGAATGTCTAGCCATTCTCAAGGCTGTTGACCATTGGTATTATTATTTACAGTCTGCATCTTTTGTTGTTCTTATTGATCAAAAAAGTCTCACAAATTTAGATGATCAAAGACTGTCTACACCATGGCAACACAAGGCATTAACCAAACTTTTGGGTTTAAACTACAAAATAGTATACAAGAAAGGAGCTGACAACAAAGTGGCAGATGCACTTTCGAGAACAACACCTACATCATCATATGATATCTCTGCCCTTTCTATGATAGTATAGTGCTCGTGCTTTGCTACGGTTTTATCTAAAGATATACTTAATAAAAACAACTATTTTCAACAAAATAATGATGTATTTTTCATAGTTTATAGTCTCAGACAATTGCATATGATAATTAATATAATCCAAAATACACTTATGAATAAGAGAAAAGGAACAATAAAGCCATGTCTCATATATTTATACTACAAATAAGTTCCTAATTGCTTAAGTAGATCTCGAAGCTCTTTAATGTTTGCACGTTCATTTTGATTACTCTGAGAATGTCCACCGAGCATTCCGTCCTCAGTGAACGTCCACTCTATGAATGACAGATAGTAAGTTAACTTATTAATTTGCTATGCACTCTACAAAATTTATATAGAGGATATATAGTTTATATGCTTACAGGGTGGACTGACAATTTTTCCCCGTCTCACTCTTTTAAATAACTATATACAAGGAAGCCTGACACTTTCCTGTAGAAGAGCAAGTGTTTATTTGTGGTAGCTAAATAACATTACTATTTGATGAGAAAGATCAAATTAGTTTTTGTACTTTAAAACAGAGTTTCTAACCTCTATCTAGCACTACAGTCAGATTCCAAAATGTAATCTGAAACATCTTTGGATAAATAGAGTTCAATCCAATAGCAAAAACATACGTCTATGAATTAGAAATCGTCCAATAACAATCCAAGAGGACAGGGTAAGCTTTCCATACCAAGCTCTTGAGCTTTTTGAACCTTTTCAATCATGTCTTGAGAATGAAGCTTTGTCCTTAATAAAAGCATCAAGCAAGAGGGCAATCTGCAGCAAAATAGGAAAAACAATTACCACATCAAAACTAAAACATTTTATTTACTGAGAAATTTCAAGAATGCCTGTGGATGCCATACCAAAGGCAAGGTATCACTATCATGTAATAATAAGTCATGATCACATCCATGTCGGTTTCTTAGTATCTATTTTGTTTTGATGAACTCTTTCTCAAAGAGATGGCCTAGGGACCAGGAGTATCTATTACTTTAACATATTGTCTTAGCTTTACTTAGATATCAAATATCTACATAGCATTAACGAAATCAATGAAGTCATATCTGTTGACTCACTGACGGCTAAGACAAAATTTATATATATACACTGACTTATGTTAATGAACGGCTACACTCTTCCTCTGATTCTGAATCTGATAGTGAAGAGCGCCTTGTCACTGCTGATGAAACTTGATGATGACAACCTTGCAGTGAAGACTACCTTAATTTGCTCAGCAGTAGAACAGCCTCCAATTGATTCAGGAAGAAAAGCTACCTCAAGTTCGACCTCTCCTCCACAACATCAGTTCCAAGAACTTGTCCACGAGCTCATGAATGCCCACAATCTGTTTGCATCCATGAAGTTTCTCTGAACCCTGAGATCCAGTGAAGTCGGGCAGGCAAAACTTGATCTCCAACCACAAGCAGAAAACAACATTATTCAGTTATACATACAAGCATATACATATGAAACTGCCAACAAAACCCGTGGATGAACCAAACCAGATAAAAGGTAAAATATGTCTAGTGCAAGGCCGATTTTTTTTCATTATTTTTGCACTTCATAATTGTAGAAAAGAAAATTCCAAGATGCCATTTAAAAAGTTATCCAATCACACACACTACCACAAACTTATACAGGCCTGAAGGAGCCAACTCTCATGTACACAAGCAATTGCACCTTTTACACAGAATTTGCTAACTAACATACCAAAGAAAAAAATATTATCTGCAGGTGTTTGAAAAAAATCAGATAGCTAGCACCAGTTTCTACCGAGGAATAATGCAATGGTACTGATTTTGAAAATAGAAACAAACATTACTTTACAGCTCGCACGGTGCTAATTCTATTTTTAGAGATGCATGCTATACAGTTTGCTTGATCAAGAAGTGACGATAGTACAAAGCAGAACTCTGATTTTCTATGTTCATTAGGATGCTGAAGCCTGAACCTAGGGAGTAGTCTTAAACTCTTAAGCCTCTATGCTCTATGATGACAACGTACCAATATTCTCATGCCCAGGCGCCCATAGAAAAGGAATGCAAATTTATAATGCCACTCCATTGCCAAATATAGCTCCTGATCTATTGAACGGAATCCAGGGTACAAGGGCTATGCTTGGTTAAAAGATTAAAGTATCAATGTATGACCAGTATGTGTGACTAAAGTTGTAGAATGTTTGAACAGAGACAATACAAGGACTTTTGTGATAACCACGTGCTTATGGCACTTGCTTATGATGATTATTTGTCCAGTTAAAAGTGCAAAGAAATTTCATTCCTAAAACTGATGTCAACTATTTTAATTTGTTCATCTAATGTAACTAAATAAAAGAACCAAAATGATACTATTGTGCCCTACCTATTCCATCCCAAACAGAGCATAAAGGAACACAGAACTGTTTGCAACCATAGTCACAAAAAAAACTGTTTGCAACCATCCAAAACACCAAGTTTATGTGTAGGTGAAAACAAAGTCCCATTCAGGCTTTCCGTTGATGCTACAACATTTTAGAAAAGATCAAAGATTAATAAGTAATAAAATAATTGGAGGAAATCCCTTACGGAATCTACTATCCAGTACTAACATTTTTCTTCCATATGAAAAAAGGCTTGTTTAGTTCCCAAAATATTTTGCAAAATTTTTCATGTAACACCCTAAATTTTGTTCTTTTTGAAATAGAGTTAAAATAATTTAATTATATATTTTTGTGCTCATAAAAATATAGGAAAAATAATATTTTTCATTAAATTAAAATTTATCATAAGGTTAAGCAACATTATTGTGCATACATACTGGTGCATAAGATTTTATGTAATGTTTGCTTGTTGCTCCTTTGTGTCTTGAGAGTGAGCAAAGTTTTTTTTAAAATTGCGTTTAGTAGAATGATCTTCCTTGTCTTTATCTTTATCTACAACCAAATTCCTTGTTTCTCAGCTCAAGTTTTTATTAGGAGCTTTCTAAAATCTTTTCTTTGTCACCCAAATCACTTCTTTTAGTTTCTCATCCATCAAGCAATCCCTACAAACTTTTCGGGAATTTTTCTAGCTTCTGTTCTCACTTTTCTGTGAGCATAATCTAATTTTTAGATGCTCCAAGCAATCTTATCATGGGCTCCAAAATACTTCATTTGAGTTTCTCATGTTCTATAATGTCTCTGAGAATTTTCTCCAAATTTTCGGAGCTTTCGGAATATTTTTCACGGCTTAAATAATAATTCTAGACTTTTATAGAATTATTTTATCCATGAAAATTAATTAATTTCGAAAATAATAAATCTCTTATTCTTTTCCCACGCTGAAGGTCCATGTCTTTATTTATAAATGGGCTTATTTAGGC
>Ga0182004_10001487_pt1 | contig 17214 bp, 6 predicted proteins | sample Sormic07211540_1_FD_120479 | JGI IMG/M metagenome (GOLD analysis project Ga0182004, IMG submission 120479) | Endophyte microbial communities from Sorghum bicolor roots, Mead, Nebraska, USA - 072115-40_1 MetaG | ecosystem: Host-associated > Plants > Roots > Unclassified | place: USA: Nebraska...
AATGACAGATTAATTATGCTTAATAAATTTGTCTTGCAGTTTCCTGACGAGCTATGTAATTTGTTTTTTTATTAGTTTCTAAAAACCCCTCCCGACATCCTTCCGACACATCCGATGTGACAATCAAAAAAATTTCGTTCACAATCTAAACAGGCCCTAGCCGCAGCTCGTTTAAATCACTTCTAAGTCATATCCATTCATCACATCAGTAGCAGCACTCACAGCTTGCTAGCAGGCAGGCAGCTAGCGCAACTAGCACCTACTAGCAGACAGGCAACAACACCCTGCACTCGCAGCAGCCATCATTCAGTAGCACGACCTCCATTCGCAGACAGTACAACACCCACTGGCAGTCGCAGCAGCAAAAATAGCTCGATGCATGCTCAGTGAATTGCAGAGAAATTTACCAAGTTGCCAAAGATACTAAGGCCTTGTTTAGTTCAACCCAAAAAGAAAAAGTTTTCAAGATTTTCCGTCACATCGAATCTTGTGGCACATGCATGAAGCATTAAATATAGACGAAAGCAAAAACTAATTACACAGTTTAGCTAAAAATCGCGAGACGAATCTTTTGATCCTAGTTAGTCCATAATTGGATAATATTTGTCACAAACAAACGAAAGTGCTACAGTACCGAAATCCGAAAAAATTTCGGAACTAAACAAGGCCTAAACCCGAATATCAAATTATTGGAGAGTGTTTTTCTCTTTTTCCTAAAAATTTAAGGATGCCAAATCTAGATGCAAAACTATTGAAGATGCTCCGTAATATAATGTTCTGGCACCTCTGACCTAATGGATAGTATGTGTTGGTATAAGAGCACCACCAATGGAGGCTAACACTTTTAATGGTCTCGAGGTAATGAATCTGCAACTTATATACCCGACAATGTAATTGTCGATATCCTTTCACCTATTTAGATGAGTTTTGGACTGTTTCCAAAGTGTTGGATCTTGCGGCCTGTCCAACATTTTTAAGTTGGTTGTTGGATTTGGTATAAGAACTGCACTTTGACTCCGGCGTCCAAGAGAAGCTATCGGGGAAGAAGATGATGGAATAATCTAGATAGAATATTATGTATCTTTTATTTCAGATTTTTTATATGTAATTTAGGGATGTACTATGTCAAGATTTAATATAAGTCCTCTTCCCTTCGTAAAAATAAAGTGTTCCGAAGTGTTGAGACTATTATTCACCCATTGCAAGCTATCAATACTTATAGTTTGCAAAGAAATATTTTCCTTACATCATGCCTTACCTTTACTTTCTCTCCCTCTTCTTTTCTTAGCATGGATCACCTTCTCTCTCTCCAAGCATATGTAGCTTCTGTAAGCTACCATGACAAGTGTAAAACACAGTTTTTTTGGATCCTGTATGGCCCTTGATGCTACTAGCAAAAAAAAAGCAGCCTTGGGCAAGACCTAAATATTTTTTTACTATCGTGACCACGAATACTAGTAGCACTTCTAGAAAAGATACAATAATAAAAAAATCATGAAATTATAATAACACATTAAGGTTCTTGCATCAAATTAAATAAGTTTACAAGTGAACCATGAATTTGATTTTATTTAATTTCACTTTTAAAGTATGATATCACCCAATCTACTCTCTAAGCATAGATATGTTTACAAATTACAAGTTATGGCCAATCCTTGGTAAAGTTTTTTTTTCTCGATCATGCAAAAGGCTTGCGCGTTTTTGTATTAAGAGCGAGAAAACATTTTTACATGAAAGTGTACGACGAGAAACCCAGCTCACCACGCCAGAGACCCCAGTAGTTGAAAAATGGATGAGCTCGGAACATCGACAGCAGATGAGTGGTGATGCACAGCCCCCTATTAGAGTAAGTATAATAGTTTTTTTTTTTTGAAACTAGTAAGTATAATAGTTGGCTTGTAGTCAAACTAATTAATAATTTTGCTGATATGGAAGAGAAGGGGAGACGACTGCAGGTTGCGTGAAAAAGATCGCACTGTTTGCCCGCAGCATAGGTTGATGGAAACATAAATAATATACTGCTACTATCAGGGAACGAAATACTATATTTCTAACTTTTTGACTACCCTAACACTGGAAAACTTTTTGACTTCCCTACCTAGCTTCCATGGTCGCGTAAGCATCGTCACAGAAGAGGAGCCGTTGCTCATGGTGCTGCTGAAGGCATAGCGACTGGAAATGGTACTGCCGGCCCGCTGGAAATGGTGCTGCACTAACTGCTTATTATGCCCGCTGGCCGGCGACAGGGTTTTCTGGGACATTGAGGAGTCCTGTTCAATACCTGGCTTACATTAAATATTCTATCTATTGAAAACTTTTGTTGAACTTTGAATCGATCGACAAAAAGGTTAAAGTTGCATTTTTTTTTGTTAATGTGCAAATTTTCGTCCGACTTTGCCGATTCTCGCTCATAAATTTCGTTTTTTCGCCAAATTTCGGATCAGTTTCGGTGCGTGAGTTTGAATTGGTTTGACATATTTTTGTACCGGGAAATCCCGAAAATAGGTCCGATATTTTTTCACTTAACGAAAGCCTGAACTAGTCAATTGGATTGTCGTTGATGTCTCAATCTGGGTTGAGACCAAAGTTTAATGACGCCATGGAAGATCGAGGAGAATTCTTGCAAGACATGTGAGCACCAATGCAGATTCACCGTGTCGTGGTCGCAAGAATCTTTAAGTTATTTTATTTTCCCCTCCCTCCAAAACATATCATATATATATATATATATATCAGCATAGGCACCAGCAATTGTTGTTGTTGCAGCAGTGGCTATTGTTGCACCACTGGAGTCTTGCCCGACTGCAATATATGCTGTACCTGAAGGCGACGAAGCCACCAAGCAGCGTTATTACCAGGACTGATATGAGACCGATGAGCCACTTGGGTGTCATCGGAGCTCTGTCGTCGTCATCAGCAACCATCCACTCCGACGACGATGTCGGAGGTTCGGCGGTAGCCGACGTGAGGTCGTGGATGGGGACTACAGACGGCGCGGCCGCGGCGCAACGCAGAGGAAGTGATGAGGTGCTCGCGCTTGTGTTGCTGAATGGCTCAGCCGCCGGAGCTGACCAAGGCAGGCAAACCTGCATTTTTATGTATCAAAGGATACAACAACATGCAGGAACAAAGTCGTCAAACTGTTCTACTATATATTATACAGTACTTGACTGGGTGGTGAGCAGCGTCCAGAACACCAAGTTTATTTTGTCACTCACAGCGCAGATTTTAGCCTTCAACGCAGACGAGCATTCGTGGCGCAGTTTGTTGGCTACCAAGTTGTCGAGGAACAATTGATGCAGTCTCAGGTCATCCTCGGCAGTGCAGCATGTGGGTGAACCACCAAAGCCAGCATGCCCGCCACTGCCACAGAACTGTAGAGTTCGGACAATTGGCCTCGCCATACCTATATATATATATGACAAACACAGCACAACACAGATTCAGCAAGCTAAACACCTAATGATCGATACATAGTACTCCGCTGTACTTGAAAGTTGACATATATACCTGTGCTGCTCCTACATACAGGCGGCGAAGCAGAACCAGATAAACTCGCCAACAAGAGCATGGTGTAGTAGTACATGATCATCGTCATGGATGGGATGGTAATGGGATCGATGAACCACGCACGTACAACCAGCAACAACAGAACAGATTCTCTAGGTTTCGCTGGACCTACAAACAAAGCAGCTAGATACACCAGGGAGGCATATGCAGAGGTTTTAAATAGGATCGGACTGAGGCATGTGCAGCAGGCGAATTTTGGGTCGGTTCAAAAGTTACACAGAAACAAGTTCACCGCGAGCGAGGACAGCGACTCCATTGGCTACGGCGTGGCCTTGGCGTCATCAGGTCTAAATTTGGACGCAACAAACTACCCGGGAGATCCACCATCAGGTTGGTTGACTTTTGCTACAAAGTTGCTCTTTCAAGTAGAGTTGTTGTGACTTCCAAACAACTGTACTTAGGCCTGTTTGGCATGGCTCCACTTCACTACCGAAGCTGTTTAGTTCCCACCGAAAATTAAAAAGTTTTCAAGATTCCCCGTCACATCGAATCTTGCGGCACATGCATGAAACATTAAATATAGATGAATACAAAAACTAATTACACAATTTATCTATAAATCACGAGACGAATCTTTTGATCCTACTTAGTCCATGATCGAACAATATTTACAATAAACAAACGAAAGTGTTACAGTAGCGAAATCCAAAAACATTTCACATCTAAACAAGGCAGGCACAGAGGACAAATACAACATGAAGGACGCAAATAGCAATCTTGTGTTTTTCTTTTGTAGTAAGCGGTAGTTATTACATGATGGGTTGGTAGCACACACATAGTTACATGATGGGTTGGTAGCACACACATACGAGGAGTAGCCTTTTTATGAATTCTAAAAACACGACAGGAAGTAGGTAGTACTTTTACGAACTATAAACATTCTACACGAACAGGACAGTGAACCATAAAAGGTATGGTACACACGTGGACAATGCAATTGAAAGGTAGTACATAGCATGTACACGAAATATGTAAACCTGCAGGTAGTAGTCAGTCTCGGCTGAGCGGCTAGGCGACAACGCACAGCTAGCGTGTACGTACACGAAACATGAAAACTTGCAGGCAGGGCTGGTCATGAGTTAAAATTTTGAACCTTTTTATATAAATATAATAATACTAGTAGTACTACATGCACATATACGAAATATTTCTAATAAACAATTAAGTTGAATTAAACACATGTTCATGATCACTCACATTATGTAGAACCCCTCTCTGTGATTGTATTAAATCATCTATTTGTATGTTTTCTTCTTCTTTTTTGTCATTGCCTGAAACATACGACATGGTCCTCTATTAAAATTAAGAAACAATTATTAACTGCAACTTCATAAAATAGGCAATTAGACAGATTAAGGAATTGGACAGAGATAAGATATCATGTACCTGAGGCCTTGTTTAGTTCTCGAAGGGAAAATTTTCGTGACACTGTAGCACTTTCGTTTGTTTGTGGTAATTATTGTCCAACTATGGACTAACTAGGCTCAAAAGATTCGTCTCGTCAATTTCGACCAAACTGTGTAATTAATTTTTATTTTCGTCTATATTGAATACTCCATACATGCGTCTAAAGATTCGATGTGGCGGGAAATCTTGAAAAATTTTAGGTTTTTAGGTGGAACTAAACAAGGCCTGAATCCTGATTGCTGGCTTGCTGCCCGCCTGATGGTATTGTGATGCCGTGATGGAATTGGATTTGAATAGAGAGTCAGAGACAAGAGATCGCCTGTTCACACACACATACACACAGAGAGAGAGAAGAGATCACAATTAATTGGAATAATTCATAGATCTAAAGTTACAAAAAAAATTGTACTATTGCATACCATATTATATATGAATCGTGTAGATTTACTCATGTGGAGTCTAACAAAATTGAATTTTCCATTTTATGTTTTTCTATGATAGATTTTTAAAGTTTCAACGAAAATAAACTAAAAACACAAAACCACCATCGTTATAGCAAAACCACCGCTCAAAACCGTTTGGGGGGGAGGGGTTGATCGATTTTAGAAAGTTTAAGGAATAGAAAAATCTGGTTTTATAGTTTGAGGGGGTAAAGTAGTCTACCCTGTATAGTTGAGGGGGTTATGTAAACTTTTCCCCTGAGGTTATGCACATCAAATTCTACATTCCTATATTTCTCTATATATGTTTTTCCATCATCATAATTAAAGACGTCATCCCTCTTTTTCTTCTTTTGTTTTAGAATCTATTCTAAAGGCAAATGTCTAAAAGAAACCTTCTACAATGGGCCCTGATATCACTTCTTAGAATGCGCAGCGGATCTAGCCCACACTCTACCCATGAGCCAATGCCCCTCAGGCCCAGGTCCACTAGATCCCACAACATACCAAGGTCATCACAACTCACAATATACCAAAGCTCTAGTGGACGTAGACCCGAGGGGATGTCGGCTTATGTGTATAGTGAGCTAGCACTACTACACTGACTATTTTTATTGGCGGCACTTTTTATATTTTTACTGGCATTTTTTATCAACCACTAGTGTGAAAAAGGCCAGTAAAATCACTAAACTTTATTGGTGTCACCTAAGAACCATCACTATAAATATTTACACTAGCGGTTTTATGCCATTGTTAATGGTTTTTTAGAATTATAAATCCACTAAAAAGTAGCAAAAAGATTTTCTTTTCTTATCAGGAAAGGCCAAACACTAGGCAACCACACCCGATTTCTAGCTTTTTCTTATTTTCCGTGATAAATTCTTGGAAGTTACACGGTGTCCGGGAATGGAACTCACAACTGATAACCTTAGGCTTCGCGCAATATGCCTCTAACTATTACACCGCAATGTCACTTGCGACTTTGCAACAAAAACATCACCTAGTATTTACTCCATTAGATTTTGAAATGAAGATTTGAGGCCTTAAAAAAATTTAAATAAAAAAATTCTAACTACAAAGTTTTAGATCTGAGACCTACAACTGTGCTTTTGATTTTTTTTTCATCAAAGGTCGGGGGCGGAGGGCTCGGTAGAGCAAGGTAGGGCGCTTGCCATACCTTGCTCTGCCGCACAACCCCACCCGAATCGCCTCTGGCAACCATGGATGCAAAGTCGCTGCTTTGCTGGTGTTGAAGATGAACACAACATTGAGGCTTGGCTCATGAGGAAGAACATAACTATGACTCGAGATGAGCTGCCACTTAGGACCTTGTGGGCTTGTGACTTAGGGCTGGCACATATCGCTCTTCCGTTTAGATATTCCCAATTGTAGATTGCAGTGCTTGCACAACCCGTCCCTATTTCTTCCAATCATGAAACCGCCTTCACTCGTTCGCTGCTGCAGTGCCGGCGGGATGGCGCGACGAGGCAAACTGCTTACCCCTACCTCCTAGAGTCTGCTCCTGCAATCCTTCGCAGCTCCGCTATTCCACTTTGATTTAGCTTGTCTGCCGAGCCAAGCAATTGAACTGGGTCACAGTTGCCATCGGTAGGCCGCACGACAGTTTTCAAAAACACACAATTATCCAGTAAGGCTTAACTCAAACATGTAACTCTTTTTTTCTTGGTTGTTTGTTTGATTTGCTAGTTACCCATTAATTATTTAATTGGTTGGTTGATTTTGTTTGTCCTATGTAGATCTTGCTTTGCTATATATAATATGCATGTTATATTGACTTCGCCACACCTTGATTTTTTTTGTCCTCCACCACTGCCAAAGGTCATTTAAGAAATTAAAATATAAATTTTAAAATCATTAATCTTAAAGCAAAATTTTCGATCCCTAAATGATTTGAAATGAAAAGTAGTCATACAAAGTTGTAGATCTTCTTTAATGCTACAAATTTTTGTTGAGACCATGTATATGTATTCATTCGAGATCATTTGAAAACTTCAATGACGGTATACTTAAGAAAACTGCCAGTAATAATGAATTTACACCGACGTTTCATAGCCTGAGCTTTTTATTTTTATTGGCACTTATATATTATGAACTGTTGGTAGAAAAATAGCAAGCATCAGCAAAAATCGATTTTGTACTAGCTGGGCCGTATATCCTCCCGATGCATGTTCTTTTTTATTGTTTATACTTGCGTCACAGAAACACATAATTGGATATATACTGAAAATGGTTGTGCAAATGTTCATTTCCACAAAAACTAAATAAGTAGAGGCAGTTTAGCATTTGCTCCCGAAGATGCCATTTTATCTTTTTCTAGAAAAAAAGAGGCACGTAGCCATGACTCTTTTTTTTTTGTGTGATTGACTCCTCCCAAAATTAGCAAACCTCAGTAAAATGCACGAGATTGCATGGCGACCGTCCGCTTACGTTCTCGCCCTGGAAAATAGCGACCACAAGAATAATCCACTTCATCACAAAAATAAATAAATATTTTTTTTATGCGAAATAAAAAAAATACCCACACGCACTGAATGAACGGGGTGTAGATTAATCACCACTGCTTCTTGAAACATTTCACTTTTCGGCGAGTAAGATTTACTTATAGCATTAAGCAATCGCAATTATTCTTTTCATCATTAGCTAGCTAGGGAGAGAATTAAAGAGAGACAGAGACTAGTTATTTCCGAGAGCCACTAATTAGCTAGTACGATCCACTGCTAATAATCCAATTAATTAACCACCCTCCTATCTAGCGCGCTCCGATCCATCCTCTGCATTAATTGCTTTCTCCTCCACCTCTCTTCGATCGACCGTCCGGTCCCGGTCCGGCGGCCGGCGGTGCATGCCATCGTCCAACAAGGCACAGGCACCGTATCGGCAGGGGAATAATCGAGAACAATAATTAATGGAGGGGTCGGAGGCGGCGGCTCGTGAGGCGCTGTCGACGGAGAAGGCGTTCGAGGGGGAGCGTCTACCGGCGTGGTCGGAGCAGATCACGGTGCGTTCCATGGTGGTGAGCTCGGGTCTGGGCCTGTTCCTGAGCTTCATCGTGATGAAGCTCAACCTGACCTCCGGGATCGTGCCGTCGCTCAACATGTCGGCGGGGCTCCTGGCCTTCTTCCTCATGAAGACGTGGACCTCGGCGCTGGAGCGGTGCGGCGTGTTCCCGAAACCTTTCACCCGGCAGGAGAACACGGTGGTGCAGACCTGCGTCATCTCCTGCTCCAGCATCGCCTTCTCCGGCGGCTTCGGCACCTACATCCTCGGCATGAGCAAGAAGATCGCCGAAGGCTTCGACGAGGCCAAGACCAGCATCAACGTCGAGGAGCCTTCCCTCGGCCGGATCATCGCCTTCCTCTTCCTCGTCAGCTTCGTCGGCCTCTTCTCCATCGTCCCGCTCCGCAAGATCATGATCATCAGCTACAAGCTCACCTACCCGAGCGGCTCCGCCACCGCGCACCTCATCAACAGCTTCCACACGCCGCAGGGCGCCATCCAGGCGAAGCAGCAGGTGTCCATCCTCTTCAAGTCCTTCGCCGGAAGCTTCCTCTGGTCGCTCTTCCAGTGGTTCTACTCGGCGGGGCCAGGCTGCGGGTTCAGCTCCTTCCCGACCTTCGGCATGGATGCCTACCGCCGCCGCTTCTTCTTCGACTTCTCGGCGACCTACGTCGGAGTCGGCATGATCTGCCCTTACATCATCAACTTCTCGCTGCTGCTCGGCTCCGTCGTGTCGTGGGGGCTCATGTGGCCCTACATCGAGAGCAAGCGCGGGCTCTGGTACGACGCCGAGCTGCCGAGGAGTAGCCTCCATGGGCTCAATGGCTACCAGATCTTCATCTCCATCGCCATGATCATCGGCGATGGGCTGTTCAACTTCCTCTCCATCCTCGTCCGCACCTCCTACGACATGTACCTCAAGCGCACCAGGCCTGCAGAGGCCGCCGCAAAGCCGTTCGCCGGCGTCGACGTCACCGAGCGCCAGGCGCTCAGCTTCGACGACCGCCGCCGGACGCAGGTCGGTTGAGGTTGAGCACGGTGGTTGTTCGACGATATGCCTGACTGATGGTGACAATATATATATATATATATATGTACTATAGGTGTTCCTCAAGGACCAGATCCCTACGTCGATCGCCGCCGGCGCGTACGTTCTTCTTGCGGCGATCTCGGTGGTGGCGATCCCGCACATCTTCCGTCAGCTGCAGCCGAAGCACGTGGTGTGGGCGTACGTGGTGGCGCCGGTGTTCGCCTTCTGCAACGCGTACGGGACGGGGCTGACGGACTGGTCCCTCTCGAGCAGCTACGGCAAGCTGGCCATCTTCATCTTCGGCGCGAGCGTGGGTTCGGCGGACGGCGGCGTGGTGGCGGGTCTGGCGGCGTGCGGGCTGATGATGGGCATCGTCTCCACGGCCTCCGACCTCATCCAGGACTTCAAGACGGGGTACCTGACGCTGACCTCGCCGCGGTCCATGTTCGTGAGCCAGGTGATGGGCACCGGCCTCGGCTGCATCATCAGCCCCGTCGTGTTCTGGATCTTCTACAAGGCGTACGACGTCGGGCTGGAAGAAGGGTACCCGGCGCCGTACGCCAAGATCTACAGGGGCATCGCGCTGCTGGGCGTCAACGGGTGGAACCAGCTCCCCAAGTACTGCCTCCGCTTCTGCCTCGCCTTCTTCCTCCTCGCCGTCGCCATCTGCGCGCTCAAGGAGGTGGCCAAGGCGCGGCGGTGGTGGGTGCAGGACTACATCCCGAGCGCGCTGGGCATGGCGGTCCCATTCTTCCTGGGCTCCTTCTTCACCATCGACATGTGCGTGGGGAGCATCGTGCTCTACCTCTGGAGCAAGTCCGACAAGGTCAGGGCGCACACCTTCGCGCCCGCCGTCGCGTCGGGGCTCATCTGCGGCGACGGCATCTGGTCGCTGCCGTCCTCCATCCTGTCGCTGCTCAACATCAACCCGCCCATGTGCCTCAGGGTCTTCTCCGCAGACACAAACTACCAGGTCGAGGAGTTCCTCTGGACGCTCAAAAACCCAGCCGCCACATAGACGACATAACTCGGTACTCTTCTTGCTATATTAATTTCTCATAGATTTTCTTGTTCATTATTACTTATTAGCCTTCTTTAACTTATTTTCATGTATGTATTTCTTTACGTTCTTCTTCTTCTTCTTCTTCTTTTTCTCTCTTGTTCGTCGACTTAATTGTAGAAAGGTTGTGATTGATCCTTGTGTAAAACTAAAACAGCAACAGTTCCTGCTCACTATATGTTTTACAAATATTTTAGGAAGAAACAACAAAAACACCAAAATGCCCCAGGGCGAAAAATGGCAGAATCACAATACACAAATGGAATGCAGGGACTACCACGTGCGAGCCACAATAGCTCTTTGACGATGCCCCATGGAAGTGAATGATGCCAGAAAGTAATCATTATAAGTGCTCTTGTTTACCCACCCACGACGGAGAGAGGTGCGCATCGGCAAGCGTCCATGCCTGGACAGATAGGGCAGGTGTCGGCCATTGCTACACCACGCAGAGCCATTCCCGAATCGCCCGTGACGGTGAGAGGTGTGCACTTGCAATGCTAGACGGTGAGAGGTGTCGACCTAGATTTAAGTCCTCAACTTACTATGAGTGCTTGTATTTTTTTGGATTTATTTTAAAATTTATTGGCGCTACGCTTTTAGTGAAAGGCTACATTCCGTCGACAGTGAGGCGTCTGTGATGACTTAGGTGATCACAGGGGTAGAAGTTGCGTAGTGTGTTCATAGAGGTGAGTGTGCATGCCTTATGAGTATCTACATTGTACTGTATAGTTCTAAAAAAATGTGCTAGTAGACATAGTCATGGCCTGCCAAAAAAACCATCGTGGCTAGTGCATCGGGTTATTAGGATCGAGCTACAACTTTTGACCCTTAATCAAACGCAACCTGAAAAACCCAACATGACACAGTAAAATAGGAGAAATAGCTCAACTTGACTCGACCCAACTGAAAGTCTTAGTTTGATTTTGAATAATTGATAAAACTCAAAGTACTAACCGTAGAGGATTTTGGTATATGCTAAGTGTGTAGATTATATGAGGTTAGTACATGCCAAGTGGTGGAGCCTAAATGATCATGGTGATGGTGGTGGTGACCACAAGGTAATCAAGTGCTCAACTTAGAAAAAGAAAGAGAAAAACAAAATCCTATGGTGGCAAAGGTATAAATAAGATTTTAGTTTTGGTGATCAAGACACCATAGAAGGCGCGATCACATTAAGGATAGATATTCATACTATGAAGAAAGGAATTCTTTGGCTAAGCGGTCTATCGAGTGCCACTAAGTGTTATTAATCATGTGAACTAGGAGGATTCTCCGCGCGTTGCTGCGGGTATGGAAGACGAATATAAATATATAACTCTTTTATTAGCATAATTATGGAAATTATATCCATAGTGGATGATGTGTCTAGCTGATGTGGATGTCATAATTATTGTGCTAGTTAACTTTAATGTAAATGATAGTAGATTGCTGAGGTGGACACCTTACATGTCAGGAGAAATTGATAGTGACAAATGATAGTGGACTGCTAAGGTGGACACTTTACTATTTTAAGAGAAATAGATAGTGGGGTTGATAGTAGACTGCTCAGGTGGACGCATTGCATGTCAAAAGAAATAGATAGTGGAACTTTGCTTTATAAGAGTTATGTATTTAGAATCTAATTTTCTGACTTAACCTTTAAATATTTGTGAAAAAATATACTAACACGCATACACAAGATGATACACTTGGTAGTTAGCATATTTGAGCAAGTGTTGAAGACTTAACATCGGGATTCTGTTGTCAATAAAAGAAGCATTTCTATGTACAGGGACGTGCGGGAGTAGTGTAGGTGAATAGATGCATGAGATGAAATGGGTGGGCAGAGGCGCCCTCATGTGTCCATTCGTGAGGCTACAAGCTACGGCCAATTTTTTAGGTGGCAATATGGGATATGGGAAATGAGGGTTGCGATGGGGAAATGAGGAATGTGATAGATTTGATTCCATGTTTGTATAGTAGGAAATAAAGATATATACGAATAGGAGATAAAGACTAGCATATCCATCCCATACCTTCTCTTCTATCCCAATTCATTTTCCCTTCTCTATCCCAATCCCCATCCATTAGGTATTGTTGTGGATTTTTTTTCCTATGGGAGATGGATCGTGGCGTGGATAAGTCATATGCTATGATGATTCACGACCGTGGGACCTAAAACTTCCTTTGTCCTAAATTATAAGCTAACTTGAAGACTCAAAATATCTTAAGTTTGACCAAATTTATATAATAAAATAATAACATTTATGATACCAAATAAGTACCATTAGATTCTTTATTAATTATATTTTCATGATATATCTATTTCATGTCACCAATCTTTGTAATATTTTTTATAGTTTTGTTCAAACTTAAAATGCTTTGACTCTCCAAGAAAACTAAAATGGCTTATAATTTGGAATGAAGAGAGAGTATTATCTCTTATGATAAAAAATCATACTACTATTTCTTCTCGGGAGTACTGATAGGTCTACCGAGCTCTAGTGCCCCACTTGTCATCGTTGCCTCTAGATCAAGTAACAATCATCATGTCAGCATCAAGTATAAGACGATGCTATTTAGAATTTTAGATTCTCTCTCTATTCTGCATGTTTTTTAAGTATATTCAAAAGTTTATTTATTGTCAAGTATACAAAAGGGACACATACCACTGCCAATGGCATGGAAAATGACAAATGGTGGCTTACATGGGGAGTTTATTTAAAAAGTTTTTAGCAACTTTTGTTTTGTGCAATATAACACCATGTGTGAGCCTAAACACAAGGATTTGAGGTGACGACTAATGGAAGCGGATTCTCTGCTGCTATTTTCTTGGCCACGATGCAAGATTAAGGGAGCGGTGATGCTGGGCGAGGACGTATGAATTTAGCCTAGGTCTATGAATGGATATCTCAATGTCCAGCCCAGTCGAATGCATGACACAATATAATTTCTGCAGCAACCCACGTGATATCATCTAGTACTTCTAAAATTCAAAATACTTTGAATTTAAACAACCGCTTCACTTTGACTAATAATATGCTCCCAAAAGTTTGTATGCTCCATTGTTAACTCAACACAACAACATACATTTGCAACCCAATTGAAGGATGGAGATGCACGCTTACAATAGGTTTTAATCTTATGTGTGAACAGGAAATGCTCAAATGTGTCGATGAAAATTGTATTCACTCACAAATTTGGACTAAAACAAGTTTACAAGTGGATACAATCAAGCAACTAAAGCATGGGTTCCCCTATGATACATTACAATATGCACCCATGAAGCTATGTCATAGGCAGTGTAGCTAAGAAGGCATCCAATTTTACATTATCGGTACGAGACAAGAACTTGATGCAAATGGGTGCGTGCACTTGTGTAAGTGCCATTGCCGATGTTAGTAGCATCCCCAACCCATCCCCACAGACCATCCCTGATGCCACCGCCATTGAGTACGCTGGTGCCTTGCTAGGGTTGGCGCACCTCCACAAGTACAGTAGCAAGCTCCCTACAAACATGTCAATGGGTATGCGTGCTGGCATTACAATGGCGATGGCCATGCAGATGGTGCTCGGAATGTATTGTGCCACGCGCCACTGCTTACATGTGGCCATCTCTCGAAACATGCTAAGCACTAGCGCTAGTGTGAAGAAGATCTTGCATAGCCACAAGCAGTGCATAGGTAGCCCGTTCTGGCCAGCACTCAGCATGGCGATGCCGCGGTACACTCGGGCATAGGGCGCGTCAAAAATGTCAGCGTTGCCATTTTGCACTTTGTAGAAGATCCAAAACATGATTGGGTTGATGATGCACCCTAGTGCCGTGCCGATTGCCTGGCTGATGAACACGGCGTGTGGTGAGGTTAGTGTTAAGTACCCTGTCTTTAGGTCTTGCATCAGGTTGTTGCTATTAGACATGCTCCCCATCACAATCCCACATGAGACGAGGCCAGCGATCACACCACCATTGTTACGACCAACAATTGAAGCGACGAGGACCATGGCAAGTTTGCCATAGGTGCTCGACAAGTTCATGTCAGTCACACCAAATGCATAGGCATCACAAAAGGCAACGACCGGTGCAACAAGATAGATGGTAGCGACATGGATGTGCCTCATCTGCGGGTAGAGGTACGGTATGGCAAGTATGGAAACCACTGATAGGAGGATGTAACAGATGATGTTAACCGAGTTGGATATATGGTCCCGTAAAAACACCTGTGCCCTACGACGATCATCGAAGCTCTTTTTTGTCTTTTGTTGCTCAGCAGCATTGAGGCAATGGAATGGCAATTGCGTGTCACTATCAACTTCATTATCACCTTGCATTGGTTGCTTGTGCCTCTTGCACATCGCATACAATGTGCATAACACAATTGTTAGGAAGTTGAAGAGGCCATCAGCGAGTATCATGGACACACCGATGAACACCTTATAGCCCCTGATGCTGTTCATGCTGGTGGAGTTAATGTTAGTAGAGTACCAGATACCCGACTTTGTTGCAAGGTATGGTGAAATGATCCCCCATGAGATAACACACCCAATGAACATGGAGACAGTGATGATGTACGGGCACAACATACCGATGCCAATATTAGACATGGAAAAGTCCAAATAGAATCTGGTCAAGGAAATGGAATGCAAATTTGTTAGTCCATACATACACACATTGTTTGATAGGTAATTAGTTTATTTTATTGATATGGTAGTGTTTTGTGTACCCATGTTTATATGCCTCAAGGCCAAATATAGGAAATACTTTGAAGCCACAGTCCTTTTCAGCAGTGAAAAACCATTGGAACATGTTCCAAAATACAGTCCCCCCCAATGATCTAAACAACATCTTCACTTGTTGCCTGTAAGTAAATAATCATGGTGACATAACTAAATAAGCATGCATACTAGTTTTTATATACCAAAGGTATTCACTTATTCATTTTGAGTTCCTTTAACGGATGATACATGCCTTGCCTTATTGACGCCTTGAGAGGTATGGAAGCTATTTATAAAATGTGCCGTGGCCATTCCACTAGGGAATGTCAACTGGTGTCGAATGATCATGACCTTCCTGAAGGGCATGAGGATGAACAAGCCAGAAAAACTAACAAGGAAGAGAAAAGCAATCAGTCGGCCAATGCTTGGCTCAATAGTATTTTTCTCATCCCTCATGTCTTCTCCAGCTGCCTTCTTGCCCATTGCGAGGATGTATGTACCAAACCCTCCTAAATAAGAATGTGACACATTTATCAACCCATATAATTGAATAACAACATAGCATAGTATAGTAAATAAAGTTTTACATGCAGTGCTTATAGACACATACCACTGAATGTAATGGCAGAGCAAGCGACAACACATGTCTGAATGACAGTATTCTCTTGGCGAGTGAATGGTTGGTACGGCAATTCAAAATAATCAAGAGCACGGAACCATGCCTGGATGAGGTAGAAACCCATGAGGCCAGCTGGGACAGTGAGTGACGGGAGGAAGCCTGAGGTTAGGCTGATCTTCATGGCGACGGCGCAAAGGGCAACACCAAGGATAAAGCTAACCACTATTGATCGTGGTGTTATGGTCTCTGATAATGATGGGATCGGATCTGCCTCAAATGCACGCTCCACCGAGACACCTTCCTGTGCACAATCATCTTGCTCCATTGTAGGGATTACTAAGTGGAGGAACAATGGGATGGATTACTAAGTTCCTCTTGATGGAGGAACAATGGGATTTAGTGGTTTGTTTGATTCTGTGTGCATGCCTTGGTCTATTAAATTAATAATAAACCAAGACATACACACAGAATCAAATGTTGGATGCAATGGGAAAGAAGAGGGGAGATGTGGCCTTTTATAAGGAATCAAGTAGTTAATTAAGGAACATTGTCCCTTCTTCTAACTATAGCATGCGTGTTTGCATGCCTTTGTTGTCTCTTGGAGCTTACTTTAGCTTTATCTATTTTCATGGTTGTGCTTTCCTTGTTTTGAGGGTGTAGTCCATAACACACATTAGCCCACGTACACTATTAGTGTTGCATGATGAAACAAAAGTGCAAGAACCTACCCATACTACACCTAAAGGAAATGATAGAACCGAATGTTTTGCTACATTATTGCTACTAAAAATAGGAGGGGTATATATATAGAATATATAGCAGTAATTATTATAATTTTGCTATAGAAACTTGTAACCGCATAGCTAAGCTATTCACATGTGTGCGTTTTTCTGTAGCTGGAGAGGCAAGCTTTTTGTCATGCTTAAACTAGTAGAAGGACACCCTCGATCTAAAATCCAAATTTTTATTGATTTATTAGGAGCGGACTGATCAATCAATAGTGGAGGAGGGCCAGTCATGGCCCCATAGGCACACAAATGGACTAGATTAAGAGGTGGCCTAGCTAATACCAGTTTGTAGATCAGGAGCCGATGGACACTCTTCTTCCTCTTTCCCTGCCGTACGTCCATGGCTGTCGTTTAGTTGGCAGAGTTTGGAGGTGAAGAGCTAGGGTTTTCGTGGCCAAATCAAGCTAGGTACCGTCAAGACTCAAAGTGGTTGTATCTCGTTGAGAATGTTAGTAAATGGTAATGGCGCCTGACCCTGACATAGATAGCTGCTTTAGTGGTGAATGAATGCACCTAGAGGCAATGCAAATGGTGCTGTTATATATATATATATATATATATATATATATATATATATAGATATATATATA
>Ga0182004_10001488_pt1 | contig 17212 bp, 13 predicted proteins | sample Sormic07211540_1_FD_120479 | JGI IMG/M metagenome (GOLD analysis project Ga0182004, IMG submission 120479) | Endophyte microbial communities from Sorghum bicolor roots, Mead, Nebraska, USA - 072115-40_1 MetaG | ecosystem: Host-associated > Plants > Roots > Unclassified | place: USA: Nebraska...
ATGGTTTGGTTTCAACAACTAGATGGGTTGGGATGAGTGAAAACATGAGAGTGAGTGTGATTTTGGAAATAAATGGTTGACTGCCATTGTGTTGTGGGAACAAGGGTTCAACAACACTTAAAACTTTGATCAAACCCCCATTTTCAGAAATACTATCATATGTGGAAAAAGAGTTCTTTTACAACAGTATTTGTGAAATAAAACCTTACATGTGTAAAAAGATAGCTTTATGCAAATAAAACTAAGCCTCATTCTTGATTTATACATATGCATATATATTGTTATCCTCTTCCGTAGGGTAAGGTTGGATTTGCTGAGTACTTTGTACTCACCCTTGCTTTATTAAACAGAGGAGGATCCGGACTTCGATCCCGAAGTGGCGTTCGAGTAAGGTCGTGTCTGCACCCAACTAAGCCTGTGGCATTGGGACTCGTCAGATGTTCGATTGTGATATCATTTATTTCTGGGTCCTTTGGACCTATGTTGTATTTTGGTATCTTATTATTATAGCGTGCCTTCCTTGTCTACGCTTACCAAGACTACTGCGTTGAAACTTATCTGATGTAATAAATGTGTTACTAGCCTCCTGGGACTAGTATTGTATCACATTTGAGTTCCTGGTTTACCAGGGGCGCTTCAGTAAGGCTTCCTAAATAGTCTGTGATGTGCAATTTGGATTTGGACTTGTTAACCAGTTTCAAATGTGGTGAATTTGGACCTGTGAACATGTTTGAAATGTAATATAGAATTTGGATATTGAATGTGTGGTAATCTGTCTCTGGTGTCAAATGATATATTTTATTTTTTCTGGAATCAAAATGGATGGATGTGTCCTGTCGTTTATTTTCCTGTCGGCTGCATGACAGGAATTGGGATTCCATCTTGTTTTTCTATTTATTATTTCCTGATGGCTATATGACAGGAATTCTGATGCAAATTCCTGTCGGTCAGGATTCCTGGCGGGAAATTCCTGTCGGCAGGCTGATAGGGTTACAGGTTGCGTCAGTAAACCGAAGGCCGTCAGGAATTGAGTCCTGTCGGTTGACTGTTGGGAACAAATCAGTTTTCCTATCGAGTTGTTCGTGACGGTGGATTCCTGACGGTTGCCCGTCAGGAATAGCATTCCTGACAGTTTTCGGCTAATTCCTGACGGTTTCTGGCCGACAGTAAAAAAACATCAGCCTGGTAGTGGAGCATTAAATATAGATGAAAACAAAAACTAATTGCACAATTTGCATATAAATCATGAGATGAATTTTTTTGAGCCTAGTTAGTCTATAATTGGACAATAATTATCAAATAAAAACGAAAGTGCTACATACCCAAAATAAAAAAAATTCGGAACTAAAGCCTTATATCACCCGAGGCCGCAAACGATCTACCACTCCACCAATGCGGCACTAACTTGACAGTCACAGGAGCATGCTTGGAGTCATCATCCACGAGCTCAACTAGCGCAACTTAACCACAAGATTAAGTTATAGACACCCCCCACTAGTACAACAGAGGTATTATACAAGCGGTTCGCAACCCTTTTCTACAGGCGGTTTGGCGAACCGCCTGTGCTGGTGGCCTATGGAAATAATTTTTTTCACAAACGAGTAACTGAGAACCGCTAGTGTAAATGAAGGATTTACACAAGCGGTTTTGTTACATTAACCGCCTATGTTATACCATTAACACAAACAGTTGTTATCTCTTGCCGTACTGTTTTTATAACACATGCGCATGATAACTAAAACCGCTTGTGGAAAGGTTTTACCACTGCCGACGCTGAGCACTTGTGTACTAGTGCCCACGAAACATCAGCGAACTCAAATAGCACAGCTTAACCGCAGGATGAAGTCATAGACACACGCCACAAAACCACCAAGAACCATCAGACAAAGGAATTGCACTTCACAACAATTTAAGGAATTTATAGTTGAGGTTAGAAGAATTTCCTCCACAAGTTGCTGATTTATATCTAGCGCATCAAACTAGAGTACATAACCCGAATGCTAATGTTTGCTCACGTGATGCTCGCTCCTTTATATATTAGAGTTAACAGCAGCCTTTGGGTGGGGATGCTCCTCCCGTGCTCTGCTAAGACATTAACTTCACTCAAGCTTGGCTTTAGGCCCTGTTTAGATTAGAAATGAAGATTTTTTTTGATGTCGGGAGGATTTTGGGAGGGGTTTTTAGAAACTAATAAAAAATTAAATTACATAGCTCATCAAGAAACTGCAAGACAAATCTATTAAGCATAATTAATCTGTCATTAGCACACTATAGCATTTAAGGTTAATCATAGAGTAACTAGGCTTAAAAGATTTGTCTCGTGATTTACAACTAAACTGTGTAATTAGTTTATTTTTTATCTATATTTAATGTTTCATGCATGTGTCCAAAGATTCGATGGGATGGATAAAAAATTTTTTGGATGGGGAACTAAACAGGGCCTTAGTGATCAACCAGCACAATCCAAAATGAATCCTAGAGAGCACGTACATAGTGTTGTACCCTTACTCACAAAAGCATTATAGCACAAATTCATGATTCCCAACGCACACAACTCGTTATTAGACATAAACAGTATACAAAGATCCAATGGATCAATAAGCATCATCCGCCTTGATCTCCATCAGCAGCCAGTCCTTCCTCAAATTCTTTGGTAGTCTTAAAAGAGATCTTACCCGGCAGCCATTGTCACCGCTAAGAATGAGATATGCCTTTAGCATATCACCATGGGCCAATCCATAGCTAGGTATCTCTCGAAATGCTGCTAGGATCTCATCAGATGCTTGCGCAGCATGCTCCGTGTCACGGCACAAGACGAAGACAGAGTCCAGTACGCCTCTCAGAAGAGCACTCTCACCATTTATGTAATAGCTAGAGTATGACCAGTGGGGTCGGATAGTCAGATGGCCAAGTGCCTTATATTCTGAACTTTGCTGTAAGCAGACTATCGACATTTTATTTATCAAAACAATCAGGCGTGAGCGAGGTCTTCCTCGTCTCCGTTGGCCGACTCCGGCGAACCACAGGTCTTACAGGTGGTATCTCTCACGTCGCCAGTGACCCCGGCGGCCACAGGTCTTACAGGTGGTATCAAAGGCGGTCTTTCCTTGGCACCCTAACCTAACCCTACCACTCACTGCCAAACCTACTGGATCAATCAGATTCACCAGCCACAAATACGCATGGCGGCGGCGTGACAGGAGCTCGTCTCAACACCGAGCAGAAGCGCACGGTGGAGGGATGGCCGCTGGCGGGAGGGGAAGGCCTGCCTCCCTTGGACTATGCACGATGCTTGGTGGAGAGGGAGCGAGGCCGCGGGCGACGCAACGCTCGGTGAAAAGGGAGATGCGCCGCCTTTTTCTAAGGAGGGAGAGAATGAGAGAGGGAGAGTAAGTGAAGAAGAAACCCTAACTTCAAGACAGTTTTTGGGCCTCGATTGGGCTTGTTGGGCCTCAACTGTTTTTTAGAGGCAGGCCTTATAGTGTATCCGTCTCCAAAAATCGATTTATGGAGGTGGACACATTAAGATGACTACCTTTGTTGATATAGATTAATGGAGGTGGACTTGGACTTTTTAAGATGACCGCCTCCATTAACATTTAACCGAGGCCAGCTATTTGGGGTCGGCCGTGGCTCGCTTGGCTGGGAACAATGGAGGCGGGCAAAAACTGTGCCCACTTCCATAAAAAAAACCCTAACGCCACGCAAAAAAAATCCTATACTAGTGCCTATTCCATGTTCTACCCGTATCCGTAGACATTCAGATTCAAATTAATCGTATCCGCACAATATTAAAAAAAAATTCCATGTCTTCAAAATTCGGATTTGGATTTGAGCGGTTTGGAAAATTATCACACCACTTTCGCCCCTATAAGAAAAACGAATGGAGGAGAAACCATTACAGTTGCTGTCTCTCGACATGAAACTAGTGACATTTTGAAATTCGGATTTGGATTTGAGCGGTTTGGAAAATTATCACACCACTTTCGCCCCTATAAAAAAACGAATGGAGGAGAAACTATTACAGGTGCTGTCTCTCGACATGAAACTAGAGACATTTTGCTGTGGCGTAACAATTTTGGACACGATGACATTATCCTATTGATTGACCCGAGTATCCTTAGGCCTTGTTTAAATCAAATTTTTTTTTGGATTTTGACATTGTAGCACTTTCATTTTTATTTGACAAGTATTGTCCAATCTTAGAGTAACTAGGCTTAAAAGATTCATCTCGCGATTTACAAGCAAACTATGTAATTAGTTTTTAATTTCATCTATATTTAATACTTCATGCATATGTCGCAAGATTCAATGTGATGGAAAATCTTGAAAAGTTTTGGTTTTTGGTGTGAACTAAACAAGGCCTTAGTGAAATCTGTGGAAGTTTTTTTTTCTCTTAGCTTATGGTCTATCATTGTTTTTTTTCTTGCCTACAACAAGTCGACAGTCCATAATGGTGAAAATATTATATAGAAAACTTTATTTTCTTGATTTTGCTATCGTATCGTATACTTAAGAAAAAAACAAACTTATTAGGCCCTGTTTGACATAGCTTAGCTTCACTAGTAAAGCTGTTTTTTTAAAAAATAATTTTATAAGTAACTTTTTATTAAATGAAGCTGATCTATTTTAGAAAAAGTATTTGGTAAAAAATAGCTTCACCAACTACTTCTTACATGAGACAGAGAAATAAGAAAGACCTGCACTACTTTTTTCAGCTTCATCTGAACTCATATCTTTTTTCAGCTTCATCAATTACTTCTTTGTGAGAAAAATAGCTTTACCAATAAAACTATTTTAGAAACAAGTGTTTGAAAAAAAAACAGCTCACATCTGTACCAAACAGGCCCAGTCGTCGTATTATAAGCATCTCCAAGGGCTTTGCAAACAAACTTTGCATTACCCTATTTGTAAAAAAAAGTAGAAAATATCCCTCCAATGGTTTTGCAAATAAGGTTTACAATTTGATTAACTTTGCAAATAGAGGTTGAGGCTTTGTATATATGCAAACCTTCCCACCACTTTGTATCTACAATTTCGGCCTTCCACGTCGGACTCCGTCCCCCCGCCTCCCCCACCTCGCGCGATTTCTCTACGCCCGTCCACCCTCCCTGCCGCGCTCGCCCGCCCTACAGCTGCCGCGTGTGCTCACCGTCCCTCTAGCTGCCGTGCGCGCCCACCCTCCAGCTTCCTCGGGAAGGATCCCTCCGCCGCCAAGGTGTCTGGACGACGACGTACGCTGCCACGGCGCGGGAACGGAGGTGGACCTTCCCTCGCGGGGACCTTCCCTCGATGGAGGACGGAGGTGGACGGAGCCGAACTGACGCGAATGACGACGGCGACGAACGACGAACACGGCATGGGCTGGGCGGCGACTGGCGCGAAGACCTGGGCCGGGCGGCAACTGGCGGTGACCTGGCCTGGGCGGCGACTGGCACGCACGACGTACGTCAAAATGGCGCGAAGGGAAAAAACGCGCGGGCACGATCGGTGAAAAAAAATTCGGAGGTGGGGTCTACACTTTGAGTTTGTCAAGTCTAAATGCAAAGTCCCTTGGAGTTGGACTATTTTTAGACTTTGCAAATGAGTTTGAGACTTTGCAAATAACACCAAATGCAAAATTCATTTGCAAAGTCGCTCGAAGATGCTCACGGATGTGAGACAGAAATGCCAAAAGAGGGGATCGCCCGGGCGCCCACCCTCCTCCGCCGGTTGCTTTTCCAAGCGCGGACAGAGTGTAGCCGGGCGGCGTGCGGTTTCACACAAGCAACGCAAGATGAGATAGAGGTGGAAGCTACCGTGTGGACGCTGACGGCGGAACTTGGTAGACCACGAGGAGCTTGCTGACAAAGCGTCTTCCTCTGCTTCTCCTCCAAACAACTCCAACCTGGGCGACCGGCCGGCCGCCTCGTCGGCCTTCCTGGTCGTCTCCTCCTCTCGGCTCCGCCGTGCGGCTCGTGGCCATCGCCCATCGGCCGTCGGCAAGGAGAGGGGCGGTGGCACCTAGCTAGCTAGCTGATCGCCTGGGCATCGATCTCCGCCATGAGCAGCGGTTAGTGATGCCTCCCTCTCTGTCGTCTAGGCGATCGATCAGTCTCCCTCTCATGATCTCGTCAACTCAACTCCTCTTAATCATCATCTACTGAGAGTGAGATATACCTTCTCGATTTGTTTCCTTGGTTCCTGCTCATCAGCGGACTACTACGTTGGCCACCCAACCACGTACACGGCGCCGGCGCCGGCACCGGGAACGCAACAAGCACCACCCCAGGTAGTCGCCGCCGGCGGTGAGCAAATCCCAGTGAGCACCCAAACTCCTGGTCCGTCCACGGCACCAATGCTTGCTTGTGACCTTAGTTAAGGGCGATTCATTTCGGATTGCTATATCGTCTCTCGACTTGCTCTGTTTCTTGTTAACTAAACCTCGTGTTGGGCTGTTCGCAGTCGCAGGAGCAACGCACAGTTACAGTTACTTCGTGGGTCACCCGGTGAGCCCTGAGAAGACGCTAAAGCCAGCACAGCCAGCTCCATCTCCGCTGCCTGCTCATGGTCACACAACAAAGAGATCAAGCTTGCTGCCCAGATGGTAAATGTTCGACTGATTCGCCATCACCCATCAGAGCAACTTAATTTACCAACCTACGGTTACCATTCGAACTCGCATAAACTAATTTGTTCTTTTCTACACTACTAGTAGTACTGAAATTGATTAGTGATGGATGGATGATATATAATCCCTTTCTTCTCCGTCTCCGGCTGCAGCTTCCCGTGCTTCGGTGGTAGTCGAGTTGCCGAGCAATAAGATTGAGACTTGAGAGCAGTTCCAGCCGCGGATCGTACGAAATCAACGGGAGAGAGAGACCACGACGACGACGACGACGACAATTGAAGTTTTCTGGAGGGATCGGGGGAGCTTCATTGCATTATTGTCTTGTACTCATATGAAAGAAGCTGATATTTTTTCTCTTGTACACTTGGATTTTGTTTACATTGATTCTGAAATATTGAATATTCAATGGAACTACAAATTCAACTACGTTGCTTCCTGGAGTATTTTGTAGACTATTGACGTTTTCTAGGACTAATGCTTTAGCTATATATCGCTTTGTTTTATTTATTAAATGCGGATTTCACTTGATCATCTGAGTTAATCATGGACAGAAGCCGTGGTGGAATCCATGAAAAACAACTTGGCGAGGGACCGGGCCAAAAAGTTTTTTCCTCCACAACATCGTCTTTGTTGGTGAAACAGGGCACTATACTAGTTTCGTTGGTTTATTAGGTTCAAGATGACAGTTATATTTCAGTTTACCCAAAGGTAGGTACAACTTTCTCCAATAAGAAAACCATTGCACTTAAAATTCCAACTCTCAAAAAAAAATCTTCATTTGAGTTAATAAGCCTAGGCTATTCAAGAGAATTGGTTAAGAATAGGATCAACAGTGTTGGCACATGAAAAATTCGCCATGAAAAAAATCAGAATCTTGCTGTGTGTGTAATATTATTTCGTTACCACGTAGGAGAATGGGGCTAAGGCCTTGTTTAGTTGCCAAAAAAATTTCAAAATTTTCTATCACAAACCTTATGACATATGTACGGAGCATTAAATATAAAAAAAACTAATTATATAGTTCATCTATAATTTATTTATAATTGAACAATAATTATCAAATACAAATAAAATGCTATAATTGTTAAATCTAAATTTTTTCTAAACTAAACAAGACCAAACAGTAGTCACCATCGCCCGTACGGAAGCGTTGACTGTGCTGTCCGGCCGTGCAAGGATATTTTTGAAATTATAGTAAAAACTATCCAAATCGTGTGTAGGATATTTCGGTTAGGGCATTGTTTACTTTCAAAATATTTTGCAAAATATAAATAATACCACTTTCGTTTCTATTTGACAAATATTATCTAATCATAAACTTTAAAAGATTCGTCTCGTAAATTACAGATAAACTGTGTAATTAGTTATTTCTTTTATTTATATTTAGTGCTTCATGCATTTGCCATAAGATTTGATGTGACGAAGAATGTGGAAAATTTTACAAAATATTTTGGAAAGTAAACAAGGGCCATGGTTGGTTTGTCACACAATATCCGCTGATATTTCGGGACGGTGATGCCGACTATCGCTGTGATTACAGGCACGCCTTGTTCCACGACCAAAAACGTTTAACCCATCAAAAGTAATATTTGAACACGTACATGGAGCATTAAATATATAGTAAAATAAAAACTAATTGTATAGTTTTTCTGTAAATCAAAAGATAAATCTTTTAAACTTAATTAGTTAATAATTAGATACTAAGTACTACTAAATAAAACGAAAATACTACATAGTTAAATCCAAAAACGTTTCAAAAGTAAACAAGACCTTGACTGAGACTGGGACAGGCACAAGGTTGTGTTTGTGTCCAACCAAGATTCCAGAGGCGTGTTTGCGAGGTTGAACGGAGGCGGCCAGGCCTGCCCCCAAGGCCCAGGCCGGGTTTAGCCAGTCCAAACGGCTGCAACCAGCTTTGTTTGTGCCTCTGCACGAAACCAGCCTGGTCCAGAGGAGTTTGTGTTTATCAACCAAGCCGTAGCCTCGCTTATCATCCAACTACCTCCAACTACTAAAATGAGATTGTGTTTGTGCACCAGGTCACAGCCAGGCCCATAGGTTGCAGAAATATGAGACACAATGCAATTCAAAGCCTCAGTTTGTAAGCCTCATCATAAGTCAGTTATTGACATTACTTGAAACATCACAGGCTAGACGATCAGCTTAATGTTCCCTTAAAGGCATCCATAATAGCAATATAATACAAACCAAATGAGCAGCACCAAGAGTCATTAGTGGACATATGCTTGTAGATAAAGCATGTACTGGTCAAGGAAATGCATGATCCACACATAATTGTGCCCTATTACAACATCAGATTTGGGCCTCAGTTACAACATCATAGGCCAGTGAAATTCATGCAAATTCAGGAGACAGTAGTCAATCTGAAAGCTAGAAAAGCAATATTAGCTTCATCTTTACTTTTGAAACCTTGATACAAGTTACTCTCCCCTCCAGCCAGAGCAAGACATAGTTCTGTCCAATTAGAGTATACACCTGGGTGCTTACCTCGGTATAGAACATACCAGGTCATCATGGAACAGCTGCAGGACCTACTTATTTGCAGGACAAGTGCAACCAGATTTAGATACATACAATAGCATGGCCAGGAAAAGCACAAATAGAGATATAGCAATAGGAAGGAAGATGTTCATCGTAGCAACAACTTTCTTGGGCTCATTGATGCAATATTGATTTGGAAACACTCTGATTTCCATGGCATCTTCATCACAGCCCATGTACTCCAAGAAAGAGGCTACTGCCTCCTTTGTTGGAAACCTCTAGTAGCAGTTCTTCTTAAAACCAGCAACCTGGGCATTGCAGTCTGCCCAGTGTTTGTACACTCCAGGCTTGTAGCCTTTGTACACAACATCCCCTACATGGTTGACATCCTTATCCTTGAAGACCTTGTCAGGCCTGCTATCATCCCCTACAAGTTGAGCCATTCTCCTAAGCACAAAACCTGAGGTGTTGTTGTTCCACCTCATAGCTCTACCACCCCCAGAAGCATGACGAATATCATCAGTTGTTGCTGGAGCAGTACCAGTAGGTAGTGCAGCATCTAATACAACACCACCTCCAGTACCTCGTACAACAGCAGCAGCAGACCCAGTCCTAATCATCTCATCAAGCACATCAGCAGCTCCAACAAAACCACCCTCAGCACCAACCACAACCTCAAGCAGTGAAGGCATCCTAGCTGTGTTGTCCATGTCAAAATCAGGAATAACAAACAAAGCAAAATACCATGAACAAGTCAAATATGAAAACCAATAAGTAAGGGCAACTGCACACAAATGTTATTAAGAAGCATGTCAAACAAAAAAATTGGTCTCAGCCATGTCCAGCAATAAATCATAGTTTCATAGTACAAACAAGAGTTCCATAGCAGGGCTACCCAGCAAAACGTTTTTAAGCATCACACCCTTGAGGTTTCCCTCCCTTCCCACATAGCATTGCAGATTGCATCCCTCTTTTGAGCCATGACAACTAAATCTTGTTCTTGGCTAACACTATCTACTGGATCAGGAAGGCTCCCTATGAATCCTTCCTCAGCAGGGACATGTTCATCAATGTCGAAGCCAATGATTTAGTTGTGGAGGATGGCACAAGCCAACACAAGTTTTACCTGTGTCTTGTACTTGTGGAAGGGTTTGTTGTCAAGGATACGAAACCTATTCTTCAGTGCACATAGCCCTCTCCACAGTGACTCTAAGTGATGAATGCCTAAGGTTGAAAAGTTCCTTGGCATTGGTGGGTCGATTTCTGCTGCCAAACTCACTCAAATGGTACCTGACCCCCTGTAAGGGGGTAGGAACCATTGCGGCATGCATACCCAGCATCGGCCAAATAAAATTTACCTACAATGGCACATATACTGTCAGGCAATGTGATATTATTTAGGTGTACAATTTCATGAATGTGATTGTGCAATTACCTTCAGGTATAGTGAACCCATCATCCCTCTGAATGGCATCAGCCAGAATCAGAGCATCATGGGCAGAACCCTCCCAACTAGCTAGTACATAAGTGAACTTGAGACCAAAGTCAACAGCAACCATGACATTTTGAGTGGGATCCTTTTTCCTACCCCTGAAAGCTTGCTGCATGTGCCTAGGCACCCTTGCCAGCACATGGGTGCCATCAATGGCACCAAGACAATCCTAAAACCAGACAAGTGAGTGACAGAAAATATAGAGTATGAACAACTAATGAACCCCAAGTAAACAATTACCTTTACGTATGGATTCCACCTATGACTTCCCAAGACCTTAGGGTGAGTGGTGGAGCTAGGTCCCTTGATGATTTCACTCCTAAGCTCTCCAATAGCATACAAAACCTGATGAAAGTGCTTGTGTACTGTTTGAATGGATCTCCTAAAGGAACTGTGCACTACTCTAAACCTTTGGTTGTGGCCAACTACATGGAGGAACATGGCAACCTGCTCCTCTATAGAGACCCCTTCTCTATCATTGACTAGTTGTCTCTCTCTAAAAATTGTGCACAAAGTAAAAAAAGGTGCTCTCCTCATTCTAAGCATGAAATACAGTCTACATCAGTGGAGTGGTAAATGAGGCTCAATGTCCTCTGTCTGTGTTGTTCATTTTGTTCTCTGATAATAGGTGCCAAAGGGTCAGGGACAGTTTCAGGTTCAGGCTTTTTTCTCTTCAGCCTGGTACTAACAAAAGAAACCATCACTACTGTCAAGGCAGCAGCTGCCTACACAACATGTCACGGCTCAAAGAGGGATCCATCTACATGCATACAAAAAACAGATATCTATTCAGCTAAATAAGCCCTGCCGGGCATCAACATGTTTGCACAATGAATGATCTAAGAAGGAAAGCACGGCTGCATCATACAAGTGATGCCTCCCTGTGCTATAAATGGACAACATCATCGACCCAATCTAAAAACAAGATAACCATTTTCGCATCATCATAACCGGGCAGAACAAAAACAAGTACGAAATCATAACCATTTTCACATCATCTTAACCGGGCAGAACAAAAATAAGTATGAAATCACACATGAACCAAGAAAGAGTATAAGAAATCATAAAGACCATGCTTTTGCACCGAATCCTAACAAATGTATAACAAGATTGCAGTTGGATTTCACCTTGGGCTCGGGGTCGTAACCACGCAGGCGAAGAGGAAGTAGATCTGGATGTAGGGGAAGCAGATCCGATAGGAGACGACGTGAAGAGGCGGAAGAGGCCACCACAACCGCGGAGTCCCGGCAACAGCAGCTGCGCGCCGACATTGTACCAAAGGGGAATGGAGAGAAGACCACGGGAGGACTACCCCGTCGCCATGCAGCAGTGCTCAACACCGCCGTCTCACGAGGGAAGAGGGAGGCGAATCGACGAAGAGAGGAAGGAGGAGTCCACAAGGAGGGCAGCAATACTTATAGGCGACCGATTTCGCCGGGGTGGAAAGCGCGGGCGGAGGTTTCACCTTCCCGTGCGAGCCCGCCTCAGCCACCCTCACACCCGCCAATCGCACCCAAATCCGCCCGCCGCGCACCGTGACCAGCCGAGCTCTAGAGAAACGAACCTTAGCGGTGTTTCTCTGAGGCCAGGCGGAGGCGCGCGCCCCTTTTGGCTGTGCGAGACTGGACTGCGGCTTGGGCCAACTGCACAAACAACGTACATTGCAGCCCGAGGGTGGGCCACCCTCGTAAACACGCCCCAAGCCTCTGGCTCTTTGCCATCTCAATTTCGCAACCATTGCAGGCAGAGCTAGTTGGATAATTATTATTTTTTAGCCCAAGGTCATTTGTGCTCGTGCTGGAGCTGAATCATTGCTGGCCAGTCTGGCCGCGAGAGCTCTCTGTCCCTCTTTGAAAAGTCTCTCTCTCTCTCTCTCTTCTTGACTTGTAGCCGTCTCGGTCGTCTCGTCTGTCCTTGCGGCATTGTTGGCCGCCTCGTGTCTTGCCAGCCGCGCCGGGAGAGGCTAGGCTAGCTAGGGGCCGGGGAAGACCGGAAGAGGCCGCCGGCAGATCCGCCATGAGCAGCGATCAGATGAGCGATGTTCCTGGTACTCTCTCTCTCTCTCTCTGAAACTAGCCAGGCTCTTCTATCTATGATGATCGATTGTCCATCCACTTCAGCGAGAGTAATAGCGAGTACCCTTTCTTTCTGGTGCATCTGTATTATATATCAATATATCATCACTTGTTAACTGGCTTCAACTCCTGTGGCCAAATCGTCGAGTTGATTCCCCTGCCCTGTCTTGAATTAATTCCTACGGTGAAGATACAGTACACTCTGTTTTCCTTTAATCCTCTGTCAGCGTGCAGGAGGCTACTTCGTAGGCCGTCCATCCAACCACGCCGCCGACAAGACGGAAGAGCCACCGCACGCCGCCGGCGAGCAGAACCCGGCGACCGCGCAAACTCCTGGCGGTAGGTTCATTCTCTGCCGCTTGACCGCTTCAATTCATTCGTGTTCGATTTGCTATCTCCTGTGTGTTCGATTTGCTATCTCCTGTCCTGTCTTGTTGCCAAATTAAAACTGGGCCCGTTTAATTGTTCAATTTGTCCGAATGTAAGATTACTTCGTTGGGCGTCCGGAGAGCCATCACAAGCAGCAAACCACCACTAAGCACAGCACACCAAGCTTCTTGGCCAAATGGTAATCCTAATCTCTGACTATTAGCACTATATATAGTACACACAAGGAACTTAATAACTAATTATTACGCACCATATATATATCCAGTTCACAACTCTACATCGACGTTCTTGCGTAGCAACTGCCGACTGATCAATGCTTCCCGTATCTAGCTAATCTGTTTCCTTCTTCTCCGTCTCCGGGCTGCAGCTGTCCGTGCCTCGCCGGCGGTGGAGCTGCGGAATAGATCAAGCAGTGCCTCCTGCAGCCCTGCTATGAACTGTGCACAGGAGGATTGGAGTAAATTTGGGATGAGGCTCTACAAATCAAATCAAATGTATCTGAATTGCAACTTGTTGTGCTCTGGAAGCTACTCTTGTTTGCTTTCCTCATTGTTCCACTTTTGATCACTTATTTATACACATCCTTGTGCATCCATAACATCGTCACGTAGTAGTTCAAATAGATCTAACCAGCTGATTAATTTAATTATTCTCTCCCCCCTTCAAACGATATGCTTTCATTTCAAAAAAAAATGTCAATGTGTAATTGTATATTACTATTTACTTTGCTTGCGGCTATTGTGAACTTGTATGAATCATGAATTGCCATTCGTGTATACAAATATATACATGTGTCAAGTTAACTTTGAAGCTCTATCAGGTGACTCAGTCTTGTACATATGCTGCGTTGGAACATCTAAACCATTTAACCTAATCAAAGCATACATAAATGACGAGGACCAAGTGACCCTTTTTTAACTGGCTTCGTACCCAATGAACTTGTAAAAACTCAATGAATAGGGTTTCATATGTTAAGTGGTGTAAATTAAGAAACTATCAGCAACAAAGCTGGCAAATATGGTTTGTGCTGAGTTTACTTAGTATAATTGTCCATGAAAGATATTTGTGTATTAGCAATTTGTGCATCTCATATCCTTGTAAGTTGGCTTGCTGGCATAGGAAGGAAAGATAAAATAAATATGTTTCTGGATATATAGAAGTTGTTTGTTGGGCAACTGAAATGATATTATTTTTAAGGAAAAAAAACAGTATGCTTCCTTTATGCAAACTCTCTTTAGAGGAACATGTTGATTGCGGGGCAAGGCGTTACTGCAACGTGAAGTGGTATGGGAGATCTTTCTTTGAATATAAGCTTGACCCTGAAATAACGGATGGTTAAGTGCATAACTTATGCATGTACTGGAATAATAAAATTCCTTTTCTGAGAAAGATCTTTTTGCCAAGAATTGATGAACGAACAAAAAATAATAGACTTTGCTTTCTTGATTACTTCATATGTGTTCTCATTGTTCCCCTATTCTCAGATATATTTGTTACGTATTTAAACCGAACTATGCATTTGTAACTTTGGAAAAATTTTATCCCTCCTTTTTTTTTAAAAAAATTGCATACTAGCTAGTAGCATGCAGTCAGCTACTTAAGCATCTCCAAGAGACTAGATAAAATTATATTCTAAACTACAAGATTTAGCAATTGTATAAAATAAAAAACTCACTCAAAGCATAGAGTTCCACAACAGCCTTTGTATAGGATAGCTAGTGAGGACGACATACTATATATGACAAACGAAAGTTTAGAAATAGCAAACTAACCAGATAGCATACATGTTGGACTTTAATTTTTACTTTAAAAATGTAAAAATATCCAAGATAACATGGATAGCATATCTGTTGGAGTTGCTCTTATGAGGAGGTTTTCAACTCTCTTTCAACAAAAAAAAAAGATCCATGTTTTTGCTATATGCTTTTATTTTTATAATTTTACGTCCTCGATGAATGATTCTGCTGTCAATGTGGTAACGTTTAATATTTCTATAGGTTCACAAAAAATAATATTTCTATAGAAATCCTACTATTCACTACGGATTACAAATATGTTGGCATTCCAAACAGGCCCAAACTATGTGCTTAATGGGACGACACACGGCGTTTCTACAGTTTGCTTAATGTATATGTTTATGACATTATATGTGTGATTTTAATGATTTTGTTTGCAAACTATTAAAATCAATTCAAAGATAAAGGGCGTACGTCACTACGTGAAAAAAGCACTAAGAGAACGCCACCTCCTTCCACTGTAGGGGGGCTGGCTTTGGAGCCGCCCTTACAGTGGCTCAGATGGGCCCCAACTAGTCACCCGCCCCTACAGTGGCCACAGTAATGACGGCTAGTATTATCAGCCGCCCTTACAGTGGTAGGTCACAGTAAGGTCGGCTAAATCACTAGCCGCCCTTAGAGTGGACTACTGTAGGGGTGGCTCAATCATCAGCCGCCCCTATAGTGGTTTTAGACAAAATTGGACAAATGAGATACTAAAAGATCTCAAATGAAAAACTTTTGAATACTAAAATTGTACAACTCATCAAGATCTACACTTATTACATAGTTTATTTTTGCATTTGAGGAAGTGTTAGTAAACACTAGTCATAGGGTGGCTCAATCCTTAGCCGCCCCTACACTAGTTTTGGACAAACTTCGTCAAATGAGGCACTAAATAACCTCAAATGAAAAACAATTGAATACAAAGGTGTTAGAACTCATCAAGATCTACATTTGATACATAGTTTTGTATTCATGACTTTTGTATTCGAGACAATCTAGGGTTCAGTCAAAGTGTCTTTTTTAAAAAATCCAATATTTTGAACTACACTTTCCTAACACTTTGTCAAATATAAAAATGGTCGATGTATCAAATGTAGATCTTGATGAGTGGAGCAATCTTGGTATTCATGACTTTTTGAGTTGAGACCATCCAGGGTTTCGAAAACAGGCATGTAGCGTCGAAAAAAATCAAAATTTAAAATTTGAGTGGTTCAAACTTTGCCAAATAAAAAGCTGACCATTAAACCAAATGTAGATATTGATGAGTTTAACATTATTTGTATTCATTAATTTTGTAGTTAATACCTAGGGTTCAATCAAAGTGTCTTTTTGTTAAAATCTAAGATTTAACTTGATCAAATGAGGCAACAAATGACCTCAAATGAAAAGATTTTGAATACAAAGGTGTTATAATTCATCAAGATCCACATTTGATACATAGTTAATTTTACCATTTGGAAATGTTTTAGTAAACTCTAGTCACATGTTTTAAAAATCCAAGATGTGACTTGGTCAAATAAGGCACTAAATGACTTCAAATAAAAAATTTTGAATACATGGGTGTTAGAACTTATCAAGATCTACATTTGATACACAGTTTATTTTACCATTCAGAAAAGTTTTAGTAAACTCTAGTCACATGTTTTAAAAATCCAAGATGTGACTTGGTCAAATAAGGCACTAAATCACCTCAAATGAAAAACTTTTAAATACAGGGGTGTTAGAACTTATCAAGATGTACATTTAATACATAGCTAATTCTTGCATTTGAGAAAGTGTTAGTAAACACTAGTCACAAAGTCCTGAATCTCATATAGACTTTATGAAACTATATGAGACTTGTGGATTTAGAACTACACTTTCTTAACACTTTGTCAAATTCAAAAATGACCTATGTATAAAATGTAGATCTTAATGAGTGTACCAATCTTGGTATTCATGACTTTTCGAGTTGAGACCATCTAGGGTTTCGAAAACTAGCATGTATGTGTGAAAATTTCAAAATTTAAAATTTGAGTGGTTCAAACTTTGTCAAATGAAAAGTTGACCATTATACCAAATATAGATCTCGATGATTTTGATATTCTTTGTATTCATTACTTTTGTATTCGAGACCATCTAGGGTTCAGATAAAGTGTATTTTTGTTAAAATCCAAGATTTGACTTGGTCAAACTTGGTCAAATGAGGCACTAAATGACCTCAAATAAAAACATTTTGAATACAAAGGTGTTATAACTCATCAAGATCTACATTTGATACATAGTTAATTTTACCATTTAGAAAAGGTTTAGTAAACTCTAGTCACATGTTTTAAAAATCCAAGATGTGGCTTGGTCAAACTTGGTCAAATAAGGCACCAAA
>Ga0182004_10001489_pt1 | contig 17211 bp, 12 predicted proteins | sample Sormic07211540_1_FD_120479 | JGI IMG/M metagenome (GOLD analysis project Ga0182004, IMG submission 120479) | Endophyte microbial communities from Sorghum bicolor roots, Mead, Nebraska, USA - 072115-40_1 MetaG | ecosystem: Host-associated > Plants > Roots > Unclassified | place: USA: Nebraska...
ATATCTCTATGTAATCCCGACATGTGGGACTTTCTTCCTTATTTCCTGATAACCCCCTGCAGAAACAGATAAACAACAAAACTCGTGGAATTCTGTCAGATCAAACCCTAATTCTAGGTGTTGTTTATATATTGGTCCTTTCCCTTGTTTATTTGATAATTAAAATTGATACTTAAGAACCGTCAACACATGTTACCAGGTTAAAAAAATCATCATGAATTCCCTGGTCCTTGTTTAACATGTTTTGGATTTTCTTGAGGCTCGATACAATAGGATAGGGCTTTGCACTTACAACCCATTCTTGCCTATAAAATATGAATTTTTGTGTACATGTAACAATATGTGGTATATGCTTGAATATTTATCGTGAAGAATGGTCTTACTTTAAAGCCATATCATGGTCAATTGTCATGATATAATTGCAAACGCGATCTCTTAACTCTTGTTCGCCCATTGGCAAGTCATGAATTGTAAGAGCGTGTGCTTTAGCCTTTTGCAACATGTCAGCTAACTTCTTCGCAAAGGCCCTACAAAAAAATTATGCATATAATTAAAGGAAAATACCAACTTTTAATAGTAGGTACATGTAATAGAGGTGACTTACTCTAAAGTAGCTTCATCACTAATGGAGTTATATAATTCGAAACCATGGATAATGTATGTAATTTCAAATTTGAAACCAGAGATCACCAGTCACAATAATGATCTGTCGATGTTGTACCTTGGTGTCTGATTCGAACGAGCTGCAGCAGGATTTGATATCAGTCTTGAGAGTATACAATAGTGACAAACTGAAAAAAGGTTCGACTTCACACAGAAACACATGAAGCCACACAGGCTACTGATAGGCTTCCAGAAACATCCTGAGTAAGTCTTTGGAGTGCATAGTGACACAAGTGTGTGCCTAGGCTTTCTTGAAAGATCAATAGAAAGCAAGTAATAAATTGGTTTTTCACCATATATGATGGTTTGACAGGATCACTAAAATCACGAATGCCCAATTTTAGCTTGTGGAAACAGTTAAATTCATGTACGCTGTATTGTCAAGAATTCGTGACATAGGAGCATTGTGGATGAATCAAGCAGTAACAAAACATGGTCATAGAGGAAATCCACGGTCAATTTATCATGCCATATGACACAGTAAGGAGCACATCACGTAATTCATCCAAATGATAACTCACCACTCGGAACAACTTCTCACCTGGCTAGTGTGTGCATGGACAAGCGGGTTTCGAACAAACCATGTTGATCGTCATGGAAATGTGGGTTCTGCAGTGACTAGAATAGAGTGGCAGGCTCAGCGGCGCTGGGGTGAGGGGTTCCAAGGATGCCTCCTATCTGGTACTAGTGCCACGAGCCAGAGCCACCGCTCCTTGCTGCAACAGACAACAATGATACATGCTGATTAGATCATATGTTTTTGAATAATAAAACAATAGCAGCATAATCGTTAGGTACTTACATCATGTTTGAGAGAGGATCAGAGGATCAAGGCAACCAGAGATGCACCCTTGAGCACGTGCACAAGATTTTTTATTTGTTATTCTATAAAACAAGCAATATAAAAATGGCATGTGATAGGCATTTCATCAAATGCAAAGAAGACATTGGAATTCTAACAATCTGAGTTATTTTGACAAGGTAGGGGATCGATTAGGAGGTTATTTTGACATCCGTAGACATAGGGAATGACTAACAAACTGAGTTCATGATGTTGCAAGTAGGTAGTATTTATAGATTGATGACCATCATATTAGTTGTTGGACTAAAAAGTGGTAGGTGTTAGCACTATGGGATCGTTCTAGGAGTAAACCAATGGGGAAGAAACTTTCTATTTGGTATAAACAATTAACACAGTATACGATCTACTAGATCCGAGGAAGGGGGAAAGGTAGTGGATTCATACCATCGGAGGAGGTAGGAGTAGGCGCGGTGGAAGACCCAGATCCGGAGGCTGCCATGTCTTCGGTTGTGGATCTAAGCTAGGCAGCGACGATTGACGAGGACTCAGTGGTGCAGTGGCAACCGGTAGAGGAGAGGGTGGCACAGTGCAGCGGCGGTGCTGGGGACTTCCCGTCACATGCTGCGCACCCACTGTAGATCAGGATATGATTTGTCGATGGGGAGCGGTGGCTCAGAGGAACCTCGTACTGAGAGCCTGCTGGCCCCACCTCTTTATATAGCACAGTGTGACAGGGGCCCTCCAGCCATAGATGGGCTGGGCGCCCTCGATCCGGGCATGAGTCAAGGCTCGATTAGGCCTTTGAGCCTAATCAGTGAGAGATCATCCTAACATTCTCCCCCTTGATCTTAACTTTTACTTTAAACTTTGACTTTAAACACTTTTCTCTTTACTCGTTCCATCATAGATGAGTGCATAGAGTATGTTTCATCATCATGGTCTTTCGCCGATAGACTTGACAGCTACAATACATGTCTCTGATGTGAAACAGTAACTTTGACTTTGGGCCACTTATAGTCCAAGAATCATAGGCTTTCCCTTAAACCCATACCGGCTACGTGTTCTCTAAACATGTTGGGTGGTAAGCCTTTTGTAAGCGGATCCACGAGTATCTTTTCAGTCCTTATGTGCTCAGATTTATGATTTGATCTCGGACTTTATCCTTCACAACATAATACTTTATGTCAATGTGTTTGGCAGCACCACTTGACCTATTGTTGTGAGCATACTGTACTGTTGGATCAATATCACAGTATAACTTTAGTGGTTTATCTATGTTGTCGACCACCTTTAAACCAGCTAGGAACTTCTTTAACCAGTTCACCTACCCCGTTGCCTCATAACATGCTACAAACTCGACATACATTATGGATGATGTAGTGATGGTTTATTTTGAGTTTTTTCCATGAAATAGCTCCCCCTGTGAGAGCGAACACATATCTAGACGTGGATTTCTATCATCCCCCGCATAATCAAAATCCAAGTACCCTACTATGTGCAAGGATTCTGATCTTCTATACGTTAGCATGAGGCCTTTTGTGCCCTACAAATAATGTAAGACTTTCTTTACCAACTTCCAGTGTTCCTATCCTAGATTGCTTTGAAATATGCCAAGTAACCCGGTAACAAACACTAAGTCAGAGCGCGTACAAACTTGAGCATACTGTAAGCTTCCGACAGCAGAAGCATATGGAAACACTTTCCTTTGATCGAGCTCGTATTGGTTCCTGGGGCATTGAAAATCCCCATATCTGTTGTCGTTGATAATGGGTGCAGGTGATGCACTACATTTGTGCATATTAAATTTCTTTAGAACCTTTTCTATATATGTCTTTTGTGACAGTCTTAGTACCCCTTTTACTCTATCTTGGTGAATTTCTATGCCCAAAACAAATGAAGCTTCACCAAGATCTTTCATGTCAAACTTTGAGGACAAGAACTTCTTTGTCTCCAGTAGTAGACTGACATCACTACTAGCAAGTAAGATATCATCCACATACAAGATTAGGAAGATATACTTTCCATTCTTAAACTTTGCATATACACAATTGTCCTCAATGTTTTCTTTAAACCCAAAATGCTTTATTGTTTTGTCAAACTTCAAGTACCACTGTCTTGAAGGTTGCTTCAACCCATAAATCAATTTCTTTAAGCGGCATCCCATCTGTTCTTTACCTTCCATGACAAAACATTTCGGTTGTGCCATGTAAACGTTCTCCTCCAAATCCCCATTGAGGAATGTCATCTTTACATCCATCTGATGTAACTCTAAATCATAATGCACCACTAAAGCCATTATGATCTTGAAGGAATCTTTACATGAGACTGGAGAAAATGTCTCATTGTAATCAATTCCCTCCCTTTGTGTGAAACCTTTCGCCACAAGTCACGCTTTATACATTTCAATATTCCCTTGGGAGTCACATTTTGTCTTGTAGACCCATTTGCAGCCTAATGTTTTGGCTCCTTTAGGAATGGGTTAGGTTCTAAGTCCCAAACTTCGTTGGTCCTCATTGATTCCATTTCATCTTCCATGGCTCTAAGCCACTTTGATGAATGATCGCTTCTCATGGCTTCTTCAAATGAGGTGGGATCACCCTCCATTTGAGACTCTTCTGTGTTATACACCTCATAATCATCTGGAATGGCTAATCTTCTAACTCTTTGAGATCTCCTAAGAGTCTCGATAGTGGGTGCCTCTTGGGGCTATTGTTGTTCTTCCTCATGAGCAACATCTGGTTCCACGGGATCTTAAAGGATAGGTTCCTCATGTTCATCCATTGTTGCTACAGGAGAACTAGCAATAGGTGTTGGCACTACGGTGACGGGCACTATTGGTGCAACAAGAATAGGGAATTCAAAAAATGGATCCTGAATCATCGGAGTGGGTACACATACCCGCTTCTCCTAAAGATCAATTTGTCGAGCTACCATGCTCCCCCTGATCATTTCATTCTCTAAGAAAACTGCATGTCTCGTTTCTACAAACTTTGTGTATCTATCTTGGTAGTAGAAACAATAACCTTTTGACCTTCAATGTAGCCAATGAAATAGCAACTTACTATTTTGGAATCTAATTTCCCATTATTTGGGTTAAATACTTTAGCCTCAGCAGGACTCCCCCAGACACGTAAGTGATCTAGTGAAGGTACTCTTCCTGTCCACAACTCATACTATGTTTTGGGCACCGACTTACTTGGTACTCTATTAAGAATATAAATGGCAGTCTTTACGCCTCCATCCATAAACTCAATGGTAAGATGGAGTAACTCATCATGCTACGCACCATATCCATCAGGTACAGTTGCATCTTTTAGCTACTCCAGTCTACTAAGGTTTGCCCGGTGTGGAATACTGGGCTACTATACCATTTTCCAATAAGAATCTTGCAAAAGGTTCAGGAACTTGGCCATATGAGGTGTACTTCCCCCCGTGGTCGGATCATACTATCTTTATCTTTAAATTGTGCTGATTTTCATCTTCAGCCTTAAATTTATCTAATGCTTCTATTCTTTCTTTAATTGGTTAAATATAGCCATAGTAGGAGTAATCATCTATGAATGTTATGAATGAATCCTAGCCATCCATGCTTTTCACAGGAAAAGGACCACAAATGTATGTATGAATTATCTATAGTATTCATGTGCTTCTTTTACCATCCTTTTTAATTTTCTTTGTGTACTTTCCTTTAATGCATTCTATACATTGCTCTAAATGGAGAACTCTAATGGAGGAAGAATATTATTCTTAACTAGTCTTTCTATTCTCCCCCTCGAAATATGGCCTAAACGATAGTGTCATAATTTCGACGATGCATCTTGAGTTCTCTTCCTTTTCTTATTCGAATCCGTAGACGAGGGTACATTGTCATTGTTGACGGTCGTTAAGTACTAAATATAACCGTCAACTATTACATAATTTAATATAAAATAAACCACAAAGCATAGTTGTAGGGTTTGATTCTAACGAGTTCCACGAGTTTTGGTGTTCTCACTTGTTTTGTCGGAATATGCAATTTTCCATTAAATAAAAGTATGCCAAATGATGATTTGGACTACACAATTGCGACAGGCTCATCGAGATGATCGAAACAGACATATTATTTGCTATATTTGGAGTCCAGAGTGAAAAGATATTAATTTTATAAATAAAGGAGAATTACCACTAATGGGCCCCACGTCCAAGCAAAGCCCATGACGTGAGAAGAGACTCATATGGCATGATAGAGGCCCAAGAGAGGCGCCCCAAGCTGCTCCCTTGAGAGGGCTCACATGAGGGATGATTGGAAGGCCCCAACAGAGCAAACGGTGGAAGAATTAGTCCCACATCGCCTGTCCAGAAGAGGTGGGAGGCTTTTCTAGGCTATAAATAAAGAGGCAGACCCCTCTCCCTGGTGGCACCACATTATGGAGATGTAGAGGCGTCCCTCGAATGGATGACCTCTCATCTCTAGAGAGTTAGGGCTAGACATTCCAATGTAGTAGATTAGTTCTAGTTGAGAGTTAGGGAGAGCGGCGCTACGCCTGGGTTCTAGAGGAGTCTTCGGAGGAGTCATTAGAGTTCTGGTATATCTTTGTATCTTTTCTTGTAAGACTTATGCTTTAATATACTTTATCTTCTCTATTTACTTTTATGCATTACATTTGATTCGTTAGTATAGTTGTTATACTTTAGCATAGGATCTCCGCCCACATCGGGTGCTCTAGTTATTAATTGTGACAAGAGTAGTAATTTGTAGTAGAGACATGGTGTCTAGACTGTAGGTTACCTAAGATTGCACCTAGTTCTACGGATAGTTGTGGTAGCCCTAGGTGGTGACAGCCCTAACGGCGTATTCCACCACGTTTGGATTGGTGTTGTAGGACTGTAGTCAGACCGTCCTAGCCTCCTTCTCATCTGTCTGTGGCTAACTGCTCTGATGTCCCGAAGTGTTATTGTATGGTTGCTTTACCTACCATGAATTAGTTATTATAGAACCCTAGTAATAGAGAAGTATTTAGAAACTTTAAACTCTCCTGTTGTCCTCTCACTTTAGCTATCTACTCTTTTATCATAGAATTCTTCGGTGTGTGTCATATATGCATAATTCCTATCATCGATTATTTACCCCTACTTTAGTCTTGTTGGTGTATTAGTTAGTAGATACATGATGGAGAACTATCAATATCTTTATCCATTATTTCCCAGTGGTAAAATATAAATAACGATACCTGGAATACTCCCAGTAAAATGCTACAATTGTTTTCTGTGCACTTGCAGAATCCTTTATATTTTAACTATCATTACCAACAAGCATTCACAGAACATACAAAATTGACACATTCATGAAGTGATAAATAAAGGTCTCGCTTTAAGAAAGCAATACCAACACTGTCATAATTACAAATAATCTCACACCTGCCATTTCCAAAATGGCAGCCATAACCATCATTGTCCAAACATGACACACTATATAAGTTTCTCTGTAATGAAGAGACATAAAGAACATCTCTAAGCAAAAGGATAAAACTATTAGCAAGTTCCAAAGAAACATTGCCAATAGCTTCCATGTCCACCTGGACTCCATTTGCCACTTTAATCTGTCTCTCTTCTTTGCGTAGTCTGCGTCGAACGGAATCCCTGTAAAGAGTTTGCAACATGAACAGTTGCCCCTGAGTCAATCCACCAAGTAGATTTTGAATATTGTACATAAAGAGATTCATTTACAAAAGCAATAATATTCTCACCATTCTTTTCCATTATTATCTTTAAAAATTTAGGGCAATCTATCTTAAAATGCCCCTCCTTGTGGCAGTAGTGACACAGTTCTTTGTTCACTAGAGGTTGAGCTTTTCTACTGGGGCTACTGATGCATGGGTGCTTTGCCCTTTGCCTTCGAAGGAGAGGTGGCATTAGCATTGACATTCTTTCTTTTGTTATCTCTAACATAGTTGAGGGTGCCACCATTGGCGACCTTGATCCTCTCTTCCTCTTGAACACACATCGCCATACAATGTTCCAGATTTCATTTCTCGAGCTGGATGTTGTAGTTGACAACAAAATTGTCAAATTCCTTTGGCAATGAAGCAAAAATCACATGAACAAGAAACTCTTCCTTGGCTCAGTGGGAAACGGTGTGGAGACGACTCAAGTCGACCTTAGCCAAGATGAAGGTCAGGTCAATCTTTTTCTTCCATTCTGTGTAGTTGTCTCCTTTGAGGGCTAGAATATCTTTGATATACGTCATCAAAGAGATTCCTGAAAACACATTCAAATAAAGTGAGAACATAACTACAATAATTGCATGATTTAGTTCCAACTTTGGTCAAAAGTAAAACATACAATTAATTTTTTTTAAACTAATTCTACATCACCTTTGGGCAGAAACAGAATTAATGCATGACAAAAAACCATAATAACATCATAGTGTTGCTATTAATCAACTTTGGTCAGAATGATAACAATATTATAATAATTTGTAATTTTATCTATTTTTCAAAATTAACCTTTTACACTAATTATACATCACCTTTGGGTAGAAATAGAATTAATGCATGACAAAAAACCATAATAATATCGTAATATTGCTATTAATCAACTTTGGTTAGAATAATAACAATATTATAGTAATCTATAATTTTATCTATTTTTCAAAATTAAAATCTACTATCGGAAGAATTTAATAGTGAAAAATAAATAAATAACCGTAAGTACGCAGCGGAAACTTTAATGAACTTTTAATTCCATTTTCTAGAAACACTTTAAAAACTTTACTATTCTTTGGGCAAAATTATCTTTGGACAAAATTTGTACAGAAAATAGCATGAAAACTATGCAAAATTCATTCAAAATTGAATTAAAACTGTTTCTGGAAAAAGAAAAAAACTGTGTAAACACTGCTAGGTGGCTGATCTGGCCAGAAATGGCCCACTCGCGTGCGTGCCCAGCAGCAGCGCAGTAGCAGCCCAGGCTGACCACGCTGGCGGCCCAGCATCGCGCGTCCCTGTTTTCTTTCTTTTTTGTTTCTGTCTTCCTTCAGCCCAAACGCGCAGCAACCAGCCTGTGGCCCACTTTGTGCGACGCGCGCGCTCGCACTCCCTACATCTAGGCCGTAACTTGGGCCTGGGCTGGGAAAGCAGCACCCCGCCTGGCTGTTTTCGGCCCGATGCAGTGGCGGCCGATCTGGACCGTTCGTTTAGATCCAACGGCCAGGAGCAATTTTCGCTTGCATAAAACCCCAGCCAGCCGACCAGCCATAAAACCCTAATCCTCATTTTCTTTTCCTCTTCCTCTCTCCTCAGCCCCGCATAGTGGAGAGCAGCAGAGTGCTGGTGGCGACCGACGGAGGAAGAAGTGACAGCGCCACTGCGTGGCTTCTCACAGGCATGCGTGCTCACCAGAGGTAGAGCACACCGCCATCGAGCATCCACGCAGTGATGCCCGCGTCGAAGTTCAAGCACGTGTGATGGCTCTGCATCTTTGCCGAGGCAGAGGCCGCGCGGTGGCGTGACATCGCCGGCTGGCAGCGTCCCTGGTGGGTTTGCTCTTTAGGGTTTAGATTTCTGTCCAAATCAGATCCCTCGTTTCTTTGCATTTCTTTCCTTTTTTTCTAGGCTAGATCTACACCTAGATCTAGGCATCTGATACCATTGTTAGCACTGTGGGATCGTTCTAAGAGTAAACTAGTGGGGAAGAAAATTTCTATACGGTATAAACGATTAACACAGTATACGATCTACTAGATCGAAGGAAGGGGAAAGGCAGTGGGTTGATACCATCAGAAGAGAGGAGTAGGCACGGTGGAAGATCCGGATCCGGAGGTTGCCATGTCTTCGGTGGTGGATCTATGCTAGGTAGCGACGGTTGATGAGGACTCGGTGGTGCAGTGGCGGCCGGTGGTGGAGAGGGTGGCGCAGTGCAGTGGTGGCGCTGGGGACTTCATGTCACTTGTTGTGCACCCATTGTAGATCGGAATAGGATTTGTCGGTGGGGAGTGGCAGAGGAACCTCGTACTGAGAGTCTGCCAGCCCCCACCTCTTTATGTAGCGCAGTGTGACAGGGACCCTCTAGCCATAGATGGGCTAGGCACCCCCGATTAGGGTGCGAGTCAAGGTCTAATTTGGCCTTTGTGCCTAATCGGTGAGAGATCATCTTAACAGTAGGCAGAAACTAAATTTGTCGGAGGGAAGAAGACTGGACTTGCAAGCTCTCAGCACGATTGCGTGACTTTCTATCACTCTATCGAGAGAACCAGATAATTGCATGGCACGAGAACACCCTTCTGGAGTAGCGCCTAGCTGGCTCCAAGGTCAAAGGCCTCCAAGATCTAACACCTAATATCTTCCTAGTTTCAAAAAACAAAAACAAGTCACTCGGTCAAGCTTTGCACAATAGTGTGGATTAAAGACATAGAGCTGCAGCATAGAGGTTTCACCTCCCAACACTTCGTGGAGTATGTCCGGCTTTGGACCGCTCTCAACCACATCCAGCTACAATCAGATAGCGAGGATAGCATTAACTAGAAATTTAGGCCCGACAGAAAATTCACTATAGGATCTGCTTACCACACGCAATTCGTTGGAGCAACGCTGACAAATTTCAAACAACTTATCTAGAAAGTCTGGGCACCGCCAAAATTCAAATTCTTTGGATGGCTCATAATCCAAAACAGAATCTGGACTGCTGATAGGCTGCAAGCATAAAGATAGTTGAATAATGGTGTGTGTCCCCTATGCTAGCGATGTCAACAGACTGGCGTTCATCTCTTCCAAGACTGTCGCTACACCAGGCGTGTCTTGCAACATGGTTAGGTAATGAGCAGTTGTGACCTTCTGCCTGAAGCTAGGAGACTTGGAACAAAGTTGGTGGGACAACTTAGATCGCACACCTTCTACGGCAAGACGAGGACTGCACTCTATCATCATTCTTGTTTGTTGGGAGCTATGGAAGGAAAGAAATACAAGAATCTTCGAGCACAAGGAATCCGCACCAATGCAACTTCTCTAGAAAATCAAAGAGGAGGCGATCTATGGGCAATGGCACGAGCAAAACACATCTCTAAATTGTTATTGCGCATGTGAAGTGAGGTCGATTACTGAACTGAGAAGTTTTGGAGCTTTGCGTCCGCTTGTACTTTATATGTTTATATGTTTGTATAGTGCCTTTCTAGGCTTCCTTTCTTCATTTCAAAAGAATTACACAATTATCATTCATCTTGAGAGTTCAGACATGACAATCATCATTCATCTTTAGACATATGATGGGGTAGTTGACTCTGGTTAACTATAGATTCTGATGGTTGAGCGCCGACGGTCAATCTAATGGCCAAAACGGGGCACTGGTGCGACCTCACGAACTCCATGGTAAACAATAGGAAGGCGGCGGTGGCGGTGGTTCTTGGGCTGAGCAAAGCAATAGGAGGGGAGAGAGAAGGCACAACTGTCGCACCCCTATTTCAAGAACAAAATAGGATGCATAAAAGAGTCATATGTGTCTTAGAAATAGTCGCACACATAAGTAGACAAATGTCAAAAGTATCATTGAAGTGTTTATTACATAGCAGAACAATAATCAACATATAGTCTTATACAATAATGATAAATAAGAATAAATAACTCTCTCAACGGAAGCTTCACATAGGGACAAACGTTGACTGGTTGACTTCAAACCTAATACTCATATCGATAGTCCTCAACCCAATCATCATCATTTGCATAGCCTGAGGTGTTGGAAAATTGTAATAGTGAGCACATATCGTACTCAACAAGTATAACCAGGGGTTCATGAGGCTCAAATAGTTGACACTGGTTTAACTGTATTTAGCTTTTATATGTAGATAGCATGTTCATTATTAAATAGCAAGTGTCAAGGTAGCATAAATAATCCAATAATCACATGATCAAATGTAAGCATAATTAACTCATAGCATAAACGATAAACAAATGAACATAGTAACTTAATAAGCATCATCATCTTTAATATAAGAACCTGCAAGGCTGCTCTTAACCGTGAGCACGGCTAGTATACCAGTTTTAAACACTCTGCAGATGTCATACATCTTTACCCATGAGTCATGATTTACCCTTTCGCTCGAGGTAGCTAATCTCTTAACCTCCTTCCTAGGGAGGTCGGCAGGGATCACTATGAAGCCTTTCAAAAGTTCGCCTAACAAGTTAGGGCCGCAAGGTTTCATGGGCGAGCAGATATAGAGCCCCCCTTCCAAATGACACAATGACGCGCAGCCTATACACATAAGGACAGAGGCTCGCACTATACCCGTGTCGGCAAGCCCCTCTAGCGCCCTTTCGGGTAACCGCTAACAAGCTAGAAAAGTCCTTTATACTAAGCTAAAGCCAGAGCCATTATAGCTCCCATGGTTGCACTCTTATCCCGGTGATCACTTACAGACAAGATCTCATATGGTTATCAGTCATCTTTTAACGTTCATTACGTAGCTATTAATCATCTTACAAGATCATGGATTACATAAAGCACTAGCATAACTACACCAAAATGCATATCAAATAGGTAACAAGGACTCCAGGATAACAATCATCTATGATTTTGCTAAGGTCGTCAAGGTGGACACATGCATATGATGTATATATGTATTTATAAGTGTATAGGTAACAAGGATAGTCCCAAGTTATACTTGCCTTGATCAAAGCTCTCCTGAGCTTGCTGCTGGTCGTCAAAAGCTTGATCTTGCTCACCAACGTACGGCTCACCGTCTATTCCCAAACATCAATCAACAACACGCATTCCAAAGGAGACAATCATGCACAAAACAAACAAGCTATAATTAGAACATTACACCAACAGTGACAAAACAAAGATAAAAGTTTGTAAAAAAATATTGTACGCAGCGCTACGATCACACAAACGTAAAGTTCACGAAAATAGGAATTAAGACGTAAAAGTTATGAATTTTCTAAGATTTCCTATAGAAGAATAAATGATTAAATGCTACTGCGAAATTAAAAAGTTCCAAACTAGAGAAACAGTACCACTAACACGTAGAGCTCGTAAATACGAATCTAACAAAATTTGAATGGACAAAAACAGAGTTAAAATGAGTATTTTATGAGCAAATTAAATCTAGTGGCAATTCTGTAAATATCTAAAAAGTAATCTGACTAAGCCAAACCGAAATTCGCTTTTAAGCGGAGAAAACGTATTCTGTGGAAACCGCCAAGGACCGCGGATTATATTAACGAATTCTCCAGGGGCTCTTTAGAAAAACAGTCGGCCGAACTGGTACGCTCTAATCTCGGACGCAGGATCATTATCCGACGGCTTGGGGCCCTTCAGGGGGAGACAGTCGGCGGGCCGGCCGCCGGAGCTGGCCTCCGGCGCGGTGGCGCCATTGCTGCCGCCGCGGAGCTCACCGATTCCCTATTACCGAGCACCAAAAACGAAACCAAGGGCATGGGCAGGTAGAGGAGCACGTGGCGAGCTCACCTAGGGAATGTTCTCGGGCCGAGGGCAAGCAGGAAGCTCGGTTTGCGGTGGGGAAGAAGAACACGTTTCGATGAGATCCGAAACTCGGTGAACACGACGGCTAGGGCACGTTTTTGTGGCGTAGGTGGGAAAAACAAGGCGCGGGGCGTTGCTAGGAGCTTTATAGGGTGCGACATAGCAAGAAATCCCGGGGTTTTCAGGACTGGGAGGTTTCGGTTCGGCGTCGGTGGTCTCAGCCGAGTCAAAATCGCTCATGGGGAGAGGAAGACGACGGGCGCCGCCAGGTGGGCCAGGGCGTCAGTGAAAGAGGTGGTGGAGCCTGATGGTCAGAGAGAAAAGAGGGAGAAGGGGAGGGGCGTGCGGCCTGGCCAGGAATTGGGCCGGCCTGTCTGCTGGGCCGCGGCAGTAGAGTGCGCTGGTAAGCTTTCTCCTTTTGTTTTTTTGTTTTTCTTCTTTGTTTTCTAAAGCCTTTTTAAAAAGAGTTTTTTAAATCCTTTTTGAGATAAAACAAAACACACAGTGAATAAACAAACAAACAAATAAATAATTAATTTCGATGCACAACCACGTTTCTAAACTTATGATGAATTTTAAATTCAATAAATTTATTTATTTACTAATTTAAATGCCTATAAAAAATACTTAAATAAATCCAATTAAATTCTATTAATTTAAAAACAAATTTTGGGCGTTACAACAACAGGCTTGGGAAACCTCCTCACCTTCGTTTGGGCTCAACGGCTCAGTTAGCACGGTCAGGGTTGACCATCGGTAAGACGGCAAGATCATCTCGGCGGTGGCAGTCTAATTGGGTCTTCGGTGGCGGCTAGGCCAAAACGTGCTTTCTGTTGCCGCAAAGGTGAGGACTTCACTCCGCCCCATGGACAAAGATGGTGGAGGTAGCCTGACGACGACTAAAACGTCGGTCTGGCGTGGGCAACGGCGAGGGTGATGGCATGGGGAGCATTAGCGACCTATCGCGCGGGGAAGCTACGGAGCGAGGCAGCTTGTGAGCATGGCGGCGGTTGCACGGCACAGAGAGCGGGGCAGGGTCAAACATGTGCCAAGGCAGGGTGATGAGCAGCCGGCGATGGCGACGTCGAGGTCGAGGGCGTAGGGGCGGCGGTTCCTCCGAGCAAGACAAGCTAGGAGTTAGGCGTCATGCCCGCTTGGCGGTTCTCTAGAGCGAGGCAAGCGGGGGGATTAGCGCAAGGTGGCAACTAGTGTGTGGTTGTTTTTTCGATTGGACGGTTGGTTATTTTGGGACGGGATTAGTGCGGGGATGGGGATTAGCGCAGGAGAGGAGGGGGTGATTAGGAGTATGGAGACGATAACACGTGGTTCTTTTTAGTGGTAGATATAAGTATTAACTAGGAAATATGTCTGTGCACTGCTACGGAAGAAGGATGGCATGGTTGGAAACTGCATGATCCTTTTTACTACTTACCAGTGTTGCCTCCAATCCTGCTATTGCTTGGTCCACTGCCTCATGCTCAGTTGCTGCTCTCTATTGGGCTTCGAGCACCCATAGTCGGCACCTCACATAGGATCACTGTCTCACCAACCTCCCACGACGTCCTACCCTAACCATAGAGTTCATGTCTACCACTCTAGCATGACGCCCCCGCCGCTAGCCCTACGCAAACTCTTACAATTTTTGCTGAGAATTAAAAAAGAAAAGAAACATTTTACTTATGTTCTTGATTTTCTTATATTTATATCTAGGTAGATTTTGGTTTGTCAGGTGTGGAGTTCAAGCCCTTGGGCTTGCGTAATTTTTTTTGTAATTTATTATTTATGGCCGGTAGAAAAAGTGGACAGACTGAAATTTTCATGATTAAATATTAAGTAATTTATTATTTATGGGCGGACACAAAAAGTGGGCAGACTTCAATTTTCATGATTAAATATTAGGTAAAGATTTACACGTGAAAGGATCAAGATGTCCAAGAGAGGGGTGAATTGGCCTTCTCTAAAAATTTAAGCAACCTATAAGCCTCAATTCAACCCTTGTACCTAAGTGTGTTTTAGAGAGCTACCAGATAAAAGTTTTGCGACCTAGTTTCAATCCTATTCTAGCATGGCAATTCTAAGAATGTAAAGTACTCAAAGTAAATGCTACAATGTAAAGGATGAGAGGAAGAGGAACGCGGTGATGTGTGGTCGAGGTATCGGAGAGTCGCCACTCTCCACTAGTCTTCATTGGAGCACCCGCGCAAGGGCCTTGCTCCCCCTTGATCCGCGCAAGGACCAAGTGCTCTCTACGGGCTGATTCTTCGACACTCCATCACGGTGAATCACCCACAACCACTCACAAGCTTGACACGAGCCACCCACAAGACCTCTGGGTGATCTTCGTGCCTCCAATCATCACTGAACCGTCTAGGAGATGACAATCACCAAGAGTAAGAAGCAAAGAACTCTCACTTGACTCAAACAAGGCACTAGAGAGTGGTGGATGCACACTTGAACTCTTGGAACTCCCTAGAGAAGGATTCACTTAAGAAATAACTCAATTCTCAATCCTCTCTAGGCTCTTGCTTCTCTCTTGCACCACAAGGTGTTTCTCACCTGAACAAATGGGCCAGAGACCTCTCTTGGATGAGTGGGAGAAGTATAAATACTCTCCATCAAGTCCAAGAGCTGGCCACTCGAATTCAACAGAAAAAGAGTGCATCGGACGCTCTTTATGTTGCACCGGACACACTTCGCAGAGAGTCCGGTGCAACCTTAACGGCTAGTTGTACTTGCAAAACTTCTAGCACCGGACGCTCCTCAAGAGTTCGGTGACCTCACGTGTGAACCGTACGGTGAGAACGTCGTTTTGCAACCCTCTCTGGGTAAGGGACCAGACACACCCCGTAGAGTCTGGTGCGTGCGTGAGGTGCCTAACCCTAGGCACTCGGCGCGCTAGCTCAACTCCAGCATACACCGGACGCACCAACAGTAACACTGTGGCGTCCGGTGCCGGTGTCCGGTGCTACTTCTCAATCAATACTTCGTCGAATTGTGAACTTTTTGCCTAGTGCTAGATTTATCAAGTGTGCACCACACCTAAATCTAAAGTCTTGTCTAGGTCAAGCTACATGTTCGATGCCTCCCTTAATAGTACGGTTAAAAGAAAAACAAAGTCCTAAACTACTCTAAGTGCCCTTTGAAAGAGCATCTAGGCCCCTAATGAGTTTCGGTGATTAATGACAATGTTGGTTACTGTGACTAACGTGTGTTTTGCAGAGGCAAAGTCATTAGTGTTAGGTCATGGTAACAGGTACTCAATGAACAGGGACGTACATGGCTACTTAATAGTGGAAATCATTTCGGTTTTCAAAGGATGGTTGGACATCGTCAAGACTAGACTAGGTCTAAGTGCCATATGGTGAAGAAGGGCACTTAGAGTAGTTTAGAACTTTGTTTTCCTTTGACCGTACTATTAAGAGGGGTTTTGATCTAGTAGCTTGACTTAGGCAATGCTTTAGGTTTAGGTGTGGTGCACACTTGGTAAACCTAGCACTAGGCAGCTCAAAGATAGTCCTTAGATCGAGAGGAACAAACTTCGTTTTGGAACGGTCACATTTCGACGAAGTTTGGGTGCCTAAGAAGGCATCGGACGCTGCACCGGACGCTCTGTGAGTGTGTCCGGTGAGGTCGTTTGAAGTCAGAGTGACTGAGTGCCTAGGGTTAGGCACCGAACGCTCTGTGAGTGTGTCCAGTGAGGTCGTTTGCAGTCAGAGTGACTGAGTGCCTAGGGTTAGGCACCGGACGCTAGCATCGGACGCACCAGGTAGCGTCCGGTCCTAAACCCAGGGAGGTCCAAAGGGTGACCCAGGCACCACCAGACGCTAGCACCGGTCTTACCGGGTATCGTCCGGTCCTAAACTCAGGGAGGATGTAAAGTTTATTTCACACTGGACGGTGTCACCGGACGCTGGGAAGTAGCGTCCGGTGCTCTATCAGAGAGAGTACAGTTAGCCATTATGAGGTCACCGGACGCTTGGTGCAGTGCGTCCGGTGACCCTGTTTTCAGTGTAAAACGGTTGGCCGACCCTTGGACTTGATAGAGTGTATTTATACTCCTCCACCTCGTCCATGGGAGCTCTCTTGCCCATTTGATCAGTTGAGAATCACCTTTTGGTGCAAGAGAGAAGCAAGAGCCTAGAAAGAATTTAGATTTGAGAGATTTCTTATGAGAATCCTTCTCTAGTTGAATTCCAAGAGTCAAGTGTGCATCCACCACTCTCTAGTGCCTTGTTTGGGTCAAGTGAGAGTTCATTGCTTGTTACTCTTGGTGATCGCCATCACCTAGACGG
>Ga0182004_10001490_pt1 | contig 17205 bp, 20 predicted proteins | sample Sormic07211540_1_FD_120479 | JGI IMG/M metagenome (GOLD analysis project Ga0182004, IMG submission 120479) | Endophyte microbial communities from Sorghum bicolor roots, Mead, Nebraska, USA - 072115-40_1 MetaG | ecosystem: Host-associated > Plants > Roots > Unclassified | place: USA: Nebraska...
GCAGTCTACCTTGGGGTATACCCACGGTAGTAGTTTATCGGCAGACAGGTGCGCAAGCTACGAACTTGATGGTGACGCAAGACACAGACAAGGTTTTTATCCAGGTTCGGCCGCCGTGTGGGCATAATACCTACGTCCTGCGTCTGATTATATTGGATTGTGTTGAGTTGAGATGAATTGTCTAAGGGGGGTCCCTTGCCTCTCCTTATATAGTCCAGAGGGAAGAGGGAAGGTTATAGATCTGGAAACTAATCCTAGTTGGTTACAATTGCCATAGATAGCACGATATCAATTCCTATTCCAACCGAGTAGAATCCTGCTTGATCTCCACGTCTTGTTTCCTTGCGCGAAACTCCGAGAAGTTGGATCAAGACTTGAACTATCTCATGATGGGCCAAGCCTCCTGGCCCAAGTCTAGCCGTAAGGGTATAGGGGTTTATACCCCCACAGCTAGTCCCCGAGCACCATGTATTATGATGTAACACACCGTCTTGAGCTTCTTCGACCAGTGAGACTTAACATCATCGATTAGCATGAAAGTCACCCAAACAGTTGCAACGGTATTTTGACCAACTCAAAAGACAGTTGTTCAACATTGACATCAAAGAAGCAGGTTGTTCGAAGAATGCATGGTGCTCTTGAGAAAAAATATTTCTTTTCCCGATGAAGTGTGCCCACTTTACTTTTCTGAATAGCAAAGTATGCCAAACACAAGCAAGTTCACCGCATGGTGAAGTGTGCCCACTTAGTCCTCGAGCCTGGTAGTAGGTGACGTAGGCACGTGGTGCCAGGTTCTAAAGAGAAAAACCACATGGAAAATCTGATACTGAAATGCATCGCCAGATGCATCGTACCGATGTAGTCCCCGAGTTTGCTGGAAGGCGAAGCATGAGCCTTGTAGCAAGGTCTAAAAAATTAGAATTATCCGAGCAGCCATTATGCAATTTGTTTTTTCAATGTCGAGATCGTGTTGCACTTATTTGTGTTGGAGAGAGCCAGTTAACCAGTCCCTGAGTGCGTCATGCTCGAGGTTTGGCGCAGTCCCCAGACTTTCGAAAGATGATACTAATCGGCCAGTCCCCGAGTATGTCGTGCTCGATGGTCGGTGCAGTCAACATGTTGTCGAGAGTGCAGACTAGTCGACCAGTCCCCGAGCGTAGCATGCTCGGTGGTTGGTACAGTCTCTAGGATGTCGAATGGGCAGACTGGTCGACCAGTACCCGAGCTTGTCACGCTCGGTGGTCGGTACAGTCCCTAGGATGTCGAATAGGCAGACTAGTCGACCAGTCCCCGAGCATGTCATGCTCGGTGGTCGGTACAGTCCCCAGGATATCGAATGGGCAGACTAGTCGACCAGTCCCCGAGCATGTCATGCTTGGTGGTCGGTACAATCCCCAAGTATATCATGTCTGTCTGACCAAAGATCCTACTTATCTTTTTGAAAAAAATCATATCGCCGTATTAATGTGCGATGTGACGGAGCGTCCTGCCACATTGTCAGGCTGTTGCATAAAAAGGTGCGCCTGGTAACTGTGCAGCCGCTCTTTGCGTGGTCCAAGAAAAAGGAAACCATCAATTATTCAGAAAGGCCACCAAATTAACTGCGATAATTATTGAACACCGAAACGCCGCAGCTACCGCAAGATCCGCCCACTTCCCCCAAATGTGGGAAGTGTGAAAGGTGGGTTCTCTGTTATAAAAGGCTCGATGTTGCATCCATATTCTTTACCCAGCGGTTGCATAACAGCCTCCTGCCTTTGCCACTACTGCCTCCTGCCTTCGCCATCCTCATCATCCTCAACTCCTAGTTCAAAGCTCTCCTTGCTACATCAATGGCGAAAAGCGATTCGAAGAAGAGGGCCGAGATGATGGCCAAGGAGTGGAAAAAGTCTCGGAGCAGCACGAGGTCCCTCAACAACCTCGTCAGAATGGGGCTGCTGCACAACCAGGAGCTCGACGGTTGGAGGGCACCAGAGGGAGAGAGTTACCCCGACCCTCGCGCCGGTGAGATTGTAGTCTTTGAGGATTACTTCAAAAGGGGATTTGGGATTCCCGTTCATCCTTTTCTCCAAGGTCTTCTCCTTTACTATGAGATCGAGATTTGCAATCTGCACCCGAACTCTATTCTCCTTATCTCCACCTTCATCCATCTGTGCGAGGCCTATGTTGGAATAGAGCCGCATTTCGATCTCTTCCGTTATTTATTCTGTTTAAGGAAGAAGGGAGCAGTTGGAGGCTCCAAGATTGTAGGTGGAGTATACCTCAATCTTCGTGACAAGATGAAGAACCGCTACCTCAACTGCCCATGGAACACCTCCCTCACCGAGTGGTACAAGAGGTGGTTCTACATCAGGGATGAGCCGGGCAGCGCCACGTTCTGTGACGTCGGTTACATCCCCGAGAAGAGGGTTAGCTAGATAGATCATCCAGAGTATACTGGTCAAGTGTCAGGACTGATGAGCCTGATCGACTGGTCCCGCCCAGGAATTTCCTCGCCCGACCAGTGATGCCTTGCCAAAGGAGGGTGCATTCGGCGTACGAGTACGCGGGAAGCCAAGACCCGACCAGGATGCACCGGGATGGCTTGGAAAAATCAGAGATTCAGCGTTTGGTGAACGAGTTATTCAACTTTTCTGACAATAACTTTGTTCGAAGTGATGACCGGATGCACGCCTTCAAGCTAGGCCGACCAGCTCCCAAGGTAAATGCGTACCTTTGTTTATTTGTATTGCTATGTGAGTACGGTAGCCTTTTGACTGATGACTTGTCGCTGTTGTATTGCAGATAGGAGATATTGACCAGTGCTCGGTGTATGTATCGCTGGCACCTGGTGTGGACCCGCCGGCAGACAATGCTGCTTGGTGTCTCCAATACACCAGCAGCGATGAAGACCAGAGCGGCCGAGCACCGACCGCAGATGACATGGTGTCCGGGAAGAGGCCAATGGCCGTAGAGCCATCTCCCACGGAAGCAATGCCGGCGGAGACCAGCCACGCCCCGAAGCGTCGCCGGCTTGTGAGGATCATCGATAACGGCGACGAGGAGGACGAGACTGCTCCATCCTTGGTCCGGAGACCTCGCATCCGTCCTAACGTCGCGCCGATCGACACTAGTCGGGTAACCAGTGATCCGCCTGCCACGCACATCGAGCCAATATGTCGCGAAGGAGCAGAAGCGGCAGCGGCGGCTGGGAGGACCAGGAGAAGGTTCTTTACGGCGACACCCCGGAGCTCCGACCTATAAGTTCTAAAACATGTCTTCTGCACTTTCCCTTTTTTTTGGTAATTTTGCATTATCTCCTCTTTGTTAGTGCGGCTTCGGATGTTGATCCGGGCAATGTTGCCGGCTTGGGGACAACCGAGCCGGCAGTTGCCGATAAGGATGCCGCCGACCAGACCGGCCGCGAGCAACCCGTGGATCAGCCCGCGGTTGAGCCCGTGGCGGAAACTGCCGAAGAGGACCCGGCTAAAGACAAGGCCGGGGCGAGGACCCCGACAAGGGGTGAAGAGACAGTGGGGACGCCTCCCCCGAGCAGCGTTGCGGAGGAAGGAGACAAGGTCCCGACCCCCCCTCCTACTGAAGAAGAGAGGGCCCCAACTCCGATCCTGGCGGAGGCTTCCACACTGGAGGGCTCCCCTAGCCGCGGTAAGGGTCCAATGATAACCGTTACCTTGGTTGGGGGTAGCGAGGAGGGCGCCGAGGCCCCAGCGGCCTCTAATGAGGAAGTGGAGGAGATCTAGGGGCGTCCCCACGATGGCCGTCAACACGTTTACATGTGGTGCTAGCATGGGGACCACTGGGCCAGCCATGAGGAGCTCGCCGAGACCGAGGAGGCGGCGAGGGTAGAGCGCATTGCTAAGTGGCTTGTTGATGAAGTTAAGGTGAGGGATCCTGTATTCTGCCAGAGTATGTATATACTGTTGCTTACTCACTCTATGATACGTATATTTCTCGTAGGGTGCAATGAAAACGGCGAAGTACCGAAAAAGGTGCTTCGACCAAATTGAAGGTATAGTCGTCGAGAACAAGGCCTTGACCATAGAGGTGGACCACCTTCGGTTGGAGGTCGAAAGGGAGGCGGCCGAGAAGGCGGCTCAGGAGGAGCGCCTGCTGGATCTGAATCGACGACTAGCCGATAAGGACCGTGAGAAGAAGGGTAATCTGAATGATCCGAGCAGTTGTTCTTTTAACCGCATGGTCAGTTTTGATGACCAGTAATTGTTGCTTCAGGTCTGGAGGAGGAGATCGAGCGCCTCTGAAAAGAGAGGGATCAGCTCGACCAGGAGCGTGTCGGTGCGCTGGAGACCGGGCGCAAGGTTGGCGAGGAGCTGAAGAACAAGAATCAGGAGTTGGCTGGTAAGAGCCGTTTCGCCCTTTTCGACCACATGGTTTTCTTTTCCACTTGTTTATACTGTCGTAGTATGTTGCTGACTGTTTGTTTGGTTTTTCTTGAAAACTCAATCGTAGTGCTTAAAGTCAACACTAAAAAGCACCTCGATGAGCTGGTAAAGGAACGGGACTCCTGGAAGACAAACTACATCAGGATCTGGAAAGGATTTGCCCCAGTACTTGACCTGATCAGTCCCGAGCTCCCCGAGGACTAGCCCCGCGCGCCGAAACTGACCTCGGTCGAGAAGGCACAACAAGCGTGGAGCTGGCTTTAGCAGTTCGTCAAGGACGCCTGGGAATTTGCCAGAGCGCACATCCTCAGCATGGTACGTGCTCACTACCCCCTGGTCAACTTGTCCTGGCTAGAGATGGGATATCCCAAGGAGGTTGGTCCGAAGGAGGCAACCTTCGTGTCGGCCTGCTCGACCTATCGTCGACTGTGATTGGCGATATAAATCTCTGCGGGACGTCAACTCCCCCCGATCAGCCCAGATCAGATAGGTCGGCCAGGGAGTTCTCGGGAGTGTCGATTGCAAGAGATGGGCGGTCGACGCCTGCGTTCTCGACCAGCCAGGCGCCGGTGGCCCCGACCCCTTCGGCGGGACAAGAGAGCCGTGCGGGTGATCAGCCCGAGCAGTAGGTTTCTAGTGTAGTCTGTAGGAGTAGACTAGAAACCGGCCAGAGGTTTGTTTATTGTAAAATTTGTATATAAAGTTTGTAATAAAGTTTTATTTTTGAGAACCATGGTTTTGAGCGCTGTAAATAAATTTGTTTGAGTGATGTATTACTGAGTCATGTTGATTGGCCTTGAGGAGCTTGTCCTGGAAAGTTATTGTGGCGCTTGTCGAGTATTCTGCGTATGTAAAAGTATATAGCAAAAAAGGCAAAGTTTATTATTATTCATCAAAAAAGATTTACAAGTAAAATGTACTGAAACTTAGGGACAGAAGCATCGTAGTCTGTCTATGTGCCAGGAGTTGGGCAGGCATGTTCCATCTAGGTACGCCAGTCTATAAGATGTAGGGCGTGTAACTTCGGCGACCACAAAAGGTCCCTCCCAAGGTGTGGATAGCTTGTGCATTCCCTCCTGGCTTGTTTTCCATTTGAGTACCAGATCACCGACCATGAAGGAGCGATCTTTGACGTTCCTATTATGGTATCATCTGATGGCCTCGAGATACTTTGTTGTTCGAAGGCAGGAAGTCAAGCGTCTCTCTTCTGTGCAGTTGATCTCGAGTTCTCTGGCGAGGTCTGCTGAAGACTGGTCGAAATGTTTGACTCTGGGAGATCTAAAGTCTACATCTGATGGGAGCACTGCTAGTTTGTGTTCGGAGACCCTAGACCACAGCCGATAACTCCTTCATCCACCGTCCTGGTGCCCTATCGTTTTCCGTGTACAACCTTTTCTTTAGAGCATCGATAATCATTCCATTTGCTCGCTCGACTTGACCGTTGGCTCGCGGATGGGCTACGGACATGTACTTTATGACTATGCCTCTATCATCGTAGAAGTCCCAGAATGTAGAGCCGGTGAACTGAGTGCCCAGGTCAGTGATTATGCTGTTGGGAACTCCAGAACTGTGTATGATTTGATTGAGGAATTCTACCGCCTTTTTGGAAGTTGCTTTGACCAGTGGCATGTACTCGATCCACTTCGAGAACTTGTCGATCAGCACGAACACGAATTTGAAGTTGCCAGGAGCCAGTTTGAATGGCCCGATCATGTCGAGGCCCCAATAGGCAAATGGCCAAGACGACGGAATCGTCTGGATCTCATGAGCAGGTACATGGGTCCGTTTAGCGAAGAACTGACATCCTTCGCAATGTCGAACGAGTTTCTCGGCGTCGGCGACTGCAGTTGGCAATTAAAAACCTGCTCGGAAGGCTTTTCCGACCAGTGTTCTAGAGGCGGCGTGGTTACCACAGGATCCAGCATGTATGTCTTCCAGTAACTTGATGCCATCGTCTTGGGATATGCATTTCGACAAGACTTCTGAACTTGCATTCTTGCGCATAAGCCTATTATCGACCAGTATATAATTTTTGGAGCACCGGATAAGGTGCTCGTTCTCCGTTTTGTCTTGAAATCCCGAGCCGTCGGAGAGATACTTAACAAAAGGAGCACGCCAGTCGTTGCCGTTGGTGGTCGGAGCGGTGCTTCCCACGAGCAGCGTTTGGTTGTGTGACTTTTCGGCCGGGTCCATTCCGACGCTAGGTGTGTTAATGTCCTAAACGAAAACACCTTACGGAATCTAGGCTCGGGATGATGCTATCTTTGACAGCGCATCTGCTACTTGGTTCTTGTCCCGGACCACGTGGATGTACTCTATGCCATAAAAATTTGATTCCCACCTCCGGATTTCTTTCAGTATAGGTCCATCTTTTCATGAGTTGTGTCCCACTCCTTATTTAGTTGGTTGATAACCAGGGCAGAGTCGCCGTAGACATAAAGGCGCTTGATTCCCAGTTCAACGGCCAATCGGATGCCATGTAGGCATGCTTCGTACTCGGCGATGTTATTGGAGGCTGGAAAAAGGATCCTAAGGACGTAGCGAAGTTTGCCCTTGTTTGGAGAGATAAAAAGTATTCCAGCGCCGGCTCCATTGATGTTTAGGGACCCATCGAAGAACATTGACCAGTGATCGAAGACATCCAGAGAAGGTGGTGCGTTGAGATCCGTCCATTCCACGATGAAGTCGACCAGGGCTTGAGACTTTACGGTAGTGCGACTCTAGAAATCCAAAGAAAATGGGCATAATTCCATGGCCCACTTTACAATTCTGTCGTTGGCATCCTTGTTGCGCAAAATGTCTCCCAACCGAAAGCTTGTAGTAACCAAGACCCGATGGCCATCGAAGTAGTGCTTCAGCTTTCTTGAGGTGATTAAGATGGCGTAGATTAGCTTCTGTATCTAAGGATACCTAGTCTTGGACTCATTTCGGACTTTGCTTATGAAGTATACAGGCCTCTGGACTTTATAGACGTGGCCTGGTTCATCCCGCTCGACCACGAGCACCGTGGAAACGACCCGATCAGTTGCTGCTATATAGAGGAGCAGGTCCTCGTTAGGTTGAGGTGTGGTGAGGATGGGTGGTGAGGTGAGGAAAGCTTTGAGCTGGGTGAATGCCGCATTGGCCTCTTCTGTCCAGGAGAACTTTTCCGATGCTTTCAGAAGTTTAAAGAAAGGAAGCCCTTTTTCTCCTAGCCTGGAGATAAACCGGCTGAGAGCAGCCATGCACCCCGTGAGTTTTTGGACGTCTTTGACGTTCCTGGGTTGTCGCATATCGAGCACCGCCTTGACTTTTGAGGGGTTTGGCCGTATCCCGTCGCGGCTGACGATGTTACCGAGCAGTATACCAGAGGGAACCCCGAAGATGCATTTTTTAGGGTTAAGCTTCCATTTGTATTTATTTAGCGCTTGAAAAGTGCGGTCTAAGTTGTCGATCAGGGTGCTCGCGTCCCTGGTTTTGACGACAACATCGTCGACGTAAGCCTCGACGAGGTCATCACGTATCTCGTCGTGGAGACATTGCTGAATAGCGCGTTGATAGGTGGCTCTGGCATTTTTGAGTCCGAAGGACATGGTGGTGTAGCAATATGCACCAAAAGGAGTGATGAAGGCAGTTTTGATCTGGTCGTCTTCCTTTAGCGAGATCTGGTGATAACCAGAGTAACAGTCGAGAAAAGAGAGGAGTTCGCATCCGGCCAATGAGTCGACCACCTCGTTGATACGAGGGAGACCAAAAGGATCTTTAGGACAATGTTTATTAAGATTAGTGTAATCAACGCACATTCTCCATTCATTATTCTTTTTTCTTACAAGGACCGGATTGGCGAGCCAATCGGGATGATACACTTCTTTAATAAATCCGGCTGCTAAAAGTCTTGTGATTTCTGTCCTAATAGCCTCCTTTTTGTCACGAGCGAACCGTCATAGCTTCTACTTGATGGGTCTTGCGGTCTTTGAGACGTTGAAGGAGTGCTCGATTAGGTTTCGTGGGACGCCGGGCATGTCTGCGGGTTTCCATGCGAAAACGCTTACGTTGTCCCTTAGAAATCTGACGATCGCGTCTTCCTATTTGGCGTTTTGGTTGGCCCCAATGAGAGCCGTCTTCTCTGGGCTGCCGTCGACCAGCTATACTTCCTTGTGCTCTTTGGACTTAGAGCTTTTCCTTGGAGTCTCCTGCTCGGGTAGTTGAAGCTGGTCGGGTGGAACTTGCGTGGCTTGTGTTACAGTTTCTGCCATGCGAATCGATAGGTCGATTGCTTCGGTGATCTTGAAGCTTTCCTCTTCGCAAGTGTATGTGGTGTAGACGTTGCCTCTGACAGTTAAGACGCCCTTCTCAGTCGGCATCTTGAGGACCAGGTATGAGTAGTGCGGAACCGCCATGAACTTGGTGAGCGAGGGGCGGCCTAGGATTACGTGGTAAGTCCCGTCGAAGTCGGCGACCACAAAATTGACGAACTCTGTGCAGAAGTGGTCTGGTGTTCCAAACTAGACGGGCAGTGTTATGTGTCCAAGGGGTACTGAACTTGGACCCAGTAGGACGCCCCAAAACTGAGCGTCATACGGCTTCAGCTGCGCCGGGGTTAGCTTGAGAGCACGCAAGCTGTTGCCGAAGAGGATATCAATGGAGCTACCCCCGTCAACGAGCACGCGCTCAAACCTGACGCTGTTGATGCACGGGTCTAGGATTAGAGGGAAGCGCCCTGGTTCTGGGATGGCGGCCCACTGGTCCTTCCTGTTGAAGGAGATCTCTTTGTGCGACCAGGGGGAATTTCGGATCAGCAATCAGGCCATCGGTGCTGTCCACATTAAGGCAAGCTCTCTTCAAGAGCTTTCTTTCTCGTTTGGACTCGATGGAAACTTTGCCTCCAAAGATGGAGTGTACCACGTCGATGGGACTGACATATTGGTGCTGTGGGTCCCTATCCTGGTCGTCGTCTTTGTCTTCCTAACCGTGTCTATCCTGTTTCCCGTTTTTCTTGACGGAATCCCCCTGAGCGGCCTGCTGTGTGTAGATGCTTTTGAGGACACGACATTCTTCCATCGTGTGGTTGGACTTGGGATGGAGTTGGCACGGTCCTTTCAGCATCTTGTTATAGTCTTTCTGGTAGTCTCGCCGTCCATTGGGATGCTTGATTGTATTCACCTTGTGGTCGTTGTCATGAGGTCGCTTGCCTCTGAAATCGTCGCGGTTGTCGCGACGCCTGTCCCACCCTTCTCGGTGGTCGCGGTTGTCGCCGCGACGAGGATTCCGGTTGTCGAAGCGTCCACGACTGTCGTCTCGTCGGGGAGGCTGGTCGGCTGCTCTCACATCTTCTCGGATGAGTTTTTCTGCGTCATCGGCATCGGCGTAGTTTTTGGCCGTGGCGAGGAGCTCAGCGACCGTGGTCGGCCTTTTGCACAGTAGCTTACTTCTTAATGCTTCATGAAAGAGTAGGCCCTTGATGAAGGCTGATATGGCCTCGTCGTGTGAAATCTTTGGAATCTTAAGACGCATATCCGAGAAACGTCGGATGTAATCGCGCAAGGGCTCGTTCTTCCTGTCCCTTATCCTCTCGAGATCGTATTTGTTTCCCGGCTGCTCGCAGGTAGCAATGAAATTATCAATAAACGCCTAGCGCAGTTCTTCCCAAGAATCGAAAGAGTCCTCGGGTAGGCCGAGGAGCCATTGATGGCCAGCTTGGTCGAGGACGACTGGGAAGTAATTTGCCATGACGTGCTCGTCCCCTGCTGCTGACCGGACTGCGATCTCGTAAAGAGTGATCCAGTTTTCAGAGTTCTCCTTGTCGTCATATTTTTTAAGCTTCTCGAGCTTAAAGTTGCAGGGCCATACGACTTGGCGAAGGTGTGAGGAGAACTGTCTTAGCCCGGGGGGCCATGTGTTGCATTGTACTCAATGCGTCGCACGTTTTTGTGTACCGCTCGTTCCGTAGCGCGCCTGTTGATGCGTTCGCGGGCATCCTTAGGAGGGATGTTGTGGCGTAGATCCCTGTCTTGGTTCACCTCCTGACCACGCCCGCGTCTTTGTTCGTGGTAAGTGCCAGCGTCCCGTCCATGATTGTCGCGGCGGGTGTCCTTCCTTCGATTGTTGACGGGTGATCGGCTACGATGGAGCCCACCGAATTGCGGTGAGGTGCGGCTCCGATGAGTCTGGTCGGAGGTGACCTCCGTATAGGAGACGACTTGGACTCTTTGGAGTAGAGTAGCGGTCTGTCCCATGGCCGCGATTAGATGTGCCCGTATGTTGGTTCTAATGTCGTGGTATTCCGGAGTATCGAGGAGGCGATCTAAGTTTGTCATGGCAACAGCGACATTAGCGCTTGGTTTCTTATAGACCTACTGATTTCCGACCATGTCGAAAGCATCACCGAGATTATTTGGGACAAGCTGTCGCTCCTCGTCTGCTCGTCGTTGGGCATGGTCGGCGTTGCGCTGCTCTTGTTGTTGTCTCTGTTCGTCGGTTTCGCCTTCAACGACCGGTTCGTCATTGTTGACGTTGAGAACCAGGTCACATTGTCGGGATGGAAAGACTGGGAAGCGGGGGAACTCCGGGGGGCATGGCGGTAGATCTAAGTCATAGTCTTCGTCCTCGGGGTGTAAAACCTCGGTAGGAATAGACCCTGTGCTGGAGTTTGTACTGCTGGACTTGTCTTCTAGCAAAGTGCGGATGGAGACCATGTTGACAAAGTGACTGGCTGCTCGCCTGTTCTGGCTCGGCGAAAAGCCCGCCTTACCGAATAGAGATTGAGTATGCCGTGAAAACTGGTCAGCCGCGTTGCTCAGACCATAAGGGCAGTCCTGGTCTGGGGAGGCTGTCTTGAGTTTGACAGTCCGTCCCACGGGGGTCGACGTTATCGTCAGAGACGTCTCCAGTCGTTCGTGCGTGGATACACGAGTTGATCGACGGGAGTTGAAAAATTTTGTTGCTGCCGTTTGATCGGGACTGCACGAAATCGAATCCACCTGGTTGGAGGCTTCGAGAACCTTGTGGTCCGCGCGATCGAGGGCTTGAAGAAGATCCAAGTTGTCGACTCGCTTTGCCCTGTAGCGAGGGAGCGGAGGTCGGGTCCTCGGGGTTGGCGTGATCGAAGTCGACGCCTCTGCTGTCCCAGATTGGATCTGGGTTTCTACCGAAGTCATGGTCGTAAGGCCGCCACCACGAGTTGTCCAAGTGATCTGCCCGACGGTGAACTTGAGACCTTCAGCCACGGCCACGGAAGCTGGAACAATGACCATCTTGTTCGTCGGGAGAGCTGTACGCACTCCCCCTACCTAGCACGCCACTGACAACGAAAGCTAGTCAGAAGTCTACCTTGGGGTATACCCACAGTAGTAGTTTATCGGTAGACAGGTGCGCAAGCTACGAACTTGATGGTGACGCAAGACACAGACAAGGTTTTTATCCTGGTTTGGCCGCCGTGTGGGCGTAATGCCTATGTCCTGCGTCTGATTATATTGGATTGTGTTGAGTTGAGATGAATTGTCTAAGGGGGGTCCCTTGCCTCTCCTTATATAGTCCAGAGGGCAGGGTTACAGATCTGGAAACTAATCCTAGTCGGTTACAATTGTCATAGATAGCACAATATCAATTCCTATTCCAACTGACTAGAATCCTGCTTGATCTCCACGTCTTGTTTCCTTGCGCGAAACTCCAAGCAGTTGGATCAAGCCTCGAACTGTCTCGTGATGGGCCAAGCCTCCTGGCCCAAGTCTAGCCGTAAGGGTATAGGGGTTTATACCCCCACAATCTTTCTCAAGATAACCATGAGCACTGACAAAGAAGTTGTAGGAAGGATCAACTCTGCATGGTTCAAGTACGACCAACGAGGCCCCAAGTCCTTGCAATGCATACAAGTCAAGGGCAATAAGGTGGAGACGGTAAAGACCAAGCCAGTCATTGAAGGAGTACAAAATGTACATCAAGCCTAACTACAAGAACATGAACTAAAACTTCAAGAAGCTTAGCAATGACAAAGTGGTTGACAACAAGGTCGGGCAGAAGGATTGGGGATGTAAGTATGTAACAAGTCTATTTGGGTACTCAAGAAGATGACCAAGAACATGGTTGAGAGTCATAGAGTTTAGATCTCCAAGATGTGAAGGTCATGTGTGGTACTACACAGAACATGGAGAGTTAGCATACATGGGACCACGAAGGTGCAACATATTATCCAAAACCAATGCCACAGGTAACTATGGATAACATATCCAACCTTATAGTATCATGTGGCATTACCTTCTATAGGATTGCATTGCATATTTATGTTTGTTCACTACACTTTGCTCAAGGTATATGACTTGCTCCCTAATTGACATTGATATCATGATCAATGTGAATTCTATCAACTGATATCAAAATTACAATTGGCATCATCTGATTCAAAGGATGTAATCTTATTAAAGGCTACTAGAATGTGCTTAGGGTTTAGTTTGGAAGCTGGAGAGAGATGGGCTTGGTGCCCTTGTAATCTTACTGTGATGAGACACTTGGTACTGTGGTCCAACTCTAGCACTATCGATCCTCCGGGCTTGGTGGGGAGTTGCTACGACATGGTATCTAGGATAATGAGGAGACCTGTTCCTCGGTGAAGGAAGTTCAGTGAACGGTACCATAGTGATCAAAAGAGTTCAATAGCGATGCGGTTAGCCTTAGTGGCTTGCAACACTTACCTTGTACAAATTAAAGCCTTTGTGGCTATCTCAACATCGTGGTTAGGGGAAGGCTTGGTGACCTAGACAATATCTCACCCTGTGTAATAGTGGTAATGAGGTCTAAAATCTTGTTTGCTAGAGTACCCCTTGAGGAGCTGTAGCAAATCCATGGAGCTGAACTCCACGATGTTTCTGGATTGGAGTTGGTCGAGCTAAGCATGTTTGGCAGTAAGATCAACTCCAACAGTTTGGGATTTTTTGTTTCCCAAATCATAGACTTTAACGACTCCCCAAATGTTATGGCAAAGGAAAAAAGATAAATCTCCAATAGTTTGCTATAATTCTTTTTGCAAAATTAAATGTTGGGTCCATGATCTTGTTCTTTTGCTGCGGGAAGGAGTGTTTCCGCGTTCCTTCGAGTGTCGTGTGGATCGCTTCAGCCGAGTCAAAGTCAATCGCGATCTCACCATGACTATCAGCATCGCCGAAGTGCTTCAGCATGAACTCAACGATGTGCCCTGGCAGTTCCATATAGACAGCGAGGACAGGCGGCCATACCAGCGAGGACTCCTCTTCCTCTCTTCTGCCGACAGCGCCCGTACCAGCTTCTACTTGTGCTTCTGCACCACCAGAGTTGAAAGCTTCGGCGCATTGCCTCCTCCACCATCCACCATCGGCTCCGACCGCTGTTCCAAGGCCAAGAACTGCTCCTTCTTGCCGGCAGTTTGTGTGCCACCGCCCTTACATGCCCTCGCCGCACTTCTCGGCTTCATGTGTGGATCGCCGTCGCGTGGGCTTCGCACGCGAGGAAGGCCTTGGCGCGCGCGGGAAGGCTCCGGCGGCGCGCGTGAGTCGCGATGCGTAGTCGATCAACAGCGCGCATATATCCGCGTTGGGAGGGATTTTTCCTAACTTGCCAAAGATGGGGAGGCGGGATGGGAAACTATTGGAGAGTAATTTTTGTCAATTTGCCAAAAAATTAAGGATGGGGAGGAGGGATAGCAAACTGTTGGAGTTGCTCTAAGAACAAGAAGTGGAGCTGAGTTTTTTTTGATATATAGGAGGGGCCCCAAAGAAGCCCAAAGTGAGGGGTGGATGGATCAGGGAGTTGAGAGAGAAGTATTGGATGGCTTAAGATTGGTAATGGGCTGGCCCGTTCTTATTGCAGAGGCGGGTCTCTCAATAGTGTCATATTTGAAAATGGTTAAAAAAAAATTTTCTGTATTAGGGTCTAATATGATTTATAGAGGCGACATAAAGATAACATCTCTGAAAATGAAATTCACTGAGAAATTGCTTTTATAGTAGTGAGATTCTAAAGTTATACTTTATATGTTGAGCACATTGTTTATATGGGAATACAAATAAGTGATAACGCTCAAAGTTATTGTTATCCAGATTCCAGAGTGACCATGGCAAGGGCAAGAAGGACAAAGGCCGATGCCCAAGAAACTTTGGCGATCGGAATCTGTATCCTCGTAATACATCAAGCAGGTAGCAATGAAATGGTTGAATCTTGGCCCAAATTGCAAGGATGGACAATCAAAATGCCTGGTGCGGCTAAAGTTTGCAGCTAGCATCGAGCTGTCATAGTCAATGGCTACATACTTTAAGAGAGGAGTACGTACTAGCCAAAAACTTAACTTGGGGAAATCTTTCGACCGTATCAGCCTAACAAATATGGCAAGACCCGTATAAATTTGTAAAATGCTCAAGGATATATTACAGCAAATTAGTTTCATTAAACCTATTACCTAAATTGTTTTCATATGGTGCATTTATTTGGCCTACTAGTATGTTAAGTCCATCCGCTGCAAACTTTGTTAAAATTAGAGATGTCTATCTTAGAATAAAATAAATATGACCTATATTTTGAATCGAAGAGAGTAGTAGGTTAGTTGAATTTATTTTCTCATGTTTGTTAACATTACTCAAATGGGCATACACACTTTATTTCCGGTGTATGTGAGAAATGTGCGCAGCAATTGAGAACTAATTAAAGGCATTCTGCTAGCGTCGTCACTTCTCTTTGATTGAGACTAGAATTTAGTCTTAATAACGAGCTGATCTGACTGCGTGCTTGTATATAATATACATAATGCGGATTATCACAAGTTTGCGTACCTCGGCATCCATCGGGTAAGTAAGGGTTTCCTTCGTAACCATCTTTGCACTTGCAGAGATACCCAATGCCATGGGTGGCGTTGACGCACACGCTGTTGCCGCTCCGGCATGCTGCAGGCAGCCGTCCTCCGGCCAGCAGGCACGACTCATTCCTGATGGCGAAGTCGAGGACGAGCGGGACGCCATCGGAGGCCGTCGTCCTGTCGAAAAGTTCGTGGCCGTACAGATCCCCTGCAGAGAAGCTGTACCAGGACTTGTCCACCACCATGGCGTATCTGCATGGGGTGGTCTTCCACCCAGTGTTGTTCTGGTGTTCCATGCTGACGGTAAACATGTCGGTCCCCGGCGGCATTTCCGCGCTGCAGCAGCCGAGCCCCAAGCATGTCCCGTTTTGCGCTACCGACGGCGCGTCGATCAGCGACTTGCATGTTGCAGAGTAGTTGGCGGCGGTGCTGCCAATCTGGCCGGACAAACGGGCCTCCACGCTCTGACCGACGCCCACCAGGGCGTTCCTCGTCGTCGACAGGAGGAACGCCGGCGAGAGCTTGACGCTGACGACGAAGACGCTAATGGAGTGGTAGGTCTCGTTCACGTTGCAGTCGTAGCTGACAGGCCCGTTGACCCGCGCCACACCCTCTGCGACATCAATGTCGACGAGGTCAAGGATCCAAGTAAACCGGCGGCCGTCGTCGGTTCTGATACCGGGTAGGTCGCCGCCTTGGTTCTCTAGGTAGTAGCCGCTCCCGTTCTTCATGATGACGCCGCCGACGGTGGCTGACGGCGGCGTGTAGGAGAGGTTGCAGTGGATGTAGAAGCCTGCGCCGAAGTAGCAGCCCTCCTTGGTGCCGAAGGGGTAGGGGATGCTGATGTTGCCGCACTTGTCCGGGCAGCCAGGGAGCGCGATCGGCCAAGCAGCTTCATCTTCTTCGGCGGCTACAGCTACGACGGGCATGATCAGCAAAGTCGTTGCTGCGGCAAGGCTCAGCAACGACGCTATTGGCATTAAACATCGCCTTCTTGTGCACAATGAAGGGAACATAGCTAGGACTAGCTGTTGATGATCTTTGGTTTCCTGGCTAAATGACTGCTCTAGCTATTACCCCTGTGCTAAGCTCGGTTGTCCAAACATGGCCCACGTACGCACTTATAAGCAATATGTAGACGAAGCAATCATATAGACCTCAATCATCAGGTTTTCAGCTGGCAACAACGGGAGAGAGAGTAAATTTCCTTGTATAAAAAAGATCTAGACCGATGGCGCCATGGCATTGCCAGTTCACAAGGAATCACCCAACGAACTACCTTCATTTTTTTTTTGCTTGTTGACTTTGTTGTTATATGTGAAAACAGGATATTGATAATTATTTGTTGGTCTGCTAACATTTACATTATTTGTTACAATACATTATCAAATTTGACTCCGTAGCGTGTAGTCACTACTACAGAAAGTTCATCGTCGTCAGTTCCATAACCCCACTTCACCGACAGTTTTGGCCCTCGTTGGTAAATGTCTTGGGTGATAGTATGTCTGATTACCGCTAGTTTCGCAAAAGTCTTTGGTGATAGTCTGTCTGATCACCGCTAGTTTTGCACCCGTGGAGGTATTGGTCATCACCACTGGATCAGCGTCTGACCTGGCAGTGCTGTCGGCTACTTCACTGTTGCATCAAAGTACGAACTGGCGGTGAGAATTGGTCGCTCGGTGTTGCGGACGATCCAGCAGCGATGATATGGACAACGTCAGCTAGTGTACACCCGTGCAGGACGGAACATTAGCACCGGTCGGCAAGGGTCTGTTGCCCATGTTCCCGAGCCGGTGCTGTCCTTGCGGGACTAAAGCTCCACCCTTTAGTCCCAGTTCCGGGAGCCATGGCTAAAGGCCCCCTCTTTAAAACCGGTTGGTAAAAGGGTTTTTTTGGTTCACTTCTTCGGTTCTGTTTATTGTTTTTATATAATAATAATAGGTTTTTCAATACATATTTTTGCTGATACAATAATATATTTATATTACACGCATATTAAGCATATATAAA
>Ga0182004_10001491_pt1 | contig 17202 bp, 9 predicted proteins | sample Sormic07211540_1_FD_120479 | JGI IMG/M metagenome (GOLD analysis project Ga0182004, IMG submission 120479) | Endophyte microbial communities from Sorghum bicolor roots, Mead, Nebraska, USA - 072115-40_1 MetaG | ecosystem: Host-associated > Plants > Roots > Unclassified | place: USA: Nebraska...
ACAAAATTTGTTTTGTAATTTTTATATTTTTTCTATGAATTAATATGTATTTATCAATTTTCAGCCGATCAATTTTACACTAAAAAGCATAGGCAAGCATCTTTAGCAAAAAACCTAAAATTTGTGATATTTTTTGTTTACTGCATGGATCTACATATGTGGAGCTGAACAATTTTTGTTTTGTAATTTTGAGATTTTTATAAGAACTACTACACATTTATCAATTTTCAGCCGATCAATTTTACACTAAAAAGCATAGGCAAGCATCTCCAGTAAAAAAATACTAAAATTTGTGATATTTTTTTTACTGATCTACATATGTGGAGCTGAAAAAATTTTGTTTTGTAATTTTTAGATTTTCCTATGAGTTACTACGCATTTATCTATTTTAGACCGATTTAAAGAATAAAAGAAAAATAAATTAATAGGACAAACACTTTGCGTCTAGGCTCGTGTATTTTTTCTTTATTTTTAAGATTTTGTATTGAGAACCTAAAAAAATATCTATTTTTTTTCTCCTCCACCAGCCTGCCACGGGCTGACGTGGTCGACCGTCTCGATTGGCAGACAACTTTGCACTGTTCTTAGGCCTTGTTTAGTTTCGAAAAGTGAAAAGTTTTCGGCACCGTAGCAGTTTCGTTTGTTTGTGACAAATATTATCTAATCATTGACTAACTAGGATCAAAAGATTCGTCTCGTGATTTACAGCTAAACTGTGTAATTAGTTTTTGTTTTCGTCTATACTTAATGTTTCATGCATGTGCCACAAGATTCGATGTGATGGGGAATCTTGAAAACTTTTTGGTTTTCAGAGTGAACTAAACAAGGTCTTATATTTTCCTTGTTTTTTTTTTACTTTTTAACGTGCTCTAACATGTATAAGAGATTTTACATTGAGAACTAATTATATATTAGAAATAGATAATATAGATTCAACTTTTAACATGCTACTGAGGAGAAAATTGCTATTCTAAGACTCCTAAACATGTGGCTTTGCTAAAATAGGATTCCTAACGTTGACATCGCTAAAACGACATCCGAAACATTTGCACTTTATTTTCCATGACATTTGGTGTATTAAGTCTCTTTTCTCATCTAAATACATATATTTCTTTTCTCTTTTGACTCGTTGACCTTCTGCCTACGGATTACATACGGGAATTCATCTACGGATCTACCCGTGACCTATCGATCGATTCATCTCCCTACGTTGCGTGACGACGCCTAGCGAGGCCGCCGGCCGGCTGCCCGACCACTCCTGGTGTACGCCGCTGGCCCTTCTAGTGCACGTGCCTTCCGATCTCTAGTGCACGTGTGTCTTCCGATCTCTAGTGCACTTCAGATCTCTGATGCACTTGAACTCCCTCCCCTACCTGGTGCCGATGGTGGATGGAGACCCTCCGCCTGGTGTTGATGGAGCCAGCGATCCTGGTGGCCTGGACATGGCTCCTAGTAGTCTAGCTGGAAACACCATCCGAGATCCTGGACGCCCAGCCTGGTTCCGTGGCCGCGACTCCCGATGGTCTGGCCGCCAAGGCGCCGATGGCCTTGCACAGCCTGCCTACCGAACCAACGTCTAATGAAAACCGATAAAATTCCTTCACGGTTAATGTCTAGATGACAAGGGTAAAAGTGTCAAAAAAGAACAAAAAAATACATATATTTAGATAAAAAAAGAGACTTAATACACCAAATGTCATAGAAAATAAAGTGCAAACGTTCCATATGTCGTTTTAGCGATATCAACGTTAGAAATCCTATTTTAGCACAGACATATGTTTGAGAGTCTTAGAATAGCAATTTTCTCGCTACTGAGCGACGTGGCATTAGCGGGTTTGATCCTGAACCCAGGATTCGATTTGAAGAGGAGAGATCCCACGTTGACCCGAGCCGGCCGACGAATACATACAGGCCGCGCCGCACCGCTCTCATCGTATTACACTCCCTGCTGTTTAATTATTCACGTTTGATGATTAGAATATGATGCAAAACTTGATCTGTGCACATTAAGGTTACGTTGTATTTCCTTTTTGAAGAATACATAATCTTGCTACTACCAGATGCAGACAGACTGATGGTGTTGTTCTGCTATGTACTATGCTACACGGATACGTCCACGAAGCCACGCGTATCCTTGGACTGGGAGTATCCCAATTTTTATTACTCCTTCGATTCCAAATTATAAGTCATTCCAAGAATTTTGGAAAGCCAAACTTTTCTAAGTTTGATCGAATTTATATATAATAAATAATAATTATTATGATACCAACTAAGTATCATTAGATTCTTTCTTAATTATATTTTCATAGTACGCTCACTTTACGTTACAATTCTAAGTATCATTAGATTCTTTCTTAATTATATTTTCATAGTATGCTCACTTTACGTTACAATTCTTAGTATTTTTCTCTACAATTTTGGTCAAACGTAAAAATGCTTTGACTCTCCAAGATTTTTGGAATGACTTATAATTTGGGATGGAACGAGTATATTTTTGTGAATATTGGATACGTATGGGCTGATACCTATCAGCCCTTGTGGATACGGCCCAGCCCAATAACAGAGTCGCATATCGCTCTGCCCCCAACGCCCAAGCCTGCGATGCCCGCACTCCCCGCACGCCCGCGCCTCGCGCCGTAACCCCACGCGGTGACGGCAACCCCCGCTCGCCGCCCGCCGGCCACAGGCGACGAGCATCCGCCTCCTCTCGCCGGCGACGAGCCTCCGTCCCTGCAACTTGGACCCAGGCTCCAGGGAAAGTTCATCCCCTTCCCTGTTCTCGATCTCCTCCTCCTCCTCTTCTTCTTCAGTTCGTAGCCGCTTGTTGCTTGATTTCTTTGCTCCCCACTTCGTCTTCCTCTCCCCATTCTCAATCTATTTGGATGCAGTAGATGGCGTCTCCAAATATGAGCAGTGCTAGTGCTAGCGGTCTTTTGGTCTGGATGAGCCGCCGGTTGATATTGTGGATGACAATGAACCAAATAAGGAATACGAACTTGCTGCTGCATGAATTGCAAGCCCGAATGCCTTTTTATTAATTTTCTAAATTTCAGAGAGACTACTATATTTGAGAGCTGATGAGACTTCAGACCTTCTGTGATGTAATAATACTACTCTTAAGTAGTTCATTGTGAGGTTTAATTGTTATATCGGTTTTAAATTCAGACCTGCATTACTATGATTTTTATTTTTTTAGAAAAAATAGTAACGTATCTGTGTATCGGGTATCAGGTTTTTTTTTTATAGAAATTACTGTATCTGCTTATCTGTATCCTTACATGTATCTGTATCCGTGCAACTTAGTTCTGAACAAATGCTACTGGATAAAGTCTGATTGTGAAATAGTTGTAGTGTTGAAATCATTCGAAACCACCATCTGATCTAACTTCTGTAGTAGTACTAACTAACACAGATGCGGAGGAGGAGGAAGCAGACCGCAGAAGGAAAAGGAGCCTCAGCTCTAAAGAAGGCAAAGCCAGGAGAGAGTTCAACTGCCCAAGCTGGTGCACCCCAATCTCGATACCCGCCATTTTCAACAAGCGGCAAGATCAACGATCTGCAGAAATGGAATGAGGAGTGCCATAAGATCAGTGATATGCTTGAAAAAGGTAAGCTGTTGAATCTCGCAAGCCAGTCCTTTTCAGCAATCTCATCGATTATGTTAGCTATCTAGGGCTACAAATTTGGGTTGGGAGTTTTAGGATTACCTATGAGTGGCAAACCTACCAGAGTGTTTTAGGATTACGTATGAGTGGCGAACCTACCAAAGGGCAAGGTAGGGTGGGGTGGCCGCCCTACCTAATCAGGTCGTGAGGAACCCCACCCCTTCTTCTTTGAGAGTTGCAACACATCACTATGCCTTTTGATGTTCTGTTTGCTGAACAAAAGCGAAAACCAAAGCAGTATGGGCCAGGCGACAAAGAAAAGCCCATTAGATGCTACCATACTAGATAAGGCCCAGGTTTTGTGGTGACTTAGAAATACAACATACATGGCCAATTTTTTCTTATCTTCTTGGCAAAAAAGCTACCCCATAAGAGTAAGGATGCTATACATGGGCACATGTAAATGTATTTTGTGATTTAAAAAAAATGAATACCTAAATAGATTATTGATTTGTCAATTGGGAGATTTTGTATGTATCCAGATCACGCCTAGTTAGGATATGCATAAGCACAAGCTATGGAATATGGGCACCCAATTAGTAGTATTTCTCACAATATCTGCCATTTTGTGATCTATGATCATATTATTATCACTTGTTTACCTATTTTTAAAATTAAAGGATTAAAGGATAGTATCATATATTCATATGAGGTATATTGTGAATGCAAAATGATTGTTTAATGTTATGTCATACTAAGAAAATTGTTCTTTTCTGTTACTTTTTGTGCACATTTGTTTAATATTCCTGTACAATTTTGTTATTTTTAAGAAACTAGCCATCCTGTACAATTTTGTTATTTTTAAGAAACTACAATGCACAAGTGCCACTCTGAACACTGTATTAATACACAAGATTTAGTGTGCGTGATTTGTGAGACTAGAAGTTTATTATTTGTCTCCACTCCACCTAAACATTCCATAGTGTGACAGAAGGATTTACTTTTCATTGATATGTGTCGATCAGTGCTTGAGCAAAGATAGTTTTTTATAAAACTGACCACAATAAGTTTTTTTTCTCTAATGTTCTTCAGATCCTGATCGCATTCGCTATGCCGCGATGGAGCCCAAAGACTCGGGCACCACCAATTCTGTCCAGAGCCCAGGAGACAAGATGATGATTCTGCGCGCAGCACGCGGTGTTGTCCATGTTTCCATTATGCATGGTAGGATTACCTGTCAATTTTAAAGCAAGATGCAACCCATTTTTTCGCCATGGTTAACTGTAACATTGATATCATATATCTGCAGATGGGGAGAGGCTACCACAGTGTTCTGGGATCATCATTAGACACTGGTCTGAGACACCTGCTTGCCACCATGCCATTATAGTGACGTGTTCTGAAGCTGTGTGCATAGAAGGCAGGAAACTTGATCCCTTACCCAAGGTATGATCAGGAAACAGAGTGCAGTTGAATTGATGATTTTGCAGCCCATACAGTAGTACACTCTGTCGTGCCCATATACTAGTACATTCTGTTGCCCCCCTCGCCCCAAACACACACATATGCGCGCACATAGGTTGCCATAGTCACCAACCATGCTGCATTTTACCCGTGAGGCCGTGATGTTTTTGTAGTGATGTTTTATGTAATTTTTTTTAGATAAAAGGTTCCCGCAGCTTAATTACACATAAAAGCAATCATAGGCATTCAAAGTTCAAGGTGTTTTAGGTGCACACACCAATAGATCCTTGGTGTTTTCAATGTGCACCTGCCATTAGTTCCAAGCTGCAACAAGTGTTTAGGCTGCATATCATTTATTGATGTCTTTAACCAGTTGATGTCTGTAATTTGTTACTTGTAGAAATGAGAGGGCACAAGTTTTTTGTTCCTTATAATTTATTTTCTTAGAAAAATACCTAAATGTATGTTGGCAATGAAGGTAGGATGCACACAAACACTAGGGATTTGACAGTTGTGAGCTGTTAAGATGCTACTCTTTGCGTTGCATACTTGCACATATATGTACATACATATAAAAGGCATCTGCATAACTGCCCTGGTATGATGGCCATCTATTCTACTGTATGCTAGAACCTCTACTCCCTCATGTTTTATTTTATCATAAGTCAAACTATCTCAAGTCTCACCAAATTCGTAGAGGAATTTGCTACATTTATGACATATATTATGAAAAAATATTACATGATGAATCTAATGATACTTATTTGCTAATGTAAAACATTAGTATCCTATTGAATAAATTTGTTCAAACTTTAGTTAGTTTGACTTAGAACAAAACTAAAACATCAAGTTTTTTTTTGGGATAGAGGGAGTACTCAACTGTTGCTATTTGCTTTTACTGTTGCATCCCTCATACATATCAATCAAAAGGGCATAGGAGGCATATACTACTAATCCTAGTATCTGTTTCACAGTTATACCTGTTTGTTTTTGAAAATTTTAAGGATGAGTGTATGACCCTCTTTTCAGCTATCTGTTGGCTTGTCGGGCAAGAAGACTGTCTTGGATGCAGAGCTTCTTTACTTAAGTGATCATTATGACATTGCTCTACTGCGCATCTCTTTAGATTTTCCACTTGAGCTCCCTTCTGTTGGACATGGCCCGGAGTATGGTCAAGAAGTTTTTGTGTTGGCTAGGGACGATGACATGTCCTTGGGGGTTAGGCATGGAAATGTCAAATGGCTAGAGGAATCAAACATTTTAGGGCGTGACTTCTACATGTTTCTCAGCTGTGACCTCCCTGTGGTAATAATCATGATTCTTTGACTTGATGTTTTTGCTTAAATTGTTTATTGAATTGTGCAGTATTTTTTTTATGTAGGGTGGCAATGGTGGAATGGTGATTGACCACAGTGGGAAGGTTAGAGGGATGGTTGTCAGTTGGGATCCACATCCTGCTGTTATTTCAATTTCTACTATTGTAAAATGCGACGACATGTTTAGACAGTTCAAGTAAGTTGATTTCAGTTTGTGGCCTAATTGCTTAGTTATTGGTTGATTAGCTAGGAGCCGACGTGTACAAGATAGTATCATTTTCCTTATTTCAGAGTCAGTAGCATTGCTAACCTTTTATTAGCTTATTCCACGCTTTTGATGAAACAATAGTAACATAGTTTACTGAATGAGTCACCTTTCTTCTCGTCTTTTACCTCTTCTAAAGTATACAACTGTGCTGATCCACTCAATGTACGAAGTGGATATGATTTTATGCAAAAAAAAAGATAATGAATTTTGGCCTTCAACCTACTAATTGGTTTGTTTTTACTACCGTTACTACCGTGCATACATGGCCTAGATCATTGCAATAGCTTCTAACCAGTTCTGTAACAACATATGAAAGTATGTAACAAATCTACCATGGCCAATAAGGTTGCACTCCATGGCACAGAGCAACACAATTTTTCTAGTATTTTGTCATTTGCTGTGGAGCAGTTAGTAAAAGTATTTTCTAGTATTTTGTCATTAGCTGTGTAGCAGTTAATAAATGCAGTAAGAGTAGAGTAGTAGTCAATTCAGGTGTGTGTTTGGTTTAACTATGGCCAGTGGGAAAACTGATGTGAGCAATTTCTTATTGTTGATTAAATCCTACTTATTTCAGTCGCGTTGCTCGTCCCATTCTTGGTTTAAACGTCAGAACAATAGCGATGTTGGACGTGCAGCTCCAGGAGGATCTCTCTGATATCGACATCAATAGTGGTTATCTTATAGATAAGGTATGACTATATTAACTGGTATATGCATTGTGGATGCTATTATAACCAATTTATGCATTGTGTTTGGATGTTATAATCGATCAATATATTCACGGCTGATATATACAGGTACAATATGACTCTGATGCTGAGAATCATGGTATTAAACTTGGTCACGTGATTATTTCGATCAATGGGCGGGATGCTCTAACATTACCTGAGGTGAATAATATGAAATAAAATACAAGCCTTATCTATATAGATAATTTCAATCTACATGCAAACGCAACTAAATGCTAAACTTTATGTGCAGTTGGAAGATTATCTTCTATCAATTGGTTTGGACTATTTGAGAGACAATTCCATGAATGATATTAAGGTATGTTAGAAGTGGATTGGAGTATAGTGCACATTTTGGGATCTTTTGGGCCTTGTTTAGTTCCCAAAAAATTTTGCAAAATTTTTCAAATTCCCCGTCACATCGAATCTTTAGACGCATGCGTGGAGTATTAAATATAGATGAAAATAAAAACTAATTACACAGTTTGGTCGGAATTGACGAGACAAATCTTTTGAGCCTAGTTACTTAGTTAGTCTACGATTGGACAATATTTGTCAAATACAAACAAAAGTGCGACAATGTCGATTTCCCAAAATTTTTTGGAACTAAACAAGGCCCGCTTTGTCTAACATAAAAAATACTTTAAAATTTAGCATTTCTGTTGAAAAATAAAAAATACTAACATATATATTCTATCAGCTTATAGTGTGTGAACTCAGAAGTGGTGTGAGAAGAGAAGTTGCACTTCCTGCCAGATTCAGTGACGCATGTCAGCGGGTAAGTTTTTTCAGTCAACCTTGTGGCATGCGTTTGGTTTGGGGACGAGATGTGATGGGACTGTCCTGCTCCAGTTTGAGATCTTTCTTTTGTGTGCTCAAATTGTTATAAGATCTTTTTTTTTTGTCACCCCAAGCTTGATGCATGGGCTGACTAGGTTTTTTGCGAGCCTTCCTCCTCAAGGTGACAACTAGACACGCCCAGCGACTGATAAGGTGTTCGATTGTTCTTGACGTTGTGGTTGCTGCTCAGCTCAGCTTGGCTCAACGTGGGAAGATGAAGCAGACAAAACTATGAGATTGTCTGATGTAATCTAGAGCATTGGGAAGTGGGAACCTCGTCTTAATTCTTTCTTTTTCCTAGTGCCACTTGCATACGCACCTATGCGCAGCTTATGAGATTGGCATTATTGGTCGGAGGTTACTGAAACTTTGTTTTCATATCAACTTCCGGCTGTGCTACCAAAGCAGCCATGTTCCAGTCTCTGTTTTCCCGTTTCTGGTAACTTGAGTTATTATTATTTGATATAACATAGGAACAGGAACATTGGTGTTTCTGAAACGGGAGTGAACATTCGTGTTTCTGGAACGTAGATATTCCCGGAACATTAGATGAGAATGAGAATGTGGGTCATGTTCCCGCGTTCTCAGGCTGCTAAGTAGTAACCACGTTTTTGTTTCCTTGCTCGACCCGTGAGGCCGTGAGGGTAACACACGCCAGCCGTCTCTAATCACGAACTGACCAAATATTAATGAGCCTCATCAGCTTTAAGAATTCAGGCTACTAACATGCATGTAAGGAGAGACATTCTGCAAGTTCCAAGCTTACAACGGAGGATACAAGAAGTTTGGAGTCGCCCTGCCAGCGTTAGATACGGACAAAATAAATCAGGGTGGTTAGTGGTTGGTTATTAACTTATTATCACTTGCAAATTAGCTCAAACTTCAGTTTGACGACCATTTGCTTTTTTTAGCTGAACATATCTGCAAAGAGCCACTCTCTCTAGAGCCGGCCGTTCTTTCCCCAGTTGCTTTTGCAAGTGCTTGCATGCCGTCCCAGCGACGTGACGAGCAAGCCGGCGGCAGCGCCACGCAAGGCACGATGAATGCGTGATGCGCGCCAGCTGCCAGGCGCGGAGCAGGGCAACCTAGCGCTGACGACGACGGCGGCGACCTCGGTTGCCGCGAGCGGAATCGAGAACCGGGCGGCACGCGGCGGCGCGAGCTGGGCAGACCGCGACGCGCGCAGGGGACGGCATGATTCCCGCTGCCTCGACTGGGTTGGATTTTTTTTTATTTCTAACACTTTTTTAACATTACTTTTAAATCTAACACCGTATAACTTTTTTTTCATCAAAATTAACCCTTTTGGCCGCGCCAGCGCCGCAAACCATACTGCCACGCCATGCATGACGGCACAACAAGACTATCACGTAGCAGTTTGACTTGTTGACATGGCACAACTTAAAAAATTATATTTTTTAAAACAATTTTAGATGAAAATGATCTTTATATGAAAATTATAGCCCTCGATAAAATCTACAACTTTGTAGTTTTATTTTTTTTCATTTAAAATCATTAAGATGCTTAAAAAATAATATAAAGTTTCAGCTTCTTATTAATCACGTACAAGCGCTTGTCGCTTTGGAAAAAATCATATCTTTCTTCATATAGAAATATAAAAAATATATAATTTTCTAAAGCGACAAGCACTTGTACGCGATTAATAAGAAGCTAAAATTGTATATTATTTTTTAGGTATCTTAACGAAAAAAAACTTAAAACTATAAAGTTATAGATTTCATCAATAGTTACAATTTTCATATAAAGAGCATCTTTATCTTTAAAAAAATATAATTTTTCTAAGTTGTGCCACGTGAGCGAGTCAACCTCGGTTGACTGTCACGTGGTAGTCTTGCCACACAGTAGTATGATTTTACCGCGCCGTCATACATGGCGTGACCAAATAAGTTAGTTTTTTTTTAAAAAAAAGGTTTTATGATGTTAGATTGAAAAATAGTGTTCGACTGGCCGAGGCAGACGAGGACCGAATAGAATTGGGCCTGGGTGCAAACGCCGCGCGCGCTCGGCCACCATGATGTGTATCCACGACTTCCATGGGATGAGACAAGCGAATCTGCTCCTTGGATAAGGATTTTCTGCGTGCTTTGTTTAGTTGACTCCAGAAACCAATTTTTTTTAAGATTTCTCATCACATTAAATTTTGTAATATATATGGAACATTAAATTTAGACGAAAAGAAAAACTAATTATATAATTTATCTATAAATCATGAGACTTAAAATCAAAAAAAATTCGAAATTAAACGAGGCCTAAATGTGATAGAGAGGCGTCCAATCCATGTCAGTCGGTCCGGTTTTCTTCCGTTGAGACGGACGGACGCTCCAAGCCTCCAACCATTCACATGCACTACACGACTAGCGTTCGAGTGAACTCCAATAAGGTTTTGTATTATATACGGGACTGTTGGTATTATATATTGAAATCACAGAGTGGATAATTTGAAGAAAAACTACAATGCATACAGAATTTCCTCCGAGATTAAGCGGTATTACTATCACACTGTCAGCTGGCCGGTACTTGGCAGGTAGTTGGTTCAGTTTTCCGCTGACATACGTACTATACCCTCATGAGATTATAAAAAAAACATCATATTTTGTATGAAATTTTCAACACTATATATTGTACATTTTTGTACCTTTAGTGTCAATTTATTTTTTACTGAATTTCCTACCAATCAAAACAATGATGATAAAAAATCAAGATATATATTTTTTAAAAAATAAAGTATTATGCCCCATCTAATAAAATGAAATTTAGACTCAACCTGTATGCGGAGAAATAAAATAACAAATTTTATTAAGGAATAACTGGACTAGCTGAAATGAGCGAGGAGTAAAGAACCAAACGTTGATATATGTAGGTGATTATTCAGACATAGGCCAAACCTTGATGGGGTAATTTAGACTATTTCCTTATTCAAATACGCTCACAATGGATAAGAGTAGAGAGAATCTCCCCCACAATTAGGCGTGCATCATTGGTTCTATATACGATTATATATGCACTTGGCAGTTGGCACACAGTTTTCTGTTGACAAACATTGAACCCAACTACAACTAATAAGAGCAAAGGCAGCGGAAACGCGGAAAAGAACTGGCACTGGTCCAGACTGACTCGCAATGCAAGAGACGACGAAGCTATCCGCTGCTGGTGGCATGTTATTTTAGGCCGCATGCATGTCGGTACACACTTCCATACTAGTACTACTATATACACCGAGCTCATATATAAAACTTCGTTTCCGTGACCAAACAGCTTATTAGCAAGAGACAAAAGAGGACAAAGGTCTGATAAAAGAAACCTCTCTGAGCTTGACCTCGTTGTCTCGAGCCCCCCATTCTGGCAGACACTCGCACCAGACGGCTCTAATCAGGAACTATAATAATAATAGTAATAACCAAATATTAATTAATGAGGTGTCTCATCTTTCAGAATACAAGAACATGCCTGAAACCAGATGCTGCCAAGTGCCAAGTGTACAACGAATCTGCAGCACAAGTCCCCCGCAGAAAGATACGCATTTGGAGCTTGCCTTCCCAACGTTAGACACGGACCAAATAAATCAGAGTGGTTAGTGGTTGGTTAGGCCAGTCTCAATGCATAGTTTCATGACACAGTTACCAAGACTATAAACTAGGTAACCGAGCCACAAGAGTTTTATGGGGATGAAACTCCTCTCTCATATGATGAAACTCTTTTATTTAATGACCCTGCCAAGTCAGCAATTTTGCTTATGTGGCACACTATTTAATGTGCATGACACTCCCATGAAACATGCATTGAGACTGGCCAGCCCTGGTCCTGCAAATCGGCTCAAACTTCAGACTTGATGGCCATTGCTTCGTTGGTCTCAACATTTATCTCTTTGCAACGAGTCACTGGATCTCTTTTCTTGGCATAGATAGGGTCTCCTACGAGGTTATAACTACAGTCTTGATACATATATTGAGATACATGCAGCATATGGTAATACACTAAATACTGAAGGCATGACGCATCCACCCACAACATGAGCCATGAACGTGAAAGAACCCTGAGGCATGGGGGTCACGGACTCACGGTGAGGCCCAAGAGGGGCCCGGAGATGTTGAGAATCTGCAAAAGTGTTTTTCGAAATAATATTTAAATCTAATCGATTCTAAATTCATTTCAAATTTTTTTACACAGCCTGGTCCTGCAAATTAGGTCAAACTTCAGTTTGATGGCCATTGCTTTTTCTATCTGAACATTCATCCTCTGTAAAGAGTCACTATCTCTCTCTTCTATTGGCATAGATAGGTCTCCTACAACCTTGGTATATTGAGGTGCACGCAGCATACACACAACACAACACAAGGGATTTCACTGCAGGCATGATGCATCACCCAGACCATGAGCATGAAAGAACCCTGATGCATTGGGTGTCACTGCGAGGACATTGCCCATCCCATCAGGCCGGTAAACGGTAGTGCAGACGAGAGACAACATTGATCAGTTCAGTCGACCGATGGAGCAGCATCATGTGTGTGTGCTGCGCAGTATGTTGCCTGTCTGGGTCATGGGGTCCTCTTTAGTTTGGCAGATTTAGCAGTAGGGATCTATCTATTCTCACGAGAGCCCGTAGAGAAAAAAAGAAACAAAGAAAAGCCATTCAAAAAGGCATTCAGCAAATCGCCAAACTTCGGGGTTGCCAGTGCCCCTCCCTAGGTACCTAATAATTGTACACTCCTATTCCTCCTAACGCAATTGCTTATTCACTCTCACATGTGACGTAATGGTCCACAAACTAAGGCTCATTATGCTAAAACTGCCCCTGGTTTCTCCATGTGTTGCAAAGTGGTACTTATAGATGGTACTAATCGGAATCATACTAAGCATCTAGCTTTTCATAAATACAGGTCTAATCTGCAAATGTGTCAAACTCTAGACACCATCGTGCATTTGGGGTCCTGCAGCCGTCCCAAATTATTTTTGTATATAATACCCCAAGAGAGCCTCGGAGAGAGGAGCCTGCTTTGCTCTTCTCGTGTTGCCAACATCGACAACAATGGCAATAGCCCAATACAGCAGCACGATGAAGGCATCCTGTGTAGTACTTGTTTCAATCCTTCTTCTAGCCACTCTTGCAGCTGCAGATGCTTCTTCATCCTCTCCTCCGTCTTCCCTCGGCAGGCATCCAGCGCTGGTTCTAGGTCGCAAAGGCAGAGAACTCGGCCAGTCATCAGGGTACCATTACCAGCATCAGAGCAAGCACATGCAGATGCTGCAGCCTGAGGTCAGTTCTTACCCCATACATAGTTCATAAATCAATCACCAAGAACCTGTTGATCGAAATCCCATTTCGTTATCTGCAAAGAAAGAAAAACCGAGTGCCTGAAGTCTGAATCCAGCCGTTGTTGTCTGCCTGTTTTCAGTCTTCATATAGGATGCATTGTTTTTGGGATTCAGTTAACATCTTCAGCAATGTGCAGACAGAGAACTTGACACAGTATCCGTCCATGGTTTGTAGGAAGTGGCTATGGAGGTGAAGAAGCCCAAGGAGGAGGAGGCCAAGGCGGGTTGGACGGCGGATCAGGGCGAGGACGCGGAGGCAGGGCTCATCTACAGCGCGGACTACAGCGGCGTGGCCATGCATGCTGGCTCTCCGCCGACAGCGAAGCCCAAGCACAGGCACCCCACCAAACCATAGGACACTGTCCTTAATCCTTGTGTAGTCAATTATGTTGTTAGTCGTGTGTTTTCATCGCTGGATTGTAGTTACAAGCACCCCTGCCGTCTTTGTAAAATATATATATGCTTCTGTTGCTCTTGCTCTCTTGCTTTCTAGCTCTGTGCCCCTGCCCTTGCATGATTTGCTTCTCTCGTTGATAGGTGCTAATGTGCTATATATGGCGCTATGCTAATCCACAGACACACAAAATGGCAGCCGGTCGTACGTCAAATCGTCGTTGATGTGGCCCAAAAAAGCACCGTTAAAAAGGTTGCTATATCGGTGGCGTGCTGCCGACATGCCAGCCGTGGCTGTGGGAGGCATTTTGTTGGTTAATTACCCTGTCCTCTGCCTGCAGTTTCTTGCACCGGCAGCCGCTGTGCCGCGCGGGCTGGGCAGCTGGCACGGCATTGATACACGAATAGTAGTTTTTTTTTTAAAAAAAAAAACAAGATACACGAATAAGAAACCGTCGTCTATGAGAATATCTCCAACGCTATGTTGAACCGTACAATCGAACAAAAGCACAGCTCGTTGCCTTTAATGTGCACATGGACTGATGCACCTGAATGGAATTTTAAAAAAAAACTTTATCTGAGTGGCGCTCTTGAGAGTAGGAGAGTGATGAGAGGCGCTGCATCCACAAACAATTTTTTATCCCTCGGTTTGACTCATCTGCAAACTATGATTTTTGTTTTGACACCGAGCGTCCGAATGCTCCATTGTTCCCGGTTCTCTTTTTCCTTCCCTTGGTTCGACCCATCTGCAAATTATGATTTTCGTTCTGACACTCAGCGCTCAAATGCTCGAATTTTGCTTTTTCCTTCCCCCGGTTCGCTTATGCCTAACACTGGAGATGCTATAGTGAACATTTCTATAAAGGCACTCACAATGCAGACTCTATCATAGAGTCTAAAGTTATTTATTACCTCAAATAATATGGACTTGGAGTCTTATTTTTCTACCTCTTTCTTCAATAAATATGCTGCCACATCAGCAGAATACCATAAATAATATGTAATAATTATCTTAGATTCTGTAATAGAGTCTTACATTGTGAGTGCCCTAAATAGACCAACATAAAACAAAAAATCTACCCAATCCTCATCCTCTCTCTCCCGGCGATTCTCTCTCTTTTCCTAATTTTCTCCCACCTTCCATCATAATTAAGTAAAAGGTCTGTATTTTTGGCGATTATAAGTTACAAGGGTCTCAAATTTTAACCCTAGCTTATCTCCAAGACCCAAGTATGAACATGGTCTCTCCCAGTTTTTAACTACTTGTACTGGCTCCGGCAAGCTCTCCGCTCGTGTAGATATACTACGGCGGTAAAAACCTAAAACTACTATCATATTTTTCTAAGACAAAATAATTTCTCTCTGAATTCCCTAAGACTAGCAAATATGCTCGCGCAATACACACATGTTTGTGAAAAATATTTTATATACAATGAGAACATTAATTGAATTCTCGATATATTAATTCGCATATATCATAGACATTTATTTAAATATAGAAATAGAATATATTTATAGATGGGTGGACTCAAAGATATGGCCACGCATATCTATTCCTACTACTAAATTGTGAAAATTGTGAAAATTTTGGTCTGCCCCCAAAATTTTTCTGCCACCGTCGGTAGCTGAGTCGGTCCACGCGTCCGTCCCAATCAATTGTGGGCTTTAACGTTGGCAGTGAGGAAAAAAAGAATAAAAGTTTTTTCTAAGGTTCCCATGCAAAATCTCTTTTATACATTACAACACAGTGAGAATAAAGAAATTATAGAGGCTTAGATGCAAAATGTTTATTCACTTTTCTTTTAGTATTTAAATTAATTGATAAATACATAGTAATTCATAGAAAAATCTAAAAATTACAAAACAAATTTTGTTTAGCTCCACATATGTAGATCCATACAGTGAACAAAAAATATCACAAATTTTATTATATTTTCTTTGCTGGAGATGCCTGTCTATGTTTTTTATTGTAAAATTGATCGGCTGAAAATTGATAAATGCATGTAAATCATAGAAAAATCTAAAAATTACAAAAAAAATTTGTTCAGCTCCATATATGTAGATCCATGCACTAAACAAAACATATCACAAATTTTAGTATATTTATTTTTTGTTGAAGATGCTTGCCTATGCTTTTTAGTGTAAAATTAAAATTGTAGTTATCTTGCTCCAATTATTATGAAAATTTTATGGTAGTCTATTTAATATAATGCTTGATTTGTGGTAAAAGTTTTAGCACCATTCCTGCATATCTCACTAATTTCCTAAATCAATCGTGGGCTTTAACGCTGGCAGAGAGGAAAAAAAGAATAAAAGTTTTTCTAAGGTTCCCAATGCAAAATCTCTTTTAGACATTGAATAAAGAAATTATAGAGGCTTAGATGCAAAGTGTTTATCCTATTAGTTTACTTTTCTTTTATTATTTAAATCGATTGATAAATACATAGTAATTCATAGAAAATTATAAAAATTACAAAACAAATTTTGTTCAGCTCCACATATGTAGATCCATGCAGTGAACGCGTCCATCCGAATCAATCGTGGGCTTTAACGCTAACAGTGAGGAAAAAAGAATAAAAATTTTTCTAAATGTAAAATCTCTTTTATACATTACAACACATTGAGAATAAAGAAATTATAGAGGCTTAGATGCAAAGTGTTTATTCACTTTTCTTTTAGTATTTAAATTAATTGATAAATACATAGTAATTCATAGAAAAATCTAAAAATTACAAAACAAATTTTGTTTAGCTCCACATATGTAGATAGTGAACAAAAAATATCACAAATTTTATTATATTTTCTTTCATGGAGATGCTTGCCTATGTTTTTTAGTGTAAAATTGATCGGCTGAAAATTGATAAATGCGTAGTAAATCATAGAAAAATCTAAAAATTACAAAACAAATTTTGTTCAGCTCCATATATGTAGATCCATGCACTAAACAAAACATATCACAAATTTTAGTATATTTATTTTTTGTTGAAGATGCTTGCTTGTGCTTTTTAGTGTAAAATTAATATTGTAGTTATCTTGCTCTAATTATTATGAAAATTTTATGATAGTATATTTAATATAATGCTTGATTTGTGGTAAAAGTTTTAGCACCATTCCTGCATATCTCACTAATTTCCTGAATCAATCGTGGGCTTTAACGCTGGCAGACAGGAAAAAGAAGAATAAAAGTTTTTCTAAGGTTCCTAATGCAAAATCTGTTTTATACATTGAATAAAGAAATTATAGAGGCTTAGATG
>Ga0182004_10001492_pt1 | contig 17201 bp, 15 predicted proteins | sample Sormic07211540_1_FD_120479 | JGI IMG/M metagenome (GOLD analysis project Ga0182004, IMG submission 120479) | Endophyte microbial communities from Sorghum bicolor roots, Mead, Nebraska, USA - 072115-40_1 MetaG | ecosystem: Host-associated > Plants > Roots > Unclassified | place: USA: Nebraska...
ACAGTCACGGACTCAGTCGCGTCAAGCTGTAAAGGAATGGACACTTGTGCACTTTATGGCCTTGGCGCCCATGATATGAAATGAGACGTGATTCGAAGCCGTGTGGCACAATATGTCCAATCAACAAGCCAAATCTCCATGATGCCAAAATATCCTTCCCGGGGTGCCCTTGTGAAAGTTCATTATGTTACATGAATCAATTGCACTCTTGAGAGGGCTACCTAGGTTATAGTGGACATGATCTTGTACAAAAGATTGTCTCAAGCTCAATGAAGTTGACTAGGGTTGACCAAGGATAAAATAGTCGACAAATTGTAGTCTCTAGATCAACTGCTTGTTTCACTTTGTTGGTGAGCACCTCCTATCCCTCCCTCTAGAGCCTATCACAAGTCTACGAGACCATAGAGGACCATACTATCATGATTCTCAAGGTCTCTTAAGGATCCTTGGGGATAAGTCTTTGGGAGCTTCAAGGTGTGTTTCCCTCGGAGTCAAGAAATGTTAAGATGATGTGTCCTCATGATCATGGAGTCGATTTGTGACCCTCTTTTAGCCTTCAAAAGATGAGAGTGCATCCAAATGCTATGTCATCATAAGCCACAGGTCCTCGAGGAAGCCAAGCTCGAGTCTTACATAGCGTGGGGAGAGATTCTGAACCCATGATCAATATTGACCTATGTTTATTGAATAAGAGAAGCAAGAAGGCAGCAAAAGGAATGCAACCATGGAACTTACCACCTTGTACTACGCATCGAATGATGTGGTTGGCACACCATGACACCAATGAGCATATGTTCTTCCTTAACTATAAAAAGTCCATGACATGAACTTTCACATGCATTGAGATCAAGCAAAGACTTGGATGGCTAGCATTGCTAAAGTGGAGTAGCCAACCTAAGACAGGCTTGAATTTTCATTGGAGTACCATTGTACGCTGGAGAACCAAAAACTAATTTGTTTGGTAGGAGACAAATGTGAGTGCATTGGCCACCTATGTTCAAACATAGATTCTCAAACTTAGAGCACCATTTTATTTTCTTAAAAAAATCATATTTCCTACACCATCATTGCACTATCTTTTGCGTTGTTGCTTCCAATCCCATGTTCTTTGATCACCAACCATTTCAAGCTAATTTGTGAAGCAAGCGGTTCAAAAGGCAATGTGGGAACTAGGCATACAAAGTGAATAATGTCAAGGTATGGAGTTGCTAGAGGTGGAGCACATTCTTATGCCACCATGGTCACACAACTTATGAGCTAAAAATAAGAGATGTTTGATGCCACCAACCACAAAATGATGAACAAAAGTAAAGAAATCTCCTTGAACAACTCTAGAGTTGAAAGAAGTGTTGGCGACTTGGCGTAGGTCGTCAACGATGGGTTGGTTCGGGACCTTCGGCCTGGACGAGGCAGAGGGTCCGTTAAGCGAGTGGGGACTCTCCCTGCGCGATGTGGCAGGAATTCAGATCTCCGTTTACTAGGGGAGAGCCAAGTTCGATCGAAATGAGAGTCAATAAATGCTTTCAACTAACTCCCCAAGAGGGCATTTACAACCCCTTTATATAGGGCTCAGTTATCATTACCATAACGCCCCGTGATGGTGGCGGAATATCCTGGCATATTCCGCTCCATGGGTACTAACTCACATCGCTACTTGAGTAATTCCTCCCTTTGAACAATTTACAATGGTATGGGCCGATGTCCGAGCCCTAATACGGCCCAAGCAGGCCTATAGGAGAACTCTTGGTGGCACAGACCTTCGCTCTGTCGCCCTTTGCTAGGGTCCGCTAGCGAGCCTTCGCAACCCTCAAGGCGAAGGTTCTGCGATAGGCTTCGAGGGTCCTTCACTTCGGCCGTTCTCCGGCACCTGCATCCCAAAGCGTTGAACCGTGTTAGCGTCCTTGTCCCCCGAGCCTTCGTCACCTGATGGCCGAAGGTTCGGTGGATAAGCAAAAGCGGCTTGTAACCTGCGCCCTGGGAGAGCATAGCCTTCGCCTTCGAGCCTCCGCGCTAGCGCAACAAGGGAGGGCGGGCGATCCCCCAACAAGAAGTATAACACCTGCTTAGGTTGTGAGTCATCACAAGTCCAACAGTCGCTTGTGCCCTGCATTTTCACAAGAGAGTTTTGACACAAGCTCCTTACCCATCGCACGCAAGAGCTAACACAACCCTACCAGAAGTTTTAGCGGGCTAGAGGGATATCACAGAAGGATGCATTGTGATGGAACTAGCAAACATGCCTAGCGTTGCCATGGGACATATAGAATTGCTTATCATGCGATCACTTTGCGGTTTGGAGATTTATTCAAAGATTGGGAATCTAAGTGAGAGCTACGCATGGACAAGCGCTACTTGATCGCATCCTGTGTTCAAATCCGTCTTGGGATAAAAAAATTCCACCCAATTCATGGACTCGCACTACTCTAACTCGCATGTGCACGAGAATGGCGGACCATGGAAACACTCTTTACACAATCATGCCCGTGCGTTGCTACGGGACATATAGCTTGTTGTGTCGTCACATGGACAACTTGTGACTCGAAGATTTATCCAACGATCATGTCATTTGTTCTAATTCGTCAAGGAATCAAACTTTGTATCATGCTTGGATGAATGTTGCTTTAACTCAAATGGCCACATGAGGCTTGAAGATTTATCGATTGCGTCATGCGCTCCAATTTGTCTTGGGATTGAGTGTCGCACATGTTGCTCTAACTCATACAGACATATAGGAAAGTGACATACCACAAAAACAATACATATTCCAATTTGTCTTGGTGAGTCATCACATGTCCAACACTTGCTTGACCCATGCGTCTTCGCAATAGAGTTTTGGCACAAGCTCTTCACCCAGTATCACGCGCAAGGGATAATACATAGCCCTAACAGAACTTTTCGCGAAACGGAGGGATAGAGCCGAAGGATGCATTGTGAAACGATACGATTAGCTTATTGTGTGATCTCCTTGCAACTTGGAGAATTATTCAAGGATTGTGTCATGCGTTGTGATTCATTTTGGAATCTGACAGAGTGTCATACCTGGATGTGTGCAGCTTGATTGCGTCATGCAGATACAACTCCTTCCTCGCACATGCACATGAGTGTGACAAACTAGGGGAACTCTCCATACTTTAATATTATACAAGCAAACATGCTCCTACATTGCAACAAGATGTACAACTTGTTGCGCAATTACCTGGATGACTCACGGCTAGATTTATCCAACAATCATGGCATGTCTTCTAATGCATCAAAGAATCAAACATTGTATCGTGCTTAGATGCACAATGCTTTGACTTGTATAGGCATAGGAGGCATGGAGATTTATCGATTGTCACATGCTCCAATTTGTATTGGGATTAGACTCTACATCGTGTTTGCACACGCTACTCTAACTTGTACAAACACAGGAGTGGCACACAACGAAAACAATACATATTCCAATTTTTCTTGGGATCAAACTCTGCACCGTGCCATAAGCACGAGAGTGAAGGGCCATGGAAATGCTCTATACTTAGGAAGATACAGCGTAAGGGATTTCAACTCCCTCGTCGTTCTCGAAGTGATCGGGTAGGATGGAAGGACACATTGCAATAGCCATGCACAAGGAAATTCGGATCATTCTCAAAGCCTTGATGATTTGGCACCAGCAAACCACTATCTTCAAGAACGTTTCCCTCTTCCATACGATGCATGCTACTCAACTGTGATGCCTTGCTAGTGCCATGGGTTGTGGTCATTTTTTTGTCATCTTCAAGAATGCACCCCCCCCCCCACACACACACACAACACACACACAAATGGAGACAAATGGAAGGACACGTTGCAATAGCCATGCATTTTGGGTCATTCTCAGTGCCTTGATTTGGAACTTGCATACCACTGTCATCTTCAAGAACGGCTCTCCCTTCCAGACGATGTAGGCTACTCACCCGCGATGCCTTGCTAGTGCAAGGGTTGTGGTCATTTTTCTATTATAAGCACAAGAACGAATATGATTTGAAAAACCAACTGGTTGTAACAAAATTTTTCCTAATCCAAGGACACATTTCTCACGCTTGTTCAAGAAAAAATGGTCACAACCTTGGCAAGCTAGAGATAAAAGATCTAGCTACTCAACAAGGATAGGGGCATCGATAACCATGCCCAAGCAGAGGCAACATGAAAGGAAACAATGAGTGACCAAACAAACTAATGCAACAGTAATACAAAGAGTTGAACAATGACATATTCGATGGAGTTAAAGCAACTAAGCATCCATTGGCCATGGAGACAAATGCCATGGTGGTAGTCCTCTATCAAAAGGGTAGACTAGAGAGAGATGTCCAGCATCAAGCTGTCTCAATTACTTATGACATGATAAGGGCCTCTACCACAAAGGTCACAATCATATGTTGAGTAGGGTTCCACAATAAGGCTGAATATTTAGTACTAATGTATGTTCACTCTCTTTCTAGAAGCTAGATCATATCCAAAACTCTTTACATCCTCACTTGAAATAGTGCTAAATGTTAAAGTATTGATCCTCCCTTGCCATTTTTTATACTAACAACCAAAAAGGTTGTAGTTAAGCTATCCCACCCATCTTTCTCTACTTTAACATTCTATATTAGTTCACATGTGACATGTACTAAGAAAATTAAAAATATGGCCTCATGCCCCTACTAGTCCTTTTCTTGCCACAATATTGAACTATATGACATCTGCTAGTAAATTGTAGTTGACTATAAATTATGAAGACAATTTAAGAATGTGTCTTCTATTCAAACACTATCAACACTGAATAAAAGAGAGCACTTCTCAACTTAGAAAGCATAAAACAAAAGGGACAAAACAGCATAGGAGGAGAAAAAGAGTAAGCATCATTGTTTAACACATATTCGATAACCAGATATGCAGTTAAGCTTGTTCTTGGCTGCATTAGATGCCATCACATTTAACATGCAAACATAAACTAAAATCTACCATCTCCAGTTACTCTAAGGGAGTTCAGATTGAAGTCTGCACAACCAACCAGGTTTAAGCTAAAAAATATATTATTTAGAAACGACTGACATACCAATATTAACTTGCTGGGCCTACAAATGAAGGTTAACCAGATTGGTACGACATAAGGCTCAAGCTGTCATCACCATCAAGCTCAAGCTCCCATCTCTGTGCTGCCGTACTTGAAGGTTGGATGACATGGTGTGCTGTGCCTATCAACATATGCCTGCGATTGAATAAACAGAAGTAAAATAATGTGAGAGCTGATTGCTTGCATTAAACTGGAAGTGCAAGATATTTACCTTCACAAGTTTTTCTATCTTTGGTCCACAGGTGGCTATGTACTTGGTAATCAACTCTTCAGTAGTTGGTACTTGATTTGGCTCAATTGAGTCCACAACCTTCTCAACAGATTTTTTCACTACCAGTCTATGAGCATCTTTACTCAGATTACCTTTTTTCCATATTGGTTTGACCAACTCCTTTATATGTTCTGCCAAATGAAAGCGAAAGTCCCTTGTTTTCTCATTGTTATAAGCTGCATCCTTTTTTCTGTCATAAGCTTTGACCTTGATAATATCATCCAGGCTAGAGCTGCGTCCTCTATCAGGAGCAATCAAGCAAGCATGTGCATTTGCATACTGATTTGTATGCTGACTTGAAATGTTGCTGGATATATTGGAGGGCTTGAGATTATTTGTATTCCCAACTTTAGGAGGTTCAACATAGTCAACAAATGGGTCATACTGACTTTCTGAAAGTGTTGTATTATCAGGAAAACTAAAAGACGGTACAAAAGGCACTGATGTTTCCCAGACCTCATCCTTGATTGGAGAGTGGGACCCAGCTGGCATTATATAAGGTTCAGGTTCACTGCCCACAAACAATGCAGGTCCAGAACTAGAAGTACCACAGCCCTTTCCAACATCAAGGTATCTATGGAGATCAGCCTTCTCAATATCAGATGTGAACAGATGATGGGACTGTATTCCCAGATGAGAAGTTGCTAGAAGAGATGGGCTACCGAAAGAACGTTCAGAGGTAGCAAAGCAAGGATTTCTGGACCCTGTTAAGCTATGTGAGCTGTATGAAGCATGGAATGAGTGATGTTCTTTCTGATGTATGTTAGGAATAGTCTTTGTCGCTCCACCATATGGTGACAGCTTCTCACCGAGTTGGAGAGGATCAGATGAAACAGACAAGCCAAACGATTGATATGGATAGTCTGAAAGGTAAGTTCTTGAGACATGGGAATCACTATCACTGCTTCCCTTGTCCGTGCCGAACTGAAAGTTACCTCCATCTAATCTTGAATAGGTACCTCTAGCATCCAAATAGTTTTCAGTGGCCAAACCAATATGGTGTCCCATGAAACGTTTGTTCTTCTTCTCATGAACTACTGGATTCTGCGCCAGCTCATTTGCATGAGCAGTAGGCTTTTCAGTCAATGAATCACCAATGTTGACGGGCATCCTTTTTGAAACCCCAGGATTGGGAGAGCTGTGTTTACCAGCAAGATGTGCAGACATCTGATTATCTTTGCCAAACGCATAAATAAGATTCCGGTACATTTCATCTTTTGATAAACCCTCTGAATCCTTGAACTGAGGCACTTTCAATTCAGATTTATGTTGTACATGAGATCCTTCTTCAAAACCTATGCACAGCAGGGAGCAATAAGAAGTTGGTTCTGTGATAGCAAGTTGTTGCTCACAGATTGCCCTAGTTAGGAAGCTCATACCTCTATGATTTCCAGAACCAGCTGGTGCATCCAGACCAGCCTTTGCAGAACCTATTCCCTCTCTTTCATGAAGAGAGATGCAGCTCCTTCCTTTCTTGCACCGGCCTTGAACATCAAAGGTACATAATCTGGAGGGCCTTCTGATTTTGTTGTCCAGATTATCACCAGGGGATGAGCTACTCAATCTTTTGTTATGAAATGAATAAGTGAATAAGTACAGATCTGATCATTTTAAGTATGTATAACAGGGGAGAAAACAATAGGCCATTAATCAAAGAATACGATAGCCGAAAATTTTGTTCAACGGTTCAAACTCCTACTAATTACAGTAGAACATACCTCTGAGCATCAGAATCCAGCTGAGTCCCCAAACCATGCAGGCAGTGACCACCAATTATAGAAGTATCATCAGAGTTCATGAGCACATGGCTAGCGTTGTCAGCTTTGTTCAAATATTTATCAACATCACGAGACTGCATCATTGGTTTCTTCTCAGCAGCAGTCACTCCACAAAAACCTAGATGATGCATGGTCAAAATATAAGACCCAAAAATTTCAATACTTTAAAACATTACATCTGAGAAATCTCCAGAGAAGATTTGCTACTAAAGTCACCTTACTCCTGGTGTATCTATTGTCAAACTACTCCAAGTATGTGCCAAAACGTGTTACGTATCCATGCAGCTGTATCTCCCCTCAAGGATATCCTTTTTTTCTTTTCAGAAGATCTCAAGTAGAGTACCTCTATCATCCAGGAAATCACTTATGAAAATTTCATCGTAAGATCTCCCAGGTGCACCTAGATTTCAACTTGGTGGTTTCAATTTTTAATACTAGTTTTTCTGGGTTTTAAACCTTCCCCGGCCCCCTTCACATCCTACACCAAATAAAAAGGAACACAACTTCTATCGAGTATATATAAGCAAATACAATTGTAACACATTAGGTTCAATTCAATGGAGCATGGATATAACAAGAAGTCCATTTCGGGTATGTTTGGTTGCCTGGATTAGGGCATGGACAGGCTTGTAAAATGCAACTTCAGTGTCAGCAGGCCCAAAAAGGCTTTGGGCTCTTCCTCACTGCCACCAGCCTGACACGCCCCATGACACAGGTCCACGGCATTGAACCAAGCTCAGGTTCTCCCACTACCAGACATCAGAATCATTGGAAATACAGTGATTTGCTGCAAGCAAGTGTACTTAGGTGAGCAGATTAGATTGCTTCTGCTAATTAGTTTTTAGAACCTGAGACATGCACTGAATTGACAGGTGGTTTACTGGTTTCTGATATCAAATCATATTCAATTCCATGTTGAGTGATATGATCCGAGTTGTTTGGTGCTACCATCACTTGTGAATTCCATCACTTGAATTTTACTGCTGCTGCAAAACAATCAGTTTACTTGGAATCCTTATATGAGAATCTTGCGCTGCAGATTTGGGGAAAGGAACAGAGAGAAACAAAGAGGAGATGGTAGTTCTTGTGTGAAGCATAGGTAATCCAAATAAAACTCACCACAACAGAACATATCCAATACAAGCTAGACGACCAAACACAACGTTTGGAATACGGGCTAATCTCTGTAGGCAAACCAACCACTGAGCAAAATGCTTGCTCCAACCAGGTCAGGACCCAGGACTGACCTGACTGAGGCCTAGCATGGCTAGGTCCTAAGACAAGCAACCAAACAGACCATTAGTTCCAAGCAAGTTGGGGTAGGCTGGAGCATAGATACATGGTTATTAAGGCATCGCCTAGTCGTTGCCTAGGCATCTGGGCGTTCAAATCAAGGTGTCGTGCCCACCGCAACCTCCCTGCATATGGTGTCGCCTCACGTGAAAAGTCATCACCAAGGCACGGCACCAACACCGTGTGAGCAAAAAGGTGGCTGCGCACAAAAGGAAAAGTTTGTAGAGCAATGTGCGCATGGGAAAATTAGGAGCCACGCGTGGGGAAAACAAGAGGGAGCTAAGCACGCGGAGGGTAAATTGCGTGCCTATAGCCCAATACCTCCCGCGAGAACACGCAGCATCCCTGCGGCTCGCCAATTGAGAGAAGGGGAGGGAAAGAGAGGAGAGAAGGGGAGGGAAGATGGCGGTGGCAGCACCTGGAATCCAGCGGCAAGTCCACCTCATCCAGCTGCTCCCGCCCCTTCCGCTCCGCCGATTCGCGGCTCCTACTGCGACTCACGGCATCCACCGATTTGCGCCTCTGATCTCTCCTCCGTCAGCCTCTGGTGTCCATCCTCCACCCACCAATCCACGCCTGCCATCAATTCATGCCTGCTTCCGCTTCTACGTGGACTTAGTGTCTCCTTCCTCTGCTCTATTCCCTGCCAGTGGCCCAGGACCCTTCTTCAATTGGCTCACAAGTACCTCTTCTTCTCCCCTCCTCTGCACTTTATCTCACTTCCTTCCTCTGCTCTTCCTCTCCTTTCCTTCCTCTGTTCAGAAGTGAACTATATTGCTTATGCTTGCTTGGATCTTGGACATGGATTTGGATATACTCCTTTGATTTGGTATGCTGATTGTGCTTGGATAGGGTATAAACTGCTCTAACTAGTGGGTGGCGGCTGCTTGTGCATAGGCTCTAAAACTGGCAGCAAAAAAGGTATATGTATCAATGTATTTTTGTCCTGCTCTGATGTAAGTGAGGGTATGTGTATCGTGTCGCCTTGCCGCGCGCCTAATTTGCCTAGGCGTCTGGAAGGAGATGGGTCGCCACACCTCACCTTACTGCCTTAATAACAATGCATAGAAATAAAAGCCACGATAACAAAGCAATGTAGATTACCATCCAACAAAAGGATTAAATATAAAAGGATGGAATGGTGGTAAAGGCTTCAGTAGTAATAGTAACAGGTCTAATGACATGTCAAATTTGGTTCATCGAAATAGTATTCGTTATAATACAAATTATACTGATGGAACTTTTCTTTCCTGCTGTAGGTGCATGAGAGGTTATTAGATTTGGCCATATTTGTGAACCACGATGGCGTGTGCTAATCAAACATAAACAAATAAAATTTTACAAAGGAACTGCAACTCAGAAACTTGGTGTGCTAATCTATTGCACCTCTGTAACTAAGTGAAGAACACGACACAAACAACACCTTCCCTCACATCCCTACATCAGGATTATTTGATTAACGGCATTATAGATGGCACTTCTGACCTATCTGATCAGAACTTGCTAATCAAAAAGAAAATGCCACTTCAACAAAATACATAGTTTTTCACGCAAAACAGTTGTTGATTTAATCAAGAAAAGTCAGTTCATTATTGACAATAGTTAAACAAGGAATCATTAAGACCCACAAGGAAAAGGTATGGTTTTAAAAGAATCAACCGTACATCGCACATGTATGTCATCACTTCACACAGACCAACAAGACAATCAACGTGATGACAGATCTGGCATAATCCACATAATAACTGGAAACTGATAACTAGAGCCTCAAACATGCCACATTGCTTCATCGCATAACACATCGCTCACAGGCTACTATCAAGCCTATTCTCTAGAAAACCATGCAACATCCAGCTCCTCCACCGTTATGGAAACTAGTAAAACCGACAAGGTCAAGTGCAGACATTAGCTCAATCAATCTAGGTATGATTGATCAGCTGCAAAACTTTACCCTAAACCATAGATCGAGGCAGTATAACAACAGATGAATCAGCTACCCAACTCAGGTCAGCATGCTAGGGCAGGCCCTAGAAACACCGCAATACCAGAATCATAGTCATTAGCTAGGGCGGACCCAGTAAAGGACGTTGGTGTACACATGCACACCCTATATTTTCGCAAAGCAATCGAAGTTAGTAGCCACATTACACGCACCGGCGGAGCCAAGGCCCGGCCATCCTGGGCAGCTGGCCAGGCTCGTACAGCAGAGAGAGGCGGGAGGGGAGAGGGAGGTGCGTACGCAGGGTCGCCGGCCGGTGCGCGGAGGACGGAGGCGAGGGCGCGAGGCGGGAGGGGGGGCCGCTGACGACGCCGCCGAGCCTGGGACTGCCCCTCCGTCGCTGAGGGCACGAACCTGAGCGCCGCTGAGCGCGAGTGGGGGAAGGAACAGAAGATGTAGCGTCAAGGCTGCGAGGAAGGGTAAAGACTAGGGTTAATTGGATCTGTGCCATTATAAGGCCTTGTTTAGTTCGTGAAAAAATATGGATTTAGCTATTGTCAATTATTATTTAATTATTTAACTATAGGCTAATTAGACTCAAAAGATTCGTCTCATAAATTATAGAAAAACTATATAATTAGTTATTTTTATTTATATTAATATTCTATACATATACCGTAAGATTTGATATGACGAGGAATCTTAAAAATTTTAGAGAACTAAACAAGGCCTAATTCTTCCGTTTTTGAAGCGTACCATTACTATTCGTCTAACTACGCTAGTGCCATTATAATTTTGTGCTTGTTTGAGATATTATGTACACCCGACGACGTCTTGGACCCACTGTCAAGTGTACTGGAGGGAGCCGCATTCCGTATGGACCATTTTACCCTCCCACAAAAGGATAAGGCCGTCCACGCCCGCTTCCTCTGGCCAATTTGGTTGTGCTCGTTCCCTATTCGTGTTCCCTAATCCCTAGCCCTAGAACACCCGCGCTTGTCCCCCATTCTTCGTTCTTCACTGGTGACGATAGTCGCCATCGCTTCTCCCCTCTCCATCCCCCGTGCCTTGGTCATCTTGGGAGATGGCTAGTGGCGCATCGTCTAGCAATACCTAGGATCAACTGCCCCAAATGCGGCCTCAAGGTGGTAAGATGCAGGAGCAAGAACAAGGATGTGTACTATAAAGTGCCCTAACCACTTTCCAATATGTTTTGCGCTAGCAGCTTTTGTTAGCTTCAATTTTATGTGTTTGTTGGTTTGAGCAAGGTTTTATATTGTTGCAGAATGATAACAAGTGTTTATAGTATTAGTTTGAAGAATCCTATGTGGAGTATCTATGCTCGAATCACCCTGACTTAATGAATCTAGCTCCTATAGAAGAAGTGCAGGTAGTTGGAGGAGAGGTCAATGGCGACCTAAAACTCGAGGTTTGTGAGTTGAAGCTGTAGATGTGTGAGATGAAGGCCTAGCTTGGTCAAGTTATCATCAAGATCATGGAGGCCAAGGATGATATCAAAGAAGAGATTTCTAGGGGAAAGAAATCTCCACCAATGTTTAGTTGTTAGAATATTTTGGTCAGTTGTGAGTTTGGTTGGTAGTATGTTATCTGAACCCTTATCTAAATGTAATTTAGGTACCTATTATCTGAACCCTTGTCTAAACATGGTCGGTATGCACTTGTTATTGAATGTGGCTATCATCTAAGATGCTTTTGATATGTTTGTGACTAAATGTTTTGCCAGTGCATGCCCTCAATAACATACCAGATAAGCAATCATGTAATGAACTGAAATCACTAGATCACGTGACAGGTTGGCAATGCCTAGATAACATAACAGATTGGTTTTGTCCATGCAACATAACATGCCCAAATGAGTGCTACGTAACATGACTATGCATGATGACTACAAAAGATACATGAGATGTTACTTTAACAATTCATAAGAGACACCATTCTTGAATTACCTGGCAGCAAAACATACAACTCATCATCTAACTTAGACCATCAAAAGCCCATAAAAATTCCTAAGTCATCTACTCAACGCTAAGCTGGCTCTTCAAGCTTTTGACCACTTTTGCTTCAGGCGTGCTGGCAGCCTTCTTTATCTTCTTCTTAATAGGAATCTTTTTCTTCTTTATCGACTGCTTCTTTATCGGTTGCTTCTTTCCACATGTCTTCTTTCTTTTCTGTTTTGGTGGCTGGCTAGGTCCATCTTCTTCTCTAACCCTACAATAGTTGTTGATGCCAGCTGAGTTCAATTTATTATTATTTCACCTTTTAAGTGATGTTGTCGTAGAAGCCTCATCTACACCATCATCATCTTTTGTTGGTTCTGCGAACTTGTAGGTCTTCCCAAAGTGCTCAAAGCCTTTACACCTTCTGTATTTCACCTTCTTCCTGTTTGCCCTTTGTTTCATGCTCCCTCTAATCTTGCCAACTCTTTGTCTACCTATTGCCCTCCTACAGTGGTGCAAATAGTATGTATCCTAGTTTCACCTGAGACTGGTCGGCCCTATTAGGCATGGGTGGAACTCTTTCATCATGTGTTGCTCTGAACCTGGTAGGGTCTATCTTGATGCCAAGAGCAAACAAAACTAATCTTCACTGCATAGTGCCTCACTGCTTTTCCAAAGGTTGTTATGTCAGGAAATAAGGCACCCTTCTCTATTCTTGGGTTCTTAGGATCATGGACCCTTATCTCATGAGGATCTACAGATGAATTGATAATAGCATTCATAGATGGTTGTGCAGGTGCAATTGAAATGTATATATGCTCACCATTGACACCAATGTACTCTTCCTCATTATCAAAGATGTCAGGCAATTCATCAACATGTGGTTCTGGATGATTAGGTTGTTTTGGTTCAGGCTGCATTGGTAGAACAGGCTCAAATGATGGATCACGCTACAGTTCTGGACTAGTGGGGTATGGTAGGTGTGGATCTAAGTCAGGTGGAATAACACATAAGGGTTCTAAATCATCAAACTCATGTTGTTCACACACATTCTTTCCCACCACGACTAAGATGACTTGGCAATCATCTCTGACTTATACATTTCTAACAAGTTTTGGAACCTCACTTCATTCACAATCATGACATCCTCACCCACAGTCTTGTCAAAGAACCAAAATGTGGCCTTCTAGTTAGAGCTCCAACATACCTCGCTGGATAGGCTAGAAAGCAACAAATCAAATGTAATCGTGTCTACCTCCATAGCCCATTTGACAACCTTTCCCTTCTAGTATGATTTTTCCCATCACTGTCTTCCATCATCAAGGCTTCAGCTTTGATCTCTAACAAAGACATAGAAATCCTAGCACAATATAAATGAGAACGATAACGGTCAAAGGTGAATTTGAACTATCAACGGGGGAAAAGACTAATTTCAACCCTACGTATAGTGCATAATCATCTAGAGTTAGCCCACACCACAATCAACCATGAGTTAGCGTTCCACATGGCAAAAACATACCTATATTCGGGGTCAGCATCTTCCAGCGTCACCATCGATGGCATAGGAATCATGTCACCGCTCTTCATAGCCATTGCAACCCTACTAGACTTTGACCTCAACGACATTGACCTTCATGGATGAGGATTCCCACTTCGCCGAGATCCAGTGCACCGCCACCAAGTGTTTGGCCACCATCGGTGAAGAAGATTGTCGCTGCTTAGTTCTAGGGTTAGGGATTGGGGAAGAGAGTAGGAAATAGGGACAAAGAGGAAGGGTTTGGGTGCATGGTTTCGCACAAATAAGAAGGGAAGATCGAGGAAGAGGGCATACCTAATGCTCGTAGCTAGCAAAGAGGTTGAAGAAGACCTAGGAACCTATCATAGGCAGCAGGCCAACAACGATAGCCACCCTTGCGTCGCCACAAGAGAGAACATATGTTGGTGTGGAGATGGAAGAAGAAAAGGTAGAGACAGATCGGATCCTTATAGGATGGCCTGAGGGGAGTAGACTATATATAAGAGCATTTATTTATTACTAGAAATCCTAAAAAACATTTTAGGATTTAAGATATCACTTCTATACTAAAATGAGAAAAATTTTACCCCAAACAACTATCATGGCATACGGATACGTTTGTCAATGTTGCATTTTTTCACTTCTTCCCCAAACTCTTTTGCCTCTATGGCTCTTATGTCGTCATCTCATTTATGCACGTCATCTCTCTTCTTCTCCTAGTATGCTTCTCTTACTGATGCTCGTCTATGGCCTACTCACGCCTCCTCTATCAACACACCTATCCTTTTCTGTCGTTAGTGCCTCACCATGGCTCACTTGCATCTCCTTTGTCGGCCCTATTGCGGCTCATCACCATCATAGAGGACACCAGTTGCCCACCTCCACTAATCAAATATTGTGGGCTCAATGTTATCTCCCCTGATGATCGATAGCTGCCACAACAATCGATGACGAGTAGCTACCTCGACAGTTAGGTTTGTCAATGGTGACAATTGGACCTCTCATTAAAAAACTCACTTATTTTGAACAAAGAGTTCCTTCTCATCTTGAGGGATTGGAGAATGGATTTGAGGGGTTGAGAAATTTTTTCTTAAGGTTGAGATTGGGAAAATGCTAGAGCACTCAAGTTCTTTCAATATATTTTAGGATTAGGCGACTGCTGGAGATACTCCATGGTCATTCTTGTGCTAGGTTTGGATGGTGAAATAAAACAAGACTCATGTTTAATGGTATATTTTACACTTTTACATGTCTACATATTTATTAAATCTTGGTATTGCAAAATGAAATACTCTTAGTGGAGTTTCACTTTATTTTTCAGTGTGGAAATAAAACAAAATACTCTCAATGGATGTTTAACTAATTCCCTATGTGCTAAAAATAGTGCACACTGCTTGTCTCCTTTCTCTCTCTAATTTGTGTCACATTATCACTTTAGCTAGTGTGCCACCTTGTTAAATGCGAATAAAACTCTCACTATGATTGACCTAATAGCATTGTATAGCTAGTTGTCTTATCTTTTTTCATGGGTTGTCCTATCTATCCTCTACAACAATCATACTAATTAGGTGAATTCCCCGCCATATGAAATTCAAAACAGCTGACACTATGAGATTGCATGGTTCAATATATTGACCCGCATATTATACGGCTTTGATGAACATATTACTAGCAAAAGAGATCCACATGGAACATGAAACATGGAACAATAACACATGGAGGAAGAAAAGATCAACACCTTATTTGACCAACGATACACCAATTGATGACATCTATGCCTGATGATGATAGGGCATGCAGTTTTCCTTATTTACTAAGAAGGCTTAACAACATGTAAACTAATTTCACCTACAAGTTTTTTAAAAAATGATATACTACTATCCAAGATTATGATAACCGTCTAAACTATGATGCCTGGAGCTTATAGTTCTTTACTAAAATATGGTGTTGAATTCTTCCTAACATGAAAAAAAATTCTACAAGAAGGCAATTGAAAGTGCATATATAGGCTCTCTTGTGGGGTTTTGATGATTGAATGACAGATCAACTAAAGGACTAATTAGTTTGACGGGCTTTGGATAAGTTTCATTACAAATTATCATATCAAACTCATGACTTATCTCGAATGAAGAAAAAGAAAGCAAATTGTTAAATCAAAATGAAGTAAAGGTAAATAGGTGTGGTTTAGTTTCAATAGTGGATTCCTTGCATAAATGAAAAGAGATTGTTAATTCCATTAGTTTTGATCAAGATTAATATATGTGAAGATGTGTGATCAAAATCTTACTGTCTTAGTTGATCAAAAAGAGTTTATGTGGAAGCTTGCTTGGTCACAACATCAACATGAAGATATATTCAGTGAAGTACCAAGCTAAAATGGAGAGGATATAAGGAATTGTAAATTAGCTTGGCCTTATTTATGTTGATTTATATAAGTCAACATATGTGAGAAAAAGCAATGATGAATCAATGCATATTCTAAATATAGGTAACTTGGTCACATGCATAGATGATATTCTTTATTAGGAAAGAATATTTTTGATCAAGTGGTTAGCAACCGAAGGGGAATCAACATCGAACCATAGTTGATCACAAGAACAAATATTGAAAGCATCTTGCCAACTTGTTAGGTTTCGGTGATTAATGACTACACAAGATTATTGTGGCAGAATCGCTCGAAATAACGCACCTTTGGAGTACTTGTCTTCCATTAGACACTAAGTATCCCAAAAGATAGTTATTCCAGTTAGTTCAGTCGAGCACACCCAATGAGAGAACTCGAAACAATCCACATTTACATCTAGAATCTAATAAGAGTAGAGCTTATAATACTTAATTCATTTTGTACAACAACAGGACTCAAAATGTATTTATTACAATACCAAGGTTCAAAGTGCATAAATAAAATGGTAGAAATAAACCTACGAAAACGATACAAGGAAATCCATCTGTGCCCACCAGCGGAATCCTCCGCAGAAAGTCAACTCCTCAAGCTGCACCTGCAACATGGTAAAATAAACCTTGAGTACACAATATACTCACAAGACTTATTCGAAGGGATATTTTCCTAACTTTCAAGGATCATGAAAGGCTTTATGGCTGGTGTGCTATTTATTTTATAGAAAGCATTACTAAGAGTTGAAAGCCCTAGTTTGGTTTTGAATAATTGATGAAATCCTAGTACTAACCTCTATACTAAGTGTATATAGACTTAATGAGGTTGGTACATGCTAAAATGTCCTAATATGGCTAGAGGGGGTGAATAGCCTATTTAAAAATTCTACAAACTCACTAGAGCAAGAGGTTAGTAAATAACAAAGCAAAGTTTTTTGCTCTAGCTCTAATGGGGTGTTTGCAAGCCACCTAAAC
>Ga0182004_10001493_pt1 | contig 17194 bp, 13 predicted proteins | sample Sormic07211540_1_FD_120479 | JGI IMG/M metagenome (GOLD analysis project Ga0182004, IMG submission 120479) | Endophyte microbial communities from Sorghum bicolor roots, Mead, Nebraska, USA - 072115-40_1 MetaG | ecosystem: Host-associated > Plants > Roots > Unclassified | place: USA: Nebraska...
CAAAAGATCATATTAGCACTACCACTTAATGTTCGGCCAAATCAGTTGGCATGGTAATGGTACTACGATCCTAAGGGCCTTTTCAGCGTCAAAAGCGCTTATAAGGTGTGCAGGGAAGATAAACTGAGGAGAAGGAAGCAAGGCAGTGCACAGAGTAATAGCATCGGAAGTGAAGACCCTCTATGGCGAAAGATTTGGAAACTGAATTTCCCAAGCAAGATGAAGCATTTTATTTGGCGTCTTGCACAGAACAGTCACCCATTGAGATCAAACCTGATCCGCAGGGGCATGCTATCAAAGTGCCGGTCTGCGATCGGTTCGATGACGATGGAGAGGCCATCTTTTTTCAAGTGCAAAACAGTCAGACATTTTTTGGAATCAATTACAGCTGGAAACTTAAAGAGTCACGTTGGCATCGAAGGACTCGGCAAGGAGTGTAGTTGAATTCATCCTCCAAGCACAGGAAGAGAAAAGAGCGACAATGATCTTCATCCTATGGGCCTGGTGGTCGGAGCGCAACAATATATACCAGCCAGGGAAGGTGGCAGGCAGGGGTTGGCTTCAGTCATCTCTCACAGTATATAAGACTGCATGTTGCTGAATCTCTGAGCAAGCCTACATCGATGATAGCAATGACACCAAGATGCGAAGGAAGATGTCCAAACCACCGTTTGGGAAGCTGAAGCTGAACTGTGATGCATCACTCATCCCAAGAGCAGCCATGGGTTGCTGGGGGTTGGTCATCGCAGACAGTGACGGAGATGTAGTTTCAGCAGGAAGAGGCAAGGTGGAGCACCGCCTGCTATAGGTGCTTGCAGGGAGTCCAGGAAGCTGTTTAGATTAGGGATAGGCAACATCGTGCTCGAAACCGACGCTCTATAGGTCAGGCAAGCTCTCTACTCGAGTAACTATGTAGCGTTAAAATGTTGTTTACACTGGGCAAATGACCGTGTTCTTGGTGAACAATGTTAAACCATAACGACCTCCTCCACCGGTATTTTAATTACTTGACTGGTCACTCCAATGAATGTTTGGGTTTCAGGTGAGTTTATTTAAGCCGGCTAAATAAGGTGGAGAAGATATGAGAGGAGAAAGAGCAGAAGCGGTCTTTAAGTTTATAGCCGACTTACACACAAGAATCGAGAAATTTTGTAAGAGAGATATGTGGGCTATGTATTAATAGTGACGAGCCAACTACTATATGAGTGAAAAAGAAGACTATAAAGAAACCTTATAGACAGCAGCCGGCCGGCTGTATTATTAACCTTGCTCTTATAGGACTCTACTATAAATACATATGTGGATGATAGTCGAAGACCATCCCTACTCATTAATAAGAGACAATCCTTATCCATTAATTAGTTAGTCATATTAACAACAATAAGAAATTCTTTATGGCATCACAGCTTTTAGAACCGTGAAAGGGAAAAAAGGAAATGGTGAAAGGCATATACTATTTGGATCTAAATCGAATTTGTGTTCTTGTATCTTGGCATGAGGGAAGGCTAAATGGAAAGGGGATGATTGACGAAAAGTCAGTACATGTTAATGACCATGATAATTTTAGACAAGTGCGCATTTCAACTTCCTCCAACAAGCAACTGTAGTTTCTCAATATATCGAGATGCATAAGCAAGAACTAGTTAAAAATAGTGGCAGATCAGACATTTGGCTTGCAAAGAAACATAGAGAAAACTTTGGACCCTGGTTACGAGAAAAATATGCTCATCCATAGCTTCACCCAAACCAGAGGCCACGTGAAACAACCACCTGACGCCCCCCCGGATCGATTCATTCGACAAGGTCGGCAATAGCCCCTCATCGCCACCCTAGAAAGGGACCCAGGAGGCCATGAAGGGCAATGAGGCTCTTGAAGAGAGTTGAATATAGAGGTATGTTAAATTCCCGAGAAAGAGATAGTAGTTCGAGTAAATCCCTAACCGACTCTTCAAATCACTCGATGGCTATACTCATTGTGTACGCTTGCGCGTACCCTATGGTGGAGTCAAGATGAGCCTAAGCACGTTAGCAACCAATGCTTGGGGCTCATCCATGACCCAGGGACCTCGAACGATGGGGAGGCGCCAGGGCTAGGCCTGCGTCCTAGAAACCACTTGGGCCTTCGCTTGGGTACCAAATGACGTCCGGAGCCAAGACTAGAAGCTAGCTTAGGAATCTGTTAGGCACCCGAACCTAACAGACATAGAGGCACTGCACTGTCTGTCACTGTCAGCCACTCCCTTGGTAGGGTCATGCAGTAGGCGTGATGCGTCAAGAAAAGTGACTCCCTAAGCCTGAGGGTTAGAGGGCTTCGGGCCCTCTCATCAACCCCTCTAGGTAAGGAAGGCTCCTTGAGTACCAAGGAAGCCTCAAGAAGACTTATCCGGGGAAGGCCGCAAAGCGGCAAATAGCACCAAATGGTCAAGCACTGGATGACTATACAAGAGCTTTAGGGAGTGGTCGTGAAATTCTCAACCCCTCCCTAAGGTGGGCATTTGGTCCAAATCAAAAATTTGGTTTGGTTTAATTTGTTCAGTTTTAGAAAACTTTGGTTTTCAAGAATAGAGAACCGATCGACTCATTACAGAATAAAGAACCAACAAATTTGATGTTGGTTTTCTACTTTGGTTTTTGGTTTTAAACTAAAGAAACTGAGCTAACAGAGATGGTTGTGAGGCGTGGCTGCGTGAGGCCTGCGCCCCTGCTCACACTGCCACCACTGTGAGGCTCGAGCCATCGCTGTGCGAGGCCCACGCCCCTACCTGAGCTGGCACCGCCTGTCGATGCAACACTCGTGCCCCTACTTGCACCGCTGCCGCCTTCACCACCATCGCCGCCGCTTGTGTGATAGCCATCACTGCCACCATCGCAAGGCCCTAACCCCACAGCAGCCGACAACCTCTCTCGATGTCACCACAGTAGCCGCATCTCCACTCATGCAGGGTTAGGTATTCGAGTTGTGCTGGTGCGGGAGATAGGAATGGGCTCGTTGCGGTCATGGGGAATTCAGGGATGGGGAGGGATGCATGAGGCTGGTGGTGGGGTGTGTGTCTGAGTGTTTGAGCCACTGAAACCCCCACATCGACCTATGACAAACAAAACCCAATGGTTTGCCACGGATCTGAACCTACGACACTGAGCATGACTCGTGAAATAGTGAAATTTCTCTTTTCTGCTGAGGCTAGAAAGAATGTTGATCTTTGTCGTGAAAACATGCATATTATTGGTGTTGCAAGGCACAATTGTTGACCTAGAGGAGCACATGAGCCAGTCAAGCTCTAGTTGGTGCTAAGCGTGACCATGTGCAAAGTTTGGTTCCTCATGAGGTTGACGTCTATGACCGGGTGACGGGCGTGGCAAACACACAATGTCTCATTCGTTTTATGAGAACTTTTGCCTTTGATGAGGAAATGAGATAGCTGTTTGCAAGGCTGCCTGAACTTGTGGGAAGGCAAGCTTTGCCCCCTCATGCTATTTAATATGCTGATATTTTTTTATGTTTCCTATGATTTAGATTGCAGGATGACCTATTTCACAGAGAAGAAACCAAATAGACTGAGACCATAGGGTGAGCGTAAATGGTTCGAAAACTGAAGCAGCTAGAAATGGTTCACATTCTGGAGCCGAAGTTCCTGGTGTTGAAGAATGAAATCCTCAATTTGGGTAAAGTGTCTGCTGGTGTGAGATTTCGAAGGAATTTTTGTAATCGAGCCTACCCTAGTTTATGACTTGGTTTCAAAACTTATCAGAAGTCGTAACTTGTACATTTCGGGTGGTTCGTGGATGAAAAATTAAATATCACTTGCAAAATCCTCACTGTAGCCTCTATGATTTGTTGGATTCACACTTACACCTCTACGAAGATTGTAAACTGGGTCACAAAGCAATTTTTATGTCGTTTGATCACTCAGTTCTTGTCTAACGGCATAAGTTGCATGCTGCCAAGTGATACGTGGTGGAGATTCCTGAGATTATTGAGCTGAAAATAGAACTGGTTCATCAAGCGTTGTCGCCAATCATGATACCGAACATATTGCTTTATGCAATGCACTCATGATGGTTGCACTGTTGAAGGTTCCGACTCGGAGCTTGTATAAGGTTTCTGAAATAGCTTGTATAAGGTTTCTGAAATTTTAATCCATGTAGTCAAATAGAAATAATAGTTTTTTATTCAGTTGCATCTTTTTTTTATTTTTGATGTAGTACTTGGATAGGAACATGCATGTCGTCCGGCTGTTAGAAGTGAACATTTTCATTCTTCGTCCCCCACGCGGAATATAAGATTTGAGGTCTCGATGGTGTATTGATTAGAAAAAGCATTTTGACTACTGAATTCTTTTGGCACTAAGGCCAGATGAAGCGAAAAAGAGACCCCTTAGGTTACATTATTTTAAAAGCGTTATACTACCAAGTGTATTAAAGAGGCAAAAAGAGCCCCTTGTCATCAGTCACTTTGGATATGCCTCCCCTCACTTCATTTGGCGATAGAGCAGATTAAGGCGAAAGCAGCCACTTGGCACCATTCGCTTCAGAAATACCATCCCTTGTTTTTGTTATCAATGGAATAGATTGAGGTGAAATGAGCCCCTTGGTGTTATTTGCCTTGGAAACGTCTCCGCCTTACTTCTTTTAGTGAGCGAGCAAACTGAGGTGAAAGGATCCCCTCAGTTATTCAGTTTGGAAAGCCTCCCCATCATTTGTTTTAGCAAGCGAGCGGAGCGAAATGAACCCTCAAAGTTATTTGCCATGGAAATGCCTCCCCCTTTCTTATTTTAGCATGGGAGCGGACTGAGGTGAAAGGAGCCCCTCAATATTTTTCATCTTGGAAGCATCTTCCGCTCACTTCTTTTACCAAGGAGGTGAAAGGAGTCCCTTGGCGTTGTACTTTGAACAGTTCAGCTCCTACTTTTTATCTCAGGAACAAAGCGAAACAACCGTGGCCTCATGGGATATTCTTTAATTTTGCGAAAGAGGTTTACAATTGTTCACAAAAAGACATGTAAGTCAATAACTTTGTGGGTGTTTCATTTTTGATTTTGCTTGACCAGTTCGTTCTGAACTCCGGAGCTTCATTGCAGTGCTCGACTAGTTGTCCCTGTGTGCCGCTGTCTGTTCACCATGCTCTGCTCCTGTTAGTTTGGGAAGTAAAAAAGTGCGACAAAAGAGGGCAGTTTGGGAAGTAAACAAGCGAGTTGGAAGAAACGCTTCACTCTTTAACATTAGGTAGAGATAAGGTGTATACATAGATGTAGAAATAGTGTATGTAATTTATATTTAGCAAGCATTTTCATGCGCTGTAATGGAGTGTACAGTTTATTGCACAGTTACTTGAACGAGTTGTGATTTAAAGATTTATGAAATGATCATGTCATCTTTACCATGGCAAGGCATGCACAACATGTTATCTCATGTTGCATTTGATTGTATCGGTTTGGATTGAAAATGTGGTCTCATGTTGGATTTTGATTGAAAAATGTATGCATGGCAAGAATAAGTTCCGAATGGAGAGAGAGAGAGAGAGGTACCATGAGATTAGTTGACAGAGAAAAATGAGGGAATATTTTTTCTCCTTTTAGTATTAGGTAGGTCTAGTTATCAATATAATTAATACATGGCATGAAGGAGAAAAAAATCTATGCATTCCATGCCCAATAATATAAACCAAAATCCATGTTTTTATTAAAAAATAGACTCTGACTTAGCCATACTTTTGCTCAGCTAAACGATAGTCGTATCTTGGATCGGACTTAAGTTGTACCAAATGACTTGCAAAACTGTAGCCAAACTTCGGAAAGAATCAGGCCCGCTCATGAGGAAAAGGATGGTCAGTAGCCCAAGATCAGTTTAATAGACTGTTGACGTCTGGGCATAACCAACGAGTTGGACTGCACATTAATCAAAATTGAAGTGAGTGGCCCACAAGAACACCTCCCAAATGAATGTGCGGTAAGTATCAAAAGAGGTTTCACTAAAAAAAAAAGGAATCGAAAGAGGTGAGTCAGAGGAAAATCTTAGTGCTTTGTTTGATTTGATTTGGAATTCTTTTTTATTCAAGTTGTAGCCATGGCCGATTCCTTCTTCCCATCTTGTCCTTTGTTTTTCTCCTTTGTATTTCAACTTTAGCGTGTTATACCTGAATTCCATGGAGGGGCGACCAAGAGGCATGGTTTTTGCATTGATCTCAATCTAGCTATATAGCAGACCACATGTATATTTAGCATTAGCAATAAATAATTTGTAGTTAATACAAATGTGTTGGTTTAGTTCTAAGCATATGTTTTTCTGTTAAAAAATAAGCATATTGTTTTTTGGACTATATATTTGTAGCTTTTTATAAAGGCATATATGGCATTATTAATTTAGCTATAGACCATGCAGTTCTATCGCTAGTGATTGGTTTGGCTTGTGAAGTCTCCATAGGCTTGTGAATATACTAGGTCGCTAGCATATAAAAACATATTAGGAGTCCTACTTATTTAAAGACTCCATTTTTCATTGCCAGTTTTATATAGATAGAACTTGGAGACATTATGGCATCATTATATCCAGACATTTTTACATAGAACTTGGAGGCATTATGACATCACTACATCTAGCTATAGCCGCAGACCATGCATGCATGTCTAGCTCTACTGGCAATGACTTAGCTAGTAGCCAAAATAATAAATGTAGTAGATTTTATATATTAGTTTATAAATCTTTTCTCGAAGATATGCTTGCAGATGGCCATATCTTATACAAGCAGCACTACTAATAAAACCTTTATTTTTATAGATGGAAATTACTAATTATTGTACATCCTGCAGAATATCTCTTGTGATACGATCGACGATATATCAACACATGCATGTATCTGTTAATTCTATCGTCGATATCTACTGAGTGCTAACTCGCCGTGCTCCTTGTGCATGTGCCTGCGCTTGATGATGCTGCATGTATGCACTGGCATGAGAACAACCTTGAGTAGTCCGGGAGGCGGGATAGGACAGCAACCATGGCAACTGCCAGTAGTTCAATGGTCTGGATTTTTCATGCATTTCGCCTGCTTTCTTGTGTGAGGCTGCTATGCCCAAAATATATAGTGAACTGGGTCCAAATTATAGAAGAAATTTAAAAGTTACTGCTAGAAGACACTAATGCACTAACAGAAGACGAACCAAAATTTTTGGAAGTACTTAAAGAAGAGTTACTACTGATACCACTAGAGGACAGTAACAGACTAACAGAAAGAAGAAGAAAAAGAATCTTAGGCTAGCTGATGGCGTGGACACAATGATGATCACCGATAGTTGATTTGTTGGCCACCGTCCACTTCAACAAACTGACACAAAAATGGACGCTGCATTGCGTCCGCTAGCAGCAAGCCACCGGGGCTGCGCTGCCTGCACAGTGAGCCAGGGAGATAGAGATAGAGATACATATAGAGATAGAGACGTAGAGATGTCACGTCTCTAGCGCAACATATGCACATTGTCGCATGCAGCCATGCAGAAAGGGGAGTAACGCCACCACGTCTCCTGCTGGCACGCTACAAGAGGACGACAAAGATGGTTAGAGCTACCATGGTTTGGTGCGGCTTGAGTCATCGTGTGTTACTGTGTGCTGCAGCCGGATCCATCGTTCTCCAATATTTTTTTGCATCCAAGTCCTCATCTTACAGGACTATTCCTAATCAAGTACTTTAGTGGTTAACCTGTCCATCCTCACCACCAAATTAAAAAGTTGGATATTAAAAAAATCCATATATGAAGAGTTTACCCTACTTGTTAGTCTACTTTTTTGAGATATTAATTATTTCTAGTGTTTTAAAAAATAACCTAAGTGTTAGAATGGGTGTTCGTGTATTCTATGCCATTTTTATGTATGTTTTCTGTTAAAAGAAATGACATGTCTAATGGCATTGACCGCTTATTGTCGTATATACGAGAAACTTAATTCTTCTTGGTGATTGAGGGTAACGGCTATGTCCCCAAAGGGAAACTGTCTATGCTGTTGAATCTATAACGAGCACATCTAACATATGTTCTGCCAATTTTGGAAATGTTGTGGAACATAGAGCTTACATATGCCTGACGTATTACGAACATGACTCCCACGAGGCAAACGCTTATGCCTTCAAATCCATGAGCAGTCTTTGTCGTATACCACATCCTATAATGAGAGCATCTAATGTATGCTCTGCTAATTTCGGAGACTTCGCGGGTAGAGCTAACATGGTGGACGTTGTTATTACGAAGACTGTTTGCTTCGATCACGAAAAACCTATGCTCGAAGTACTTCATAACGACAACTAACGGATCATCCCTGTCACGTGCTCTCGTCACATCGGAGTAGTAATAGTAATTAAATGTAGCAAAAGAAATGTGTTACTACGTTAGTCCGAGCAACTTTGCCTACCACGATGTTGGTATGTTGCATGGTTTCCCATGCAAAATGTAACGTTTCGTGTGGAACACATGTTGTTATGATAGAGGCTCTTTGATGGGAGTTTTTTTAATAGCTCTAGTTCTGGTTCCGCTACGACTCTTGGTGGATCTCTACAGAAAGTCAAAGACGACTTGTCGAGTGAAGGTCCTGTGAGCACTTGAGTCATTTTTAAACTGCAGAGGTGAGGCCTCCTCCATTCCGCGGTTTCTCCCGGTAAAAAAGATCATCTTCTTCCATAGCTTGGGTTGTACACATTGATTTAACGACGCTATAAACACTATATTTTCCCTTTATTTCTCACATCCACTCCCTGTTCCCACAATTCTCCAGTTGAACAGTTGTTTTCTTCAAAAACTTATAAAATAATTACCAGCAAGGTGGAATTAACCTAGGGACCTATTTCTAAAATTAGAATTCTGGAAATAAAATATAGGAAAACCACCATATCATAGACTATTTAAACCACACTTTGGGCAGTGATTTTTCACACAAGACAACACCATCTCATAACAGAAGAAGAGCCTTCTCTTCCCCTCAAAAAAAAAAGAGAAGAAGAGCCTTCTCCTTCTCAAGAAGAAGAAGAAAGCCAAAAGGCCTTCCAAGGCGACCAACCTCTAGGAGCGGAGTAAAAGAAGGTACGCACGCATGAACTCCACTCCAGTCATTTTCTCTAGGTGCTTAGTTTTCTTCTATAGTAGATCCGTGAATAGAGAGAGATAGGTGGTGGGATTAGTCATGAGGAGCCAGGAGATGAGAGTCTCTCTTCCTCCTCTCTTTTTTTCTTTTCTTTTTTTAGGTTTTTCCTGGTCCTGGACCACGCAGCTGCCGGCTGCCCGGCTGACTGCAGGGCCTGGCTCTTGGTTTGTTCTTGGTTTTCTGCAAGGCACGGGCTCTAACAAGCAAGGGGCAAGGGGCTAGCCTGCTGTTTTTTTTGGTCCATCTTGTGCTTCACTCTCAGAGAGAGGCAGACGAGACCGACCAAGAAATGCTCCCTTCGCATGCCGCCGTCACTGTTCTTCTCCTCCCTCCCTGATTTCAGTGCTCTCCTCTCACATATACCAGCAGATCTGAAGGCCTCGAGCGCACGTGCGGCAGAGCGTGAGAAGTCGGCCGAGTCTCTCTTCCTCCTACTACTACATCGCATATTTTTTTGGGGGTCTCCTACTCTCCTGGTCTACCTCGCATCTTTTTTTTTTGGGTCTCCTGGTCCTGGACCACGCTGCCGAGTGCCGATTGACTGCAGGGGCTCGCTTATTAACAGCTAGCCCTTCCTCTTGGTTTGGTCTTGGTTTTCCGCAGACATGGACTCTAACAAGCGAGGGTCTGGCCTGTTGTTAGTTAAGTCTAGTGCTCGTGCTCGTGTTAACTGTTAACAAGCGAGGGCCTGGCCTGTTGTTAACTGTGAAGTCTAGTGTTCATCTTCTTCCCTGCTGCTGCTGCCAGCCTCAGTGGAGAGTGAGATCAGAGGGGTATGTTCAATTCAGCTAGAGAGGCTGCTCTGTTCTTCTTCTCCGTAACAGAAAGGATTAAATATTTACGGTTTTTCTAGCGCATTGGAATTTAGCTTTCCTTTGCCTTCCTCTGGAAATCTTGCATGCACGACTACTATGTGATGCACAACCACGGACAACCAAGGTCCAGCGGCTGCAGAGTGCAGACCCCAAAAAAGGTCACATAATAAAGGCTTTGCAGACCTAGACAAAATTCTAGTGAAAAGGCAAATACGCATGTATGGCCAGTACAGGGGCTTTACAACCTTATACAAATCTGCAGCCTGTATTGATGATCTGTCCTTGCCTTCACCTGATGCTTGACTAACTATAATACCACACTCAAGTAATCGGCCAAAAGACAATTAAATATTTACCAAATTAAGCAAATTAATTGTTGGTACTCAAGTAATCTCTTTCTGGACTACTAAATTTAGCAAATTAAATATTTACCAAATTAATTGTTTAACTGTGTCATGTAAATGAGAACTGAGCTAAATATAAGATCCTCGAAAGAGAGATATGGAAAAAATCCCTTAATCAGATTACATGTGTGTGGAAAAGGCGCCCAGTCCAGATGGTTTCATTGGATCCTTCTACAAAAGATGCTGGATGATTATTAAGGGGGATATACTCCAGGCGATCATGAGTTTCTATAACCATCGCACAACAAGACTAGGCCTAATTAATGAGGCAAATATTGCGCTGCTGCCAACAATCCAAGATGCGCGTTCAGTATCAGACTACAGGCCGATAAGCCTAATAAATAAATTTGTCAAAATCATCACAAAGATCTTAGCTAATAGACTGGCACCCCACATGAACTCACTCGTCTCCAATGCCCAAAATGCCTTTATTAAGAAAAGATGCATCCACGACAATTTCATCTATGTACAGAGGGTCATCCAACTCCTACATAAAAAGAAGAAGCCGACCTTCTTTATCAAATTAGACAACTCAAAGGCCTTTGACTCCATAGGATGGAGCTTCCTACTGGAGGTTCTTGAAAATCTCAGTTTTAGTAGAAAATGGAGAGATTGGATCACTGCACTTTTGGGCACGACATCGTCCAAGGTCTTAGTCAATGGCCTACCAACAAAAGAAATTAGACACGCATGAGGGTTAAGATAGGGGGATCCACTGTCACCACTTTTATTCATCTTAGCCATTGATCCCCTGCAACGCATCATCGAAGCAGCCGTGCAGAGAGGAGTTTTAAACCCAGTACTTCTAAAAGCGGCAAATTTAAGGTGTTCATTGTATGCGGCCAACGCAGCGATTTTTGCAGATCCAAGCAGCAGAGAATTGGAGTATTTATATAAGATCTTAACCTTTTTTTGGTGAATGCTCGGCACTAAAAATCGATAGATCTCCAAGACTGAACTCTTCCCCATTAGGACTAATAATGCCATGGTGGCAATTGATCCAAAACTATCCCCGGAAAAATTTGCAATTTCCTGAGGAAATATCTTGGCCTCCTGCTGCATATTAGGAAGCTCTGCAAGGTTGAGGTTCAGCCACTCATAGACATGATCGGAGCCAGATTGCCAGGCTGGAAGGGCAGATTTCTGTCCACTGCAGGGAGGGAGACTTTAGTAAAAATGGTACTATCTTCTCAGCCACTCTATCACCTAACCGCTTTTCCAGAGCAAAAATGGTTAATCAAGAGGATTGACAGATTAGGATGGAGCTTCCTTTGGAGGGGTGAAACCCTGAACAAAGTCTATGGGGGAGACTTTATTGTCAATTGGCCAATGACTTGTCGTCCAAAAATTAAAGGAGCGCTTGGTATCTTGGATTTGGAACACTTTGCAAGAGCACTAAGACTGCGCTGGCTATGGTTCCAATGGAAGCAAAGGTGCGAGCGTGGAACAAACTCGACCTTCTCTATGACAGCCGGGATAGAGAATTATTCGCAGCATCAACAGTGGTGAAGATCGGCAATGGGAAGGTGGCCAAGTTCTGGACATCATCGTGGGCTGACGGTACAAGGCATTGCAAGGAAATAAATGGATTGCTCATGTCACTTAAATAGATACAGTAAAGGAATTGCAAGAATATGTGATACTCTAGGAAGCCATCGAGCAAATTCATTTGGATGAAAATATAGAGGATAGCATCATTTGGCGATGGACAGAGGATGAAGAATACACACAACCAAGAGTGCCTATGCAATACAATTTCAGGGTACTTTTAATAAACTGAAAATGACGCTGATATGGAAAGCTAAGGGGGAACAAAAATGCAAATTTTTTGCTTGGATCTTGCTGCATAAAATGATTCTAACTGCAAACAATTTGATGAATAGCAATGGCCACATGATCCAATATGCAAGCTCTGTGGAAGTGATCCAGAACGCCAATGCACTTATGTAAAGATTGTGTTTTTTCAAAGCAAGTCTGGGAGACACTGAAGCAGTGGCTTTGGGCTCGCTAGCATTGACACTGTGCGAATGGAAGGTTCGCTCCACAACTATTGGCGTAGATGTCGTTCAAAGATTGAAAGCAAGGAGAGGAAAGTTTTTGATGGCATCTTTATCTATTACTGGTGGAACATATGGAAGGAGAGAAATCGTAGAACTTTCCAGAAAAACTCGCTGCAAATGAGACAAGTGGCATTTCTATGCAAGAGATCGAGCAATACTAGAGTTGGCCACGAGATCTAATGCATAAACGGTTTAGTCACAGTAATAGAGTTTGGTCTTCCTGTGTGGCATCTAGGTGTGAGTAGTTTGTATTTCAGGTGTTCTTTTTGCTGTTATCCTGCAAAGGGGATCCGCAGTGTTGCGTTTACTAGGCAGTGTTCAGAGTTGGGTTCTCTTGGCCTTGTGTTCAAAGGTGTAGGCAAGAGTAGAGTCGGCATTCTTCTTTTGTAATTTTGTTTGTTTTTGTTTTTGTTTTTCCCATCTAATAAAAATATGGCAGAATCTTTTGCTGCCCTTCAAAAAAAGATTATGGGTATGTACTTGTACTCCCTAAATCCAAGTGATAGTTCATAAGACAAAGATCAAACAGTCAATGAAAGTTTTCTAAACCCAAATGTCACCAATATACCAACTAGCGGAAATGAATTCTGGTATGCTTGTTTCTAGAGAAGAGGAAGATGGTAGTGCTGAGAGGAATATGGTACGTTTGCTTCACCATAAAAGTTCAAGGACGTGTGGCATCATTGCGAAGTTTGCATCAATTGCGAAACTAAGTTGTGAAGACACCGGGTCCATCCGATGAAGCGACAAAAACATTGAGGGGAAGAAGATCTACACGAGCATTTAAAATAACTTCCCCCAAAATGATGCACAAAAGATCACGCACAACTTCAAGTCTAGTTTGAGCATCCTCACTCCCTACCTTTCATAAATATTAAAATAAAACTAACTAAAAATGTAATACTAAAGACAAAATGTTGTCCAATCAGCATGCTATCGTTCGATTGATCTTGCACACACTTTATTCCTTGCTAACATTCCCATAATTGTGAATAATTTATTTTAGGGACCCCAGATATCTAAATAATTGAAATATGTGATATAGAGGGATGAAAAAGAACCTTGCTTTCTCATGTAAAGTACTTGGGATTTTGTTCTTGTAAAATCAAAATTCAAAATAGCATGCTAGCTGGATCACCGTACCACATTGTTGTGCAACCTACAGCTAATTAGGAAAACTCACACTTAAGTTAAGTAATAATACAATGCAGTAACTGTAATGCATAAGCTTGGATGAAGTTAACTTACTCCAATAATAGCTACCATAAATGTTATACTTGCATAGTATGGATAGCTCAGAGCTAGCTCACACAGTTAACTTTTTAAGCAAACCAGGTCCACCCGATGAATCGACAAAAAATTGGCCTTTCTACCCCTAGGGGTATTTAGGTTGAGTGTTTTATGTAAGGACAAATTTGGAAATACTGAAGTTCATAAATATATATATAGTGGAGAAGGCTAGTTGAAACAAACATCCCTTGGAGGTCTCCTCGGATTAGAGGTAGAAAGGGAGGAGTGACTCTTTGTTCATGAGCAACTTGACATTCTAGATCTATGTTAAACTAGGAGAAGTTCTTAATCGAACATCTTGAGGTAAATCTTGTGCAAGTTTGTTCCCTTCTGTTTATTTTCTGAAATTTATTGTCTTAAGATTTCGGAGCCAAATTTTATGGACTGCATGGGATGTGTTGTAAAAATGTTTTTGGATTGTTTGTGTATCCTTGGAACTTGTTCATGTGACAGCTTGAAGCCCAGGTCGTATCTTCCTCCCATGGTGGTGTCTTGCTTATTTTGTGTGTGAGAGAAGTCTAGGGTTAGAGGGAGAAAGGAGGAAGGGCTCTTTCTTCTTGAGGGCATTCTAGATCTATATTAGACTAGGAGAATCTTGTAATCGAACATCTTGAGGTAATCCTGGTATCAATCTTGTGCAAGTTTGTGTCCCCTCTGTTTAAATCTGAAATTTATCTTTTTTTAAGATTTTCGGAGCCAATTTATGGGGATTTTTTCTCTGCTGTTTGGGATGAGTTGTAAAAATGTTTTTGGACTGTTTTGGTACCCTTGAAACTTGTTCATGTGATGGCTTGAAGCCCTATCTTCTAAGTTCTTCCCTTGGAGGTGTCTCTCTTATATTGTGTGTGAGTGAAGAAGGAGGAAGGGCTCTTTGTTCTTGAGCATTTTGACATTCTAGATCTGTATAAGACTAGAAGAGAAGCTTGTAACAAAAAAAAACTTGAGGTAACCCTGCTATCAAACTTGTGCAATTTGTTCCGCTCTGTTTAAATCTGAACTTTTTTCTTTTTTAGATTTTCGAGCCAGTTTTTGGGGATCTTTTATCTGCTACACGGGATGAGTTGTAGAAATGTTTTTCGAGTGTTCTGGTACCCTTTGAACTTGTTCATATGATGGCTTGAAGCCCAGGTCCTACCTTCTAAGTTCCTCCCTTGGAGGTGTGACTCAGTTATTTTGTGTGTGAGAGAAGTCTAGGGTTGGAGGGAGCAAATTAGGAAGGGGCTCTTTATTCTTGATCATTGTGACATTCTAGATCTGTACTAGGCTAGGAGAAGCTTGCAATCCAACATCTTGTAGTAACCCAGGTATCAAACATGTGCAAGTTTGTTCCCCTGTTTAAATCTGAAATTTATGTTTTTTAGATTTTCGGAGACAATTTTTGGTGATTTTTTATCTGCTACTTTGCATGAGTTGTAGAAATGTTTTTGGAGTGTTTTGGTACCCTTGGTTGTTCATATGATGGCTTCAAGCCCAGGTCCTACCTTCTAAGTTACTCCCTGCGAGAATCCTCATTTCTCTTGAACCTTTTGGTGGATTTCGTGAAAATCATTTAGCTGGACTTCTTGGGCTCTTCTTGAGTGGTTTCTTCATGCCATGATGAGGTCCTTGGAAATATATACAATGTGGGTTTATTGAAGATGAGAGTAACTACACGGACGTGTAGAAAAATATTTTCATATATATATATATATATATATATATATAACCACGATTTAATAGAGAAATTCTTCAATTCATAGTGAATCTCTAATATCTTTTGTAAATATTCTTTGGGATTACCTTCACAATGACATCCTTTATGGGACTGATCCTTATGAAGTAATGGAGCAGATAAAAGGTTATGGAGTTTGTCTGGTTGGGTATTTAAGAATGTGAAACTCATTCCATGTTCATTTCTGAATGCTTACACATCCTTTTGGTTTACTTCCTAGGCTCTGTAGTTCCTTTGTGACAAAAAGATCTTGGGTAGCGCTACTCGAGAGGTTTGTGGGTTCAAAGGCAGACCCCCGACAAAGAAACTTTGATCATGTCAATGGTGTTCAAAATCATGGTTATTGCTCTTGTTTTCCCTTAGACCAATAATACATTAGTCTTGGACTTTTGTAATTTCTAGTTTTAAATTAATAAAAGTTCAGTAAGGGGCAACCCCTCCTGTTAAGCTCAAAAAAAACTTTAGAAATTTATTGATGATGTCAGGTGACAGCACCAAAATAGTCTAGATCCGCCCCTGTGGGTTGTCTCGGGACATATAGGCTGCTTTCTTATTCTTTGAGAAGAAAAATATTTCAGGCTCCCATTCAACCCCTAGGTCACCTATTTCAGTCCTTCATTGATGTTGGCTAGACTTTTGTTTGCAATTTATATTCTGGTTCTTCATTAATCTTCTTCAATAGCATGCAAAAAAAAACATGCTGTAGACTGACATGGGCAAATCTGTTAATCCTTGGCTACCAGGAGGCCATAACAATACAAGGAAAAGGCTGAGTTTTAAAGACAATCCTACAACAAAGAAAAACAGGGCGGCCAACATTATGTCAAGAAACACTGAGATGGACGGGGAGAACGGTGATGGAAAAATTCTGCCCATAAATGCAAAGGTGCACACGGTAGAAACTATCTCGTGTTCTGACTAAGTGACATGCTCATTATATAATGGGTATTCATGAGATACATTATTGCAAATTATAACTGAATTTAGTTTTTATCATATTTAATCTTGTTTCTCTAGCTAGTTTCCATTGCATGGTTATCTACTCAATAAGACTGCATCTTCAATTCTATCTATCACTGATTCTTGGAATGATGAATTTTCCATGCACAAATTAACAATAAATTCACCTTTTGTATCAAGATGACAACTGATCTACCCCCACTCGTGGAACGTAAGGAATACCTGCCTCTCCCCAAATGGCTGAACGATGACTATAAGTCAAACATAGCTGATCTCGAAGGGTGGAAGTGCATGGAAATAGCTCGTGCTGATGGTAGTGGAAGAAAGGACAAGGTCAGTACTATTGTTGTTTTTTAAGTTTAAAAAATAGAGGTAACCATGTTCCAGTGAAATTTTATCTTCCATGTTTATGACCAAACGAGATGATTATTTTTTATGCATGTCTAGATACTATTCAGTTTATGTCAGAGAACACATATATAGAAGTGATTTTTTGCTTGTATCAAAGTGTTCGAGTTAGATGATGGATTTATTTTACATTCATTTATATATGTAAACAGTTTGCAAAACTTTCTTAGTGCATAATCTACCAATTATTGGAATGTGTTGTTTTGAAGCTTATCTAGTCTCAGCAGCTATTTCTTGTGTTATTACTTCCGTTCATGGTTACACACATACATATACAAATAAAGGGACCATGTTTACTAAAATTTGGTGAATCATGGTAATATTTTTCACAAAGGTTTCACCTTGTTTCTTTGTAAGCTTTGTAGTAAAGTGGAATTAATTTGATACTAAAGGTTTCACCTTGTGAATGGATGATAGCGCACA
>Ga0182004_10001494_pt1 | contig 17193 bp, 9 predicted proteins | sample Sormic07211540_1_FD_120479 | JGI IMG/M metagenome (GOLD analysis project Ga0182004, IMG submission 120479) | Endophyte microbial communities from Sorghum bicolor roots, Mead, Nebraska, USA - 072115-40_1 MetaG | ecosystem: Host-associated > Plants > Roots > Unclassified | place: USA: Nebraska...
ATAACTCAAACGAGAAATAAAACTAGGTAGCTTCTTGAGTTGAAACGTCGCTTATATGAAGAAATTTTGGGGGTGCTGTGATTCACCAAATGTATTTGTTTGATTCCATCAATGAACTAACACCTGTAGATTGCACTTGATAGACATGTTAGTTCCTAATTTGATTGTCATTAATTATCAAAACCCACACCGGGAGCGAATGCACTTACACCTTATTTCTTACTGCAATGGTGATTTTACTCCTACTTTTTAAACTTTGTGATTTTGCTCATAGGATTTTGAATGAAGCATTTGTTTACCCTTGTAACTCAGTTAAGTCGAAGCTGATTAAAACTTCATTCACTTGTCTTATAAGCCATACTTTTTCTACCAGTCAATAATATTTTCTTTCACAATAAATCAATTCAACTATGACTTTTCAAACAAGCGAACAAGCTCTAAATGGCTAAAATAGAAAGTAAAAGACACCTATGCAAAAGACCATAGTGCCCTCGTCTTATCCCTTCACCTCAGCAGTCGGTCTTAGCGGTTCTTAGAGGCTAGGGTTGGGTTCGCCGGCCGACAGAGAGCAAGCATGGCGGCAACACTAGGAAGGGCAAGTGGGAGCCCCCGCAGCTCCAGAGGGTGCACGTGGCCACCGCTTTTATTTTTCTCCCTCAGTCTTCTTTTCCTAATCCTCGATGAGAAAAACTATTTATTTTGGAGATGTTGTAACTTTAGCAGCCCTAAACCCAACCCCAATGAGAAAAATAATTTCTCAGTCTCTTAAATCTTGCCTCTCACCCCTCAAATAAAAGGGAGACATCTTCTTTCTAAATCCATTAGTTTTCTTATTAAGGATTGGATTTTCTTATTCTGCTATAGAGAAGACATTCAAAACTCTAAAATATGTTTTGTATCTCCTTAGTAGCTAGTTTTGGGTTGAAGTTTTCTCCTGCCAGAGATGTTCTAACTTACGTTTTGATGGAGGTGTCACTGGAACTCCCTGACTAGGTTGGACTTGGACATACTCCCTCTGTCCACGAAAGAATCAATTTCTAGGATCCGTGCTAGTCAAACTTTTTAAAGTTTGACTAACCTTATAGAAAAGAGTAACAACATCTATAATATAAAATGCACATTATATAAAAATATATTCTATGATGAATCTAATAATACTAATTTGATACTATAAATCTTTGCATTTTTTTCTAGAAATTTGGTCAAAGTTTAAAAAATTTGACTTAGGACAACTCTAGAAATTGACTCTTTTATGAACGGAGGGAGTATAGAAATTTGACGACCTACACGTCGTTTCAAGGAACTTCATGACAATTTTACACACACACAAAAAAAAAACTGTATGCCCAAAACCAAACCGAAAAAACAAGACGGAAAAACTGAAATGCTCAGGGTATTTGGTAGTGGTTTAGGTAAGGGAAACCATACAGTAAATTAGAAGTTTTCTGGCACTATGCACAGGTAGGAGTATTTTTTTAAGTAAAAATCCAAATAGGGAAACTAAAACGGTACATCGTACGTACCTTGCGAACAAACAAGCTGCAGAAGCTACAAAATCCCCATTTCGATCAAAACGAACCCCCAAAAAAGACACGGAAACCCCCTTTTTTATTCCTCATCCACTCGCCGCACGACGAAGAGGAGAGCGGCTCCCGTTCCCCACCACCTACTCGGCGTCTCGGCCCGGAGCAGCAGGTTCTCGAAGCGAGCCGCGAAACATTCTCGCGCCAATTGTGGGGGCCATGGGCGCCAACGGCCACCCGCCGCCGGCGAGCACCGCCGCACAGAACGGGTCCCACTCCGGCGGCGGCGGAGGAGGAGGAGGGGGAGGGGGAGGGGGAGCTAACCCTAGCAACGGCGGCACGGCGGCGGCGCTTCGGCACGACCCTGGCCTGGCGCGGGAGTGGTCGCCGGAGGAGCAGGCCATCCTCGACGAGCTGCTGGTCAAGTGAGTCCGCCGGATTTCTGGGTTTTGCGGGTTTGGGAGCCCCGCAAGGCCGCAATTCGAGTTAGACGGTTGCTTTTATTTCTGAATTCTGACTATTGGATAGAATTGACTGGTAATTTGAGCAATTAAGCAACGCTTGTGTTATGTGATTACCAATTCAGTGAGATTGTACCTGCATAGGCATAGATCGCAACACTCGATGGCCTCCTTTTAGCAAACTTATCCCTAGCCAATTTCTCATGCTAATGCTTCTCCTTGCAACGTAATCCTAGTTAATCCAACTTTGACTTTTTGATGCAAGTGGATAATGTTTGCCCTTTGTTCACTCTTCACACTTGCTTTATTCTGATATACTGCAAAGCATGGGAACTCTTGTTAGTTATATAACACAAATCTTACGCGCAAGTCAGCGCTCAAAATGACTGTAGCATCAGGTGTACAGGCTTGCATTTTGATGTTGCAAGTAGAATGTTTGGATAGCACCGTGAAGGCCTGTTAACAGTGAGTTCCTTAATTTTTTACCTTATGTTTCCATTAATGTTTCTCGGCGTTTGCTCTCAGGTATGCATCCGATTTACCTGTGGTACGTTATGCAAAAATTGCGATGAAGTTGCCAGAGAAAACAGTTCGGGATGTAGCCTTGCGCTGCCGATGGATGAATGTAAGATAAGACTTAGCATTCATAGTGTCATGATGCCTGGCCTCTTTAGTCTTTAGGTTTCAGAAATGATTTGAGAGAATTTGTTGATCCTGCAGAAAAAGGAGAGTGCCAAAAGAAAGAAAGAGGATCACAGCTCGTCTAAGAAAAGCAAGGACAAAAAGGTTTTCAAATATTTTCCTGACTGTACTCCATTTAAATAAATGTTACAATGCAGCCTAGAGTATCAATTGTTGCAGTAATTTCCACACAAAACAGATATCTGGTTGACAGTGTCACAATATGTGTGTGTGTTCCTATTACACACTCCTTAAATAAGAGATTTGCACTGACAGCTACCCATTGATGCAGGAGAAGGTTTCAGATTCTTCATCAAAACCACCTGTCCATATGGCTGGTAGGCCTAGTGTTCCTCCATACCCTCTTCCAGTTCTTCCAATGGACGATGATGAAATCTCATCCAAAGGTAAATCAGATTGATATTTATTCCATTATTGGTATTGCAGTGTAAGGATTGGTGTTTGCATCATTGCATGATTTAACATTCTGTTTCGTTTTGGATAGTTCTGCTTCTATTACTCTAAAGTGATGCAGTGACTGCTACTTGCTAGTTGCTACTATCATATACTTGTCTACAGCAATGGCATCCATCGTGTATTGGTTTCTGCAGTATATCTGAGGAATCAAAACCAGAAACCAACTGACTTGGTGTTTAAAATATAGCTGACCTATCATGCAGAGTCTGATTCTGGGTAATGTTACTGCTACAAAAGGGGAAGTGTATTGGTAGATGCAGTCCCCTTTCACGCCTAACTGCGGTAGAGATTGACAGTTTGCTGCATTAAACCATTATTTGCTATTGTGATCTTTTTCATATAAGTTTCTCTCACATCAGACACAAATCAATTAATTTAAATTATAATTTTGTATTAAAATCTTCAAAGGATAATATTCTTAATAATAGGTGCTAGGAATAGACTGGTCCAGGACTGGCAGATTGTACTCTTTTTTCAACATAAGGACAGTGCATACTAGATGACAGTCACTATGTACAGTTGCATGGCTTCTCTGCTTTTTACATGATTCTTTATCTGGCAATACATTGTGGGAATCTACAGATAGTTGCTTGACATATTTGAGCTGTTCTTTCTACTCTATGCATTTTTAAATTTGATGGAAATTCTTGAGCCGCTTGAATCATGGGCAATGGACTAGATACTGACTTATCAGTTATTTCACCTTTTTCGTCTTCCGCAGCCATTGGAGGTCCAACAGGCGAAATCCTTGAAACTAATGCCCAGGTTTTGAGTCAAATTTCGTCAAACCTTAGCAACATGCAGGTATCCTTTTATTTCTGGGTGGCTTGTGGGTGCGAACTGCCCAGATTTTTTTTGTTGACTTTCTAATCAACAAGCTCTAGGTTTTGTCTTGTTATTTATTCGTGGTTAATTTATTTCCGCAGATACAGGACAACATCTCTCTGCTGTGCCAAACTCGAGATAATATACTCAGGGTCTTGAAAGAGTATGTTTTGAATTACTGTTGGGTTTATTTCAAAATCTTTTAAAGTGGTCTGTTCATCCAATATGTTCAGTCCCATCTGTTATTAGCTGCATACATTTTGCATAACATAGAGATATGTTTCCTTCACCATGGCAATGCATCATATATGCCTGTTGCAATTCAGCAAGATCCTCCTTTTGGCAGTGTTAAAGAGACTGTCAAACTGAGATCACTTTTAAGTTTTCCATTCTTGCTATACGTAATCTGGTCTTTGACTGTTGACAGCAGTAGGATGTTCTATGTAGAATCCAATCTGCTAGTTCTTTTTAGGAGTACTAGTTTTATCACCCTCTGAATACGCAGGAGTGCTGCTTGCTGCTACTTACTACCATGAATAAGTTCCTTTAGGTTTTTAGCTATGTGTCAGGAATTCTAAAATCTTACAGGAAGTTCACTGCCCTTGAAAAGCCCAGAAACACAAATGTGCATCCTTACCAAATACATCGCTGGAACTTCTTTGCTCTACACAAAGTATTTTATTCCGTCCAAAATTCAACAGTTGTGATATACAAGTTCTGATCCCATGCAAAATGTTTGCAGGATAAACGATGCTCCAGAGATCATGAAGCAGATGCCCCCGCTACCTGTGAAGATAAACGAGGACCTCGTCAACTCGTTGCTCCCCAGACCAACTGTACCTATGCAGTAGTGATAGCAAAATGACTGTATCCTCTGTAGTCCCGAGAGATCTTTAGATAGGCAGCTGAAATAAAAAAAAGGGGGCAGCCCTGGGTACTTGTTCGTTCGTTCTGTAGCTCCACATCTCACCTCTTCTACCTTATGTTTCGTCCGGATGCTTATGTTCCAACCTTTCCCAAGTCAGGCGGTTGAAACGTGTACCGAGTTACCAAGGGCTGCTTCTACATCAGCATCAGGTCCTGACTCTGTTTTGTAATCTATAGCTGTTTGGGTAATGTCATGGTATCGTAATCAGAGTAGTCTTGTTTGGATGTATATATATCGACATTAATCCACATGTATCGGGTTGGATTAAAGGGAAAATAATTAAGTTTTATTTTAATTCATTTCAACACATCGTTTGGGCGCACGGGTGCAGGTAGGCCTTGTTTAGTTTTCTTTAAAACTCAAAAACTTTCTAAGATTCTTTGTTAATTAGATCTTGCGGTATATGTATGAAACATTAAATAAAACAAACTATATAGATTACCATTATCCACTGTTGCCGCGGCTGGTGGGCGCCCTGTTCGAAATGCGTGGAATTTACAGTTGTGCGAACATTATATCACTTTCGTTTGTATTTGATAAATATTATCTAATCATGGACTAACTAGCCTCAAAAGATTCGTCTCACAAATTACAGATAAGTTGTACAATTAGTTATTATTTTTATCTATATTTAATGTCTCATGCATACGCCGCAAAATTCGATATGTGATTAGAAATCTGATTTTTTTGCATATTTTTTGAACTAAACAAGACCTAAAAGTTACATATAGTTTTTATACCTATTAATTTTTATAGACACTACATATAAAAGCTATTGTCCTAATTTTATCTAATCACATTCATTCTCTTTATTCTCAACCAATCACATTACTTTATGTCTTGGTTCTCGTATAGACATGGTTTCTAACTTAGGCAGTTCCGCTAGAAATCTATAACTCTTATAAAGCTAAACCCCACTAGATGAATTCTCTCTCCATTAAAGGTGTCCACATCATTCCCCACTAATTGACCCACTAAATATTCTATCTCTTCGTACAAGGTGTCCACATCATTCCCCACTAAGTTCATATCGTCCCATATTAATTACAAAATTAAATCTTTAATATATTAACATACAAGTCATGTACATACACTATTTGTTTCATCACCAATTAATTCCTCTATAATGTAACCAAATATTAATTTTTGTTCTATTGGCTTAGCATTTTTTTACTAGATCTAATACAATAAAGGGATAATTGGCTGTGTGATATGTAGAATGGTGGCCATTTGCCAGCGGACACTAAGAAAAATTAGATTGCTCAAAGACACTCTGTTTCTTGTCAAATTTGTTGGCGGACACTACGTCTAATCAAATATTATTACAAAACAAATATAAAATTATATAAGTGCTAGAAAATTATACTATAATTTTTTTTACACTCTACATGATGAGAACTATAGTGTAAAAATATTGTTTAGTATTTTTAGTATCTTACTAATATATTAACTAATTAACCATAGTTATCTTTGTCTATTTATGAAGAGGGTCAAAATGGTCAGTTCAGTGCAAAACAATATTTTTACACTATAGTTCTCATCATGTAGAGTGTAAATAAATTTATAGTATAATTTTCTAGCACTTATATGATTTTATATCTATTTTGTAATAATGTTTGATTAGACGTAGTGTCCGCCAGCAAATTTGATAAGAAACAGAGTGTCTTTGAGCAATCTAATTTTTCGTAGTATCCGCTGGCAAATGACCACCATTCTGCATGTCCCACAGCTAATTCTCCCTACAATAAAATACATGCAAGTCAAATTCATATGTATACATACATAATAGACTGGATACTATATAATAATGTTATGTATATAATAATTTATTTTAAAAAAAAATCTCGCAGCAACGCGCGGGGAATTCACCTAGTTATATGTAGTTTCTATACCTATTAATTTCTATAGACACTATATATAAATTATGGTCTCAATTATGGTCCCAATAGATAGTTTTTATAACATATTTTTATCTAAGGGCACTCTCAATGATAGAAACTACATGTAACTTATATTCCTATTAATTTTTATAGACACTATATATAGAAACTATAATCCCAGTGGTTAGTTTCTATTGAATAATTCTTTATCCAATCACATTCATTCTCTCCATTCTCAACCAATCATATCATTTCATGTCTTGATCTCGTGTAGACATGGTTTCTAATTTAGATCCGGTTTTTGTGTTTTTGCTCTCTCTCTCTCTTCAATAACTACCTTGTCACATCAGCAAAATGCTTAGGTAGCACTGCAATTAATGTCTATAGAAACTATGATGATTTCTGCATTGGGAGTGTTCTAATCACATTCATTCTCTCTCCATTATCAACCAATCATTTTACTTCATGTCTTGGATCTCGTGTAGACATGGTTTAGGCCAGTCTCAATGCATGTTTCATGGGAGTGTCATGCACATTAAATAGGGTGCCATATAAGCAAAATTGCTGACTTGGCAGGGTCATTAAATGAAGGAGTTTCATCAGATGAGAGAGGACTTTCATCCCCATAAAACTCTTGTGGCTCGGTTACCTAGTTTATAGTCTTGGTAACTGTGCCATGAAACTATGCATTGAGACTGGCCTTATAACTTTGACCCGGTTTTTATGATTTTTACTCTCTCTCTTTTCTATAACTACCTTGCCACATCAGTAAAATACTTAGGTTTCACTATAATTAATGTCTATAGAAACTACGACGGTTTCTGCATTGAGAGTGCTCTTAGACTCGGTTTCTATAATTTTTGCTCTCTCTTTAATAACTACTTTTATACATCAGTAAAATGCTTAGGCGACACTACAATTAATGTTCATATAAACTATGATAGTTTCTGCCTTTACGATCTCTGCCTCTCTAAAACAAGGCCTTGTTCAGTTCCCTTGCGAAAACTTTTCGAGCTACTGTAGCATATTCGTTTGTATGTGGCAATTATTTATCAATTATGGACTAACTAAATTCAAAATATTCGTCATGCAAATTACAAATAAATTATATAATTAGTTATTTTTATCTATATGCTATATGCATGTGTCGTAAATTTTGTTGTGACGGAGAATCTTAAAAAACTAAACAAGGCCAAGTGATCTCGAGTACTTCAAGTTGCTGATGCTGCCACCGCAGAGCACCGACAGGGGTATTTGGTTCTCACTCCTAAAGATTTAGACCCTTTTATATCATATGTTTAGATATTACTTCTAACTTAGAGTATTAAATATAGATTAGTTATAAAACTAATTACATAGAATATGATTAATTTGCAAAATGAATCTATTAAATCTAATTAGTATATTATTTGATAATATAGTGCTAAATAAATATATGCTAATGATAGATTAATTAGGTTTAATAGTTTCATCTCGTGAATTAACCATAACTTATGTAAGTTTTATAATTAACTTATGTCTATTTTTTCTAATTAGTACTAAATTTTAGTTACACTCCGGTCCTGACGAGCATGCTTTTTTTTTTCAAGTAAAAGAGAGATATATGTTTGGATTCCATAGCAATAATAGGTATGTTTGGATAATAGGTATGTTTGGATGCTCGCTTCCCGACCGCCCATTTGTACTAAACCTAAATCCAAAATAGGTCTCCAACACAATATTTATACTCTTCAACAGAGTACTTATATAGATGATCCATTTTGGATATTAAGAGAAGCATAACTCAAATTTGACGTATCATCTCTCCTTGAGATCTATTTAGTCTTATTATTGGAAAAAACTAAAAATAAGTATGAAATCTTTTACCTATAGTGCTATCCAAAGAACAAGTAAATCTTGTATTTTAGGTGATGATTGTTCAAGATAGTCTGAAAAAAAAAAGTTTGTTAGAAAGCTCAATCCACCGTGCTACCCAGCATCTGCCCGTGCAAATGCACAGCAGCCAGGCTGAGTGACGTGGACAAATTGACCTTTAATGCCAAGGCCTTGTTTAGTTACCTCTGGAATTTAAAAACAATTTAAGATTTTCCGTTATATCAAATTTTATAGCATATATATGTAGCACTACATATAGATTATAGTTAGGTTGGAAATCACAAGAGAATTTTTTAAACCTAGTTAATTTATAGTTAGATAATAATTATTAAATATAAATAAAAGTGCTACGGTGTTAAAATTTAAAAACTTTTCGGATCTAAACGAGGTGCCCTACGATCCCATATGTGGGCTTCTCATAGAGTTTACTATCTTAGGGCTTGTTTGTTTCCATGAGAGAAGGGAAATTTTACTCCCATTTAACCCCTTTTAATCAAACACTAGGAATTAAAATAGGGACTAGGGACTAATGTGAATAAGTTGCTTGGGGTGAAACTGTTTGGGACTAATGGGCCCAAATTTCCTTTCCTTGCCCCTCAATAATTGCGCTGGGAGGGTGAGCACCCACCAGACTACTGCATTGATTAAGGGTTATTTGGACTTTATTCAAGTGCACTAATTCCTTCTAATCTATTAAAAAAACATTCATTTTAGTTCCTGTTTTTAGTTTATGGTTTATGCCTTCTTTAGATGCACCCAAAAACCCAAAACTTTACAAGATTCTCCATCACATCGAATCTTGCGGCACATGCATAGAGTATTAAATATAGATAAAAATAAAACTAATTACACAGTTTGTCTGTAAATCGCGAGACGAATCTTTTAAGTCTAGTTACTCCATAATTGGACAATGTTTGTCAAATAAAAACGAAATTGCTACAGTGCTAAAATCCAAAAAAATTTGCATCTAAACAAGCCCTTAGTCTCTGGTCCTAGGACAACACACGCTTAGGGTGTTCTTAATGTTAAATTGCAAATAGCTAGCTAGATGAGTTTTAAAAATACTCCCTCTATTCCTAAAGCTTCAACTTTTAGAGTTGTTCTAGTCAAACTTTTAAAACTTTGACTAAATTTCTAGAAAAAACACTAAGATTTATAGTACCAAATTAACATCATTAGATTTATTATAGAATATATTTTCATAAGGTACTTATTTTATATCATAGTGTTTTTCTCTATAAAGTTGGTCAAACTTAAATTTAACTGACACAAATTCTAAGAGTTGAAACTTTTAGAGATAGAGAGAGTAATGAACAATGAATAATATAGTGAAGAGTTATGTGGATTCTGAGAGAGTTGTTTGTGCAAAGCGTTTTAGACTGCTTTCGCTGACATGTAATATACGTAGCGTTTTAAAGGAATTTTAAGACAAATTAAGAGAGAGCATAAAAGACATACGTACCTCTATTTTACTTCTTAATTAGATGTTATCATCAACATGATTAATAGTGATTGGTTGATAAATGAAAACTATTTAATGCAAAAAGTAGGTTTTGTCCTTTAATGTATTATTTTGAGCAAAAATTTGAATGATATAATGCACTGTAATTGTATTACAGAACGAAGGAAGTAGCTATTTCAAAATTGCTAGCTATTTGATCTTTCTCCTCTCAATAGCTAATAATTTTTTTTCTAAAAACCTGTTTGGCAGGACTCCTCTTCGGCTTTGGCGGCTCCAGAGGAGCTTTGCCAAACTTTTTTTTTTGAAAAAACCGTTTTTAAGTAAAAAATAGAAGAGTCGGAGCCGTTATGGCTTCCAGCTAAAAAACCCCTCGTGAGGAACCTGTAAAACAAGCCGTAAAATAACTATTTGGAAACCATTAGGCGAGTCTCAGTGGTCCGTTTCAATACACTGTTTCTAAAACAAATCGCTGATAGGGCATTAATGAAACGAATAATGAAACAACCTCCACAATGCATGAGTTTCACCTTGACGTTTCCTAGGCTGGACAAAGCATTTAATTACTGCAAAATGATTGGATCACATGCAATGTGGTGAAACGATTTAGCCCTCAGTGGGCTGTTTCACCGCGTGGTAAACAACGCCCGCGGGGTTTCACCATAGTGAAACTACTTCCTTCTCTCTCCTCTTCATTTCACGCAAAAAGTGCAGTTTTACTGACATGGCGCTCTAATAAATGTGCATGACATCCTGGTGAAATCCCAGTGAGACTAGCCTAGAGACGTACCACCAGCCGCCGCAACAGCTGCTCACATGAAACAAGCAGCCGAAGGGACAAAAATCTGTTCCGGGCTTAGACATTAAGCCCAGTATCAGTGGGGTGTTTTCACGAGGATGTCATGCATATTTATTAGAGTGCCATGTTAGTAAAACTACACTTTTTGTATGAAACGGAGATGAGAGAGAAGGAAGTAGTTTTACCATGGTGGAACCCCGCGGTCATTGTTTCCCACGTGGTGAAACGGGATGAAATCCCCACTGAGGACCAAATTGTTTCACTATCTTGTATGTGATCTAATCATTTTGCAACAATTAAATGCTTTACTTAGCCTTGGAAACAACAAAGTGAAATGCTTCATTGCTGGAGTTATTTCATAGATGGTTTCATTTCAATCTTTATGACGTGTTGGTACGTGAAACTGTGTAGTGACACCGTCCATTCAGACTGACCCAATAACAAAATCCATATAAAAAAATTAAAATAGCCTGGTTACTTGGTTACAGTGCCCTCCATCTGGCTGCCACCGCACCGCGGAGCACCAACGAACCAGACTCCGGAACCTTCGGAGGTGTCCAAGCCCAGTAGGTCTCCTGTTTCGTACCAGCGGCCGGTCGAGCCCGCAGGCCGCAGCTGGCCCCAGCTCGGCGCGCATCTCGGCCAGATCGATCGGCAGATCCGCAGGCCCAATGCAGCAGCGGCGACGGCCTGGCCACACCAGTACACCACCCACTCCCACGGGCCACGTCCACGCTGCGGAATTGCGGATGCCCTCTCCGCCCTTTTTTTTCCTTTCCTCCGAGGAGTCAATGCCTCGGTCAAAGCTCAACGCGAGCATGTCTTCCTCCTGCCCCTCCTCCTCCTCCTAGTCCTTGGCTCCTTGCTCCTGCTCCCTTGTCTCTCTGCCCCCCTCACGCCGCCCCCGCTCCCGCCCCAGCGCACCCCCACCCGCATTCTCCAGATCTCCATGGACCAGGCCTCGCCCGCGGACCCAGCCGCCTCCTGCTCGGCCTCCGCCTCCCCCTCCCCCTCCGCCTCTGCGGCGGCGTCGGCGGCGGCGTCGGCGTCAGGGGACGTCGCCGCGATGCTGCCGGACTCGCCGCCGCGGCGCGGGGCGGGGCACCGCCGCGCGCAGTCGGAGATCCTCCTCGGGGGCGCCGCGCTCCCCGACGACCTCACCTTCGACGCCGACCTCGGCGTCGTCGGGGAGGCCTGCGTGGCCGGCGACGAGGACGAGGAGGACGAGGACGAGGACGAGGAAGGGGGCGGCGGCGGCGCTGGCGGCAGCCGGATGTTCGAGATGTTCCTCGAGAACGGCGGCACGCTCGCCGGGCCGTCGGCGCACCCGCATCCGGCGGCGACGGCGACGCCGCCGCCGCGGCCACGGCACCAGCACAGCATGTCGATGGACGGCTCCACGTCCCTGCTTGGATCCGCCGCCGCGGGGACGCCTGGGAGGGCGGGCGCTGACGCCAAGAAGGCCATCTCCGACGCCAAGCTCGCCGAGCTCGCGCTCGTTGACCCCAAGCGCGCCAAGAGGTGAGAAATCTAACAGCATCCTGTGGAGGAGAGCTGCCCCTTGTTCTATTTGCGACTATGGTTGTCGTCTGTCACCTTTGTAGTATTTCCGGTTGGTAATAGCAATCGGGCGAATATGATATTGATTGTGGCGGCATTTGACAAGGACTGGTCACCCGAGGTCCGAGGATACTGTTACTGCTAATTTTAAAGAGCGGAGCTCCTGCAAAAGAGTCACAGGAACCGAGTGTGAAAGGAACTTGTGGAATCTGGTAAATAGATTGAAATTAGACCTGCTAGAACTTTTGGTCTGATTGTGATCCAGCAGAATATATAGCACCATGGACTGTCGATATCAATATATCATAGATGAAAGGCAATCTTGGTTCATCATTGACCCACTCATAGGTCCATTAAGTTGTGGTACTTCAAATCAATCTTGATTGGCAAAGAATTGTAGTAGTCCTCTATGCTGTTGACACGATGATAATATAATTGAGCACTTCAATTTCCAGTCCTATGAATGAATTAAACCTTGTAATTGGTCCGCTAGTCGAGTGGATATCTTTATACCACTATACCTGAGTACCAGACCATGTCATGTCATTGTCAGTAGGTATTCATTCTCTATCTTGTGGGAAGGCACCGGGAGTGTATATTCTAAAAAATATTGGAATGCTCATGTTAATGCATCACTGTAGTTTAGTACTCTTGATCCCAATTGTGTGCCCATTTAGATTTGTTCGAAGTTCAGACCCCCCCCCCCCCCCCCCCCCCCTTTTTTTTTTTATCATGGAGCATACTGTCATATATATAACACATTTTTGGAGCGGGGGCAATAGCATTTTGTGAGCTGTAATTTGTAACAAGCTTATGCTCCATGTAGCTTAGTATATTCAAATCATGTGAATTCTGGAGTTTTTTTACTGCATGAGTGGTTGAATGATAACACATGTCAGCAGTCTAGATGTGTATTTTGGTTATGGTAATTAGATCTCTTGCTCCAGTGACCAAGTAATTACTTTCATGGCACATTTTAGGATTTTGGCAAACCGCCAGTCAGCTGCTAGGTCAAAAGAAAGAAAGATGCGCTACATTGCAGAGCTTGAAAGGAAAGTGCAGAATCTCCAGTCAGAAGCAACTACACTATCAGCTCAGCTGGCCATGTTGCAGGTTCTTCACTTGTACAGTTATACTTACCTTTTCTCGATTTTTTTAAATACGGAGACATGTTAGATAAATGTCTACGTTATAATCTGCAATTTGGTTGCTACTCAGAGTCACAGTTGCTTAGTCTCATGAACAGTCAACACTCAACAAGGATTTTGAATACATAGGCAGTTTTATACATGGATTACTTTTGCAATCTTTTGAGCATTTATTAACAGTTCTACATTAGATATTTGTGGCTTTGGTTCTTCAACTCTACAATATTTGTGTCTGCATATGGGTATTAGTTTTCCAGGCTTGAGTATAGTATAAGATATCTTTCTTTAAAAAAGAAGATCATGCTTTACTCCTGAAGCTTGTTCTGCAAATAATCATAAGATGTGCTTTGCTTTCTGTTTGGTAATCTTACCCGACTGTTATGGCCTTATGGGTGACAAAGCCCACGGGCAGCCAGCAGCCCAAGAGGGTGGCAACATGCCCTACAGTCGTGACCAGCCCCCCACACTGCTACCAGGAGGCTGCCCCTGCCGTTGCCAGCTTGTCATCCAAACCAAGTCATTGTTTATTTAGAAAGTTCATCATTGTTCGGTTTGGAAAGTTCAGATCATATCTATAAAATCCCATTTATAGTTTCCTTCAGCATTGTTTGACAGAGTTCTAGCTCCTGGAAAATTGTGGATTTCTTGGAGCTAGGTATTCCTAGCTCTGGAATCTATGGATCTAGAGCTGTGGGTATACTTGAGTTGTTTGGTTAAGCTGTTTTCTTTCTATTCTAGACAAAGGTAGTCTCAAGATTCCTGATTTTAGCATACAAACTTCAGATCAGAGATGGAGCTCCAAACTTGAGCTGCACAAACAGCTGACGATTCTTCCTCTTAAGCGCGTCATCATCGAATCGATTTCTGATGTTGGCTGGCTGATTTATTGCTGCCCTGTTCGCTTGGCAGAAAAGCCATGACTGAAAGTACTGATTTGTTGTGAGAGAAAAACATTGCTGAATGGCTGACAGATTCAGCAGATAAGCTCAATTGAGAAGATGTATCTTGGTTAGAAAAATAGAAGCGAAGGGCTAATAACCTTGTGTTTTTTCAACCTTTCAGCCTTCCCCTCCTTTTGCCCCCCTCCCCCAGTTCCATAGTCACCGGTCACATCCTCCATCTCATCATGCTCATACCGCCTACATGTAGAACATAGACGGCACTGATGTAGTTTTAGGTTTTCAGAATACCTGTTTCCCCTTTTCCTACAACTTTATAATTGATTATCTGTATGATACAGCGAGATACCACTGGTTTGACAAGCGAGAATAGTGATCTGAAGGTACGTGTGCAGACAATGGAGCAGCAGGTTCGGCTACAGGATGGTAAGGCTTTTATATAATTTTCTTTGCATCCAAAGTGAATAAGTTGAAGTTTTAGAAATGAAATGCCACACTTGTGTGATGTATATTTGATTATACCACCCATCCCCACCCTACAAAAGAAAAGTGAAAAGAAGGAATAACTTGCAAAATTTGCAATTGAAAAGATTGTCCTGAAGTTGTCGGTTTGGCTATACTATAAAATTAAGGAAAATGTGAAGCATGCTAAACAGTCATTTAAGGATATTAACATTAGTTCATTGTCATTTGAGACTTATAATAAAAAATTATATCATTTTTAGCTATTTTGGGAAGCTATCCATCTCTAGTATTGTAACTAGTCCTTGTCTACCTGCAGCTTTGAACGACAGGCTAAGAGACGAGATTCAGCAGCTGAAGGTTGCAACAGGACAGGTAAATGCCAACATTGGAAAAATGGGAAACTTTAGTATGTCGTCATTTGGAGGCAATCCACAAAGCTACCAGCGGAGCCATATACAGTCTCTTCTGGCTGCTCAGCAGCTGCAGCAGCTCCAGATCCACTCCCAACATCAGCAACAGCAGACGCATTTGCAGCAGCAGCACCAGTTGCTGCAGGAGGCTCATCCATTCCCGGTGGACCTAAAGATGAGAGGGTTTGCCATGTCATCACATGCTCAAAATGCAGGCGCCTCAGACAGCCATGCTGTCAAGAGTGAACCCTGACCTTGAGATTGTCAGTTGTTAGAAATAATGTTTGCTCTGTCTGACTGAGCGATTCATGCATCGCTTAGCGTGGTGTCTAGGTAAACTTCAGATTGTTTGAGGCACTTAGTTTTTGTGCAGCCTGTAGCTCCCATTTGGTTGTAAGCTTTAGTGCTGATGGACCAAGCTGAGTCATTTACCGTGCCGGATGCTTATTGTAACTAGCCATGGCTTTGTCCCTGGAGCAGTTCGCGCATCTGTGCAAGAGCAGAATGACAATGGGTCTTTGCAATAGGTCAAGATAAACCTTGTGTCCGTTACCCAAGAATCCAAGGTCAAGATAAACCTTAGCGCCAGGTCTATATGCCCCAGTTTCAGCAAAATGGCATGGACGAAAACATTGCTGTCCGCTTGACCTGTGTAAGCAACTAAACATGATGGTCTGGACCACCTTAGCCTGTTGATGGTCCTAGCTGTCTGTTACAAATTGTGGCTTAAATTAGTTTGGTCCGATTTGTGGTGACAACGTCTTACTATTCTTGGTGAGGTGTCGTCGGATCCTAGTCACCACCATCTGAAGGCGATGATGTTCGATAAGCATTAGCTGATTCGATGTGACTCTGAAGGCGATGAGCCTCGATAAGCCCGGGCTGATTCGACGCGACCCGTCGGCAACTTTTGCACCCGGCGTGAGCACGGCCATTCAGCCGCGCGTCCTCGCCGTACGTGCGGACGTGCCGGCTGGCCTGTGGACTCAGCCCGCGGCCTGTCGGCTGGGGATTCGGACGTGCGCGCCGCGTGGGGCTTCCGCCGGCCGCCGCGGCTGTGTCCATCAGCCATCTGGTGCCCGCCCCCGTCCGCAGAATTTCGCGGATTTTCCTGCCGCCGCAACACGGTCGGGAATGTCGCGCCGCCAGCAGCGGCTAATCACGGATTCACGGCAGCGGCGGAGGTAGAGTGAATACGAGGAGATGTGCTTACCTTATGGGTAGGATTTATGAATATGGTAAAAATTTAATTATAATTACTGTTTTTTTGATATATTTGTGGGTACGCCCACAGCCACTACGGCCTATATAGATCCGCCCATGATTCACGGGCTTGATCGTTCCATTTGTGGTCGGTGCTGGTACACACCACAGAGCAGTCAACACTACAGCACGTAGCTACCGGTTGGTGCCGTTCTGAAACGACGCATAAAGATTTCAAGGCATGCCAATCTCAGCACATACTACAGCTGTGTCCAGGAATCAGCGAGTAAGCAGTATCATTGAACAATGCACGGTGGTAACCAAAAGAAAAAGGTGAAGAACAAGCTGTCGTCCAAAAGGGTACAACACAACATGACCATGTACCAATGTACAAAATATATGAATCAGCAGAGCGTCCAGCTAGGCTAGAAACAAGCAGTCCGGCCCCTTCTTCACATCCTATACCCGGCCCCCCCCCCCCCCCCCCCCCCCCCCCCCTAAAACAACAAACTCTTCCCCAACAAAACCCACCACCCCCCACCCACCCCCAAAAAAAAATCTGTAGTTTTCTTCTACATATGTTATTTTGCTTGTTTTTGA
>Ga0182004_10001495_pt1 | contig 17192 bp, 13 predicted proteins | sample Sormic07211540_1_FD_120479 | JGI IMG/M metagenome (GOLD analysis project Ga0182004, IMG submission 120479) | Endophyte microbial communities from Sorghum bicolor roots, Mead, Nebraska, USA - 072115-40_1 MetaG | ecosystem: Host-associated > Plants > Roots > Unclassified | place: USA: Nebraska...
ATTGCGACGGGGACCGCGGAGGAACTGGGCCGCTCTCCCGATCGCGCCGCGTAGAGTAGCCGACTAGCCGTCATCTCGCCCTCGTCCTCGCCGAGTCGTCTCCCTCGCCCTCGAAAGGGTTTAGCCGTTTAGGTTTATGGTCTGAGGCCCGGTTTAGTTATAATTTTTTTTTTGGTAAAATAGACACTGTAGTATTTTATTTATATTTAATAGATATTATCCAATTATGGTCTAACTAGACTAAAAAAATTTATCTCACAAATTACAGATAAATTGTGTAATTAATTATTTTTTATCTATATTTAATGCTCTATGCACGTGTCATAAGATTCGGTATGATGGGAAATCTTGAAAAATTTTGCAAAAAATTTAGAAAGTAAACAAGGCCTTAGTTCTAAAAGAAAATCCCATTTTTTTTCAATATTCCTCGTGGTGATTTCGTACCAGAACCAGCAACAAAAACACACAATCTGATCAACCATTTTTTCCAAGTTGCATGACAGCGCGAGCATGAGATACCAAGTCTTGTTTAGTGACAAAGATTCAAAATGTGTCCCCAAGTTAATTACAGCCTACATGATGTTCATGGACCACAGCAGGAAAACGATCATGCACCAACTTCACGGTTTAAGTAGTCGACAAACATCCTCTTTGCGCTATCAGCATCTGTCGGTGGAGGTGGCCCACTCAGACTGTACTGCCCTGCCAGCTTGATGAAAGTTCGACGCAGGCTTCGGAGCTCAGGCAGGCCAACAGATCTCTGAAGGTTGATGTGGCAATCAGTTAAGAATCCCAACTGCATCAGAGGAACCAAAGCATACTATGTGCACGTAGAGAAGGCAGAAAGAGGCAAATCCTTTCAAGTTTTATATAGTTCATACATCTAAAGTTGTGGAACTAATTATAGCTTAACCATGTGGAGAACAAATAACAAAGTTATATTATCGAAGTTCAAAAAATAACCTATATTGACTCACTGTAGATTCACATAATAATAATAATAAAAAAACTACAAGAATACTTTTTCCACGAGTAATAATAAAGGATATAGTTGGCAAGTTAGGTCCAATAGAGATCTTATTCACAGCAAGCCCAAGACCGCAAGATTGTGCTTCAACAATTGCATTGACCACCTCCTGCAAAGTGCAGCTCATTACCAAGGCTTGTAGGTTTACAGAACCACACATTTCCAAAGACAGCTACAAACTAAAACAACTAGCATTACCTGTGTAGCTTTGTCCATCTCATAGAGGGAATTAGCCTCTGTTGTTCGAACCTGAAATATCAAGACATCATTACAACCCTACAATAGCCACCAAAGATTCAGGGAGACAATCATAACTGCCTTCTAGCACACACAGAAGTCAATTTGTAGAGCATTACATATCCTTTAGCTGCCAGTTTTTTTTTTCTTTCTTGTATCATTCCATTTTTCATATGGCAGCTGCAATAATCTTGTTATTTATTTCAACTTCAATTTTCCAACAACAATTTATACTTACCGTCTGAGTGGCTATTGTAGGCTGGAGAACTTTTACGTCTCTTGTTTTGGAATCCACTTTCTTTGTCAAATACGACACAGCCTCAGCAATAACAGGAGCCGTTTCTACTATTTCATCTATTAATTAAAAACATTGGAGAAAACAGATTAGTCAGATCAAATTATTTGCCAAACCCAATGCAGGTAATATGCGGTGATGCACTGTCCTGTGCTAAACATATTCTAACGCTGCTGCACAGAAGCAGTTATCAGAAGTCCAACACTCTGTTAGGCAGATCAGCTTACTGTCTAAAAGAATATAACACAATTGTTGATCCTTCATTTTTTTTCTCATGAATGTACCTTCAGATATGACTATCATATATTTATCTTAATTGGGATGCAACAACCAATCACCATCTTTTGCAACATAGTTTAGAAACAAGGCTAACCAAACACCACAATTTAAACAAAAAAAAGAGTATACAGCTAATCATAATCCTCCTCAATAACAAATGGATCTGCACAATTTTCTTCCTGTTTTGTTTGGCCTGTAATGGAGTCATATAGTTTTGAAAGCCAGAACACAAATATATAGTTCAAATATGCAGGGGTGGTAGGTTGTCCTAAGGTAGGATTGGGATAATGCATTTGATAAGATTGGAAGAGATGGAAGATGAGGTAGGTCAAAATACTCAAATATAAGATTTTGGTACCCTTGCCATGTTTGGAAAATTTAGCCTTGAGACAATGGTTAAGTTTCCGTGACCGAAATTGCAGGTAAGCACCCATCCTATTTTTAGATAAAGACCCCACAGAACGAATAAACAGCAAAGGCCAATAGCAATTAAGCCAATCACTTGCAAAGGTACATGCCATACAGCAAATGCGTCAATGGGACAGCAGGACAACCATGGCCACTGGCTTGTGAGCAGCCATGGGATCAGGCTCAAGGACAATTCCAAAGGGGCTCTGATCTGGATGCGGGGAAAAGGGGTACCAGTGGTAAAGGATGGCAAAGGCACTTGGTCGCTAGTAGAGAGTACCAGTCCCATCAATAGTAATTAGTTAGGGGGCTCACAAAACTTCAATGACCATGAAACCATGACAACAAAAAACATCCTCATCCTAACACATGGGGATCGTCCATGCCTGTTCTAAGACCTCATTCTCTTCCCAATCCCTCAATTCACCAGCATCCATTTCACACAATCCAAACGTCACCTGATAAGTTACCTTGTGCAATTAGCCAGTCGATCAAAATGCACAGAAAGAACAAAGGTAACAAGAAACCAATAATTGCCTGATACCATGCTAAACTTGTGTTTTTCCATAACTGGGCTAACCCTAGAGGGTTAGGAATATAGTGTCATACACATGGGCCTAGCCTCATGGGCCTCTACTCATATACTCTAACATGTACTGCTAGTCAGTTTCCAACCACAATACACATGACTGTCTACCTTATCAGTCTGGATCACAAGTCATGATACTGAGTTCAAACAGCATATCTTAAAATAACTAAAAAAATTAAAAACAATTGATATGACCATACATGTTTGCTATTTGCTAGTCCTGAAGGCTATAGTGTCTTTCATCACTACTAACATAAGCAGTAATGATTATGTTATAATGGAACTCATATGATGCTCTGAACCAACTTTAGAACACATTAAAATAGGAACAATCAAGAAACATATTATGAAGGAAACAAACAATCGCATAGTTAAAGACTCAAAAACAGGGCAGTGAAGCGGCTTGAGGACATATGCAAATCTAGAAAAGGAATTCTGAGAAATTAACAGCAGACAATGGGGATAACTCATACAAGACCATGTGAATAAATTACAAATAATAATAACAAAAGAAGTAAGTCTGTTTACCTCTAGATGGAAACAATTCAAAAAGAGGGGAATCCCAACGATTACGCCTATCTGGCTTCTCAAATCTCCTTACAAGATCTTCAAATCTGTCATCATTGAAGAAAAAGCCAATGAGAGGGCAATTGTAACTGATAGTAGACAGAGCAGTGCTTGAATAGAGAAGCACAGCCGTGATTATTTTGATAACCCCAAAATTCAATACAGTAACTGAACTACTAAAGATTTATAACCTATGAAATACAAGTTTGTTTAAAATAAGAATGCCAACATCATCTGACCCCATTAGTGTTTCAGGTCAATGAGCTCCATACAAATTAGATCTGACTTACATATTACTATCATATGCTGGCTCTCCTTTCTCCTGGCGGTTGCTGTTCCATTCCCTACAATGGTCCACTTCTGTATCACAAAAAAGCTGAAACATAAAAGAGGAAATATAAAAGAAATTACTTTCTAATGGATGATTTACTGTCCTGAACTGTGCAAAGCACAATAAAGTTTCCATTCTTTCCTATAGGTGCTCTTGGACAAAAGGATGATGCAGGACATAGTCATGAGTTCCAAACTCTCCTATTTGTTGAATTAAAAGAACTTTTGTAACTTTGTTCACGTGAGGCTCTATCTTGTAAGTTTACTTAGGTAATCCTTTGATAAATACAAAGAGTAGCCTGAAAAGGCAGCTCATCATGCAAACAATATTACCATTTGATTCACGATGTTAATTAAATCCGTACTTTCAGAACACATATTGTCATCTACAACTCCAGTTTGTGGGTATTATGCTAGCAAAGCCATCATTCTAAGTACATAAACAAGAGAGCAAGTGCCTACCACACAATATCTTACACCAGATGCACGCGCAAGACACCACAACTCATAACGGTACCCCTGCATATTATCAAGTGAGAGTCAATTGATTGTATCCAAGACAAAGACACAGGTACGCAATAATATTGTAAGACCATAATGCATTTGAGGCAATAAGGAGTAAAACTAAAAGATAGACTGACAGAAAAAAAAGAGCAGCATTCTATTATTGATCGAGAACCATCACTTAGTGCAAGTTTGGAAAAAAAAAAGGATGAAGAACCTCACCTTAATATTGTTCAAAGAGTCGACGATAATTATGCTGTCACGTGACACAGACCTGTCAACTTCTGATCTAAGAACTCCTCTCAAGTTTTTCTCCACAACCATATCTAAGAAGGGAACAACCAATAACAACGAGAAAGAAACAAGCTTGTCACAGGGTCAAAACAGAAGTTCCATAACTAGCTAACTAAGACATGTAGTAATAATAACCAATACCTTTGTAACTATCGTTGCGCCCGAGATGGAGGGATGACTCATCAATGATACGGACAGTAAGGTCAGGCGAGGAGGAGCGCAGTGCCGCAGAAAGGCAAGAAGCGGCTGCTGATTTGCCGCTGCATGGCTGCCCACACATCACAACGAGTGCCATAGAAGACTTGGAAACCTTCAGAGATAAAGGGTGGAAAACCATTCGGTCATATAAAAACGTTGCCACAGTAGATGCTAAGTATCCTACATGAGAACCTAAGGATCAGAAAAGTGATACATTCGCCATCTTGATTTATAACACTAAAACATAGAAACAACCTTGTTGTGTATGGCTATGCTCAAGCTGATAAGTGATTGATTACCCACAATCAACAAAGTGCTACACTGCTACTGAAGAGGAATTAGGGGCAAACTGTTTTGCAACCTGACAAGACAAGCCTCAGTAAGCTTTGAGTGGCACAAGTGAGCCTACATGCTCCTAGCAGGGTCCATATCATTTTTTTCCTTTTTTTTCATAAGGAGAGTACATATCAATTTGGGGAATCCATCCAGGGCTTTAGGCACAAAACCACCGCAATCTATGTCAGTGATAACTAAAGCAGGGTATCAAACCTACGGCAGCGCCGCGCAGCCTGGGCACAAAGGCTACAATTAACCGGATGCAGCGAGGGGAGTGGACACGACAGCGGTGAGCACGGCGCAGATCCGGCAAGCGGATCAGCGAGCCACGTCCGTGTAGCATGGGAATCCGCGGGTGGAGGGGAGGTACGCGCCCAAAACGGAATGAGAATCGGCCTGAGGAGGAGGGGAAGGGGTCACGCATCGACTCAACTGGAGCTGGAGCGAGCTCGCCGGAGGGGAATCACGGAAGGGAGCGCCGGCGCGGCGGTGGGGGGCGAGAGCTGAGAGCGGCGGGGCGGCGCGCGAGTGGAGACTGGAGAAAGGAGACGTGGTGGGGTCGGAGTGGGAGTGAGACTGACGTGTGGGCCGTTGTACCTAATCGGGCCGGGCCGGGCCGGGGAATTATGGTGGAATCGGCCTTAGATTCGTCCGAGAATCCGGCCAAGTATCCAACCATCTCTGCTTCTGCTGCTCCACGCCGGCAGCGTCAGCGACGACTTCCTCCGCCTCCCTCGGTCCCTCCTCCCTCCTCATCCCCCCTCCCTCTTGGGCTCGCTTTGTCACCCACCTCCTGCCTGCGACGGGGAGGCCGGCCGCCGTTCCGATCCCCAACCCATCCGCGCCGTCGACCTCAGAGGAGGAGGAGCAGACATGAAGCTGCTGCCGAGGGAGGCGGACAAGCTGGCGCTGCACAATGCCGGCTTCCTCGCGCAGAAGCGCCTCGCACGGGGCCTCCGCCTCAACTACACCGAGGCCGTCGCGCTCATCGCCGCGCAGGTCAGTCAGTCCCACACTCCCACCTCTGCCGGACTGCTCGTCAAAACGGGACACTGTGTGTGTGTGTGTGTTTCGCTGCGCACGCACGCAAAGTCAACGCGCAACTGACGCAGCTGATGCTGATCAGTGCGGCCGTTTTGTTTCTGCTTGGATCCATTCCGCGCGTCCTGCTGCGTGGGTTTGTTTGCCTAATTTGGAGAGGGCAACTACTTGTCCTTCCCAGAAAGCAACGCAGAGACGTTTCCCCTTTCTGTTATACTATCCTATAATATGCAGTGGAGGTTCAGATTCTGGGTATTTATCAAACGGCAGTTACCTTTCCTGGAGAAGCCATTCAAAGGGGGAATTGAATGGCCCCCAGATGAAAGGGAAGATGCTAACTGCATTTAGCCTCCACTGCAAGGTGTTCCTGATTTTGCTGTCCTGGAGGCCACTTTGGTTTTATGTGCATATTTGGTTTGGTTGGCACAGATGAACTAAGTCGATCGCTCTCCCTGGTGACACAGATTCTTGAGCTTATTCGCGATGGAGACAAAACCGTGACAGACCTCATGGACTTGGGGAAACAGCTCTTGGGCAGGTGGGTTTACCTTTTAATGAATTCCTTGCTACGTTTCCTGCATCATTACATTTTATTTATCCATAATGTGTGTACCATCAAAACTTGGCATTATATTGCTTCACTCATCAGATGATATGGGGAGACTTTATCCTCAGTTGCTTTCAAATTACTTTTACTGGCTGTCAAATTTTTTAACAGTGCCTCACTTTTCAATGGATAGAGTAAAATGCCTACATAACATGCCAGATATGTGCTTGATTGCTTGTTTCAAACACAGGTTATTATGTGAGTGTGTTTTTTTAGACTGCCTCAGTTATTTCGTGCATGCTTATAGCGTTGTTTTGAGGTGAAATATATTTCAGATATGCCTTTTTATATGTCACAGTCCAATGCTTGCGACTTCATTTCAATGAATGTATCAGTTGGTGCGCTGATCATCTACCTAAAGGATAAAAAAGGAACAAACCATTATGTCTTACAGAAAATCATTTATAACCTTTATCCCATGCTTTCTCAGACTGGGCATCTTGCTTTTCTGACTACTGTCTTCATGTAGTTGTTAACTTGCTGTGATATAATCATATAACCCTTAAGCTCTGACAGTTTTTTCTTTTCGTTTGCCTACCAGGAGACAAGTTCTTCCAGCTGTTCCATACCTTTTACATACTGTACAGGTGTTCTTTGCTCATACTATATAAATACTTACTATTTCCGTGCATTTGCATCCACATTTCATTACTGAAGCATTACATGGGTTCACAGAGTAGTAGGCAACTATCAACTATGTATGTTCTTAGAAAGATTTTTTAAAATATTTGTATCATTTTTCACCATGTGATCTAGGTTGAAGGAACATTTGTGGATGGAACAAAACTAGTTACTGTACATGACCCTATTTCCTTGGATGACGGAAATTTGGAGCTAGCATTGCATGGTTCTTTTCTCCCAGGTCATTGATTCTGATCAGCATAACTGGTTCAGTTACGTTCATAATTTTTCTGAATTATATGGTTACAGACTTACTTGATTGATGTGGTTATGGAATCTGGAGATCTACCTTTTTCAGAATGCTTTTCGAGGGCAGTTCTGTCCCTGAAAGTCTTTCATGTATTGTGCTATTCAGTAAGAGTTCTTTAGTGGAAAAAAGTAAATAAAAAAAGGGCTGTACACAATATCATTTAAATGTTGCAGTGCCTTCACCTGAAAAGTTTTCCAGCGATGATGTTGAAGAATATCCTGGTGAAATACATTACAGTTCTACTCGCATAGTTCTAAACCTTCATCGCAGGGCTTTAACTCTAAAGGTTGTTAACAAGGCAGACAGACCCATTCAGGTGAGCACGCCCGGATATTTTTGTTTGGACCCTGGTGCAAACCTGCAAAGACTTTCTTTCCTACTTATCCTTTTGCTCCCGTTTTTTTTTTTTTGTTAAATTTCTAAAGAGGAGATAGGTAGGCTTAAACTCATTCTTGAAAATTGAAATTGCATTCCTAATAGTTAAATTCAGTCTTACTCATTCAATGCCATGTTGGCATCCCTTCTAGCTAATGTTTTAACACCCAATACCACTTGTGGCGAGACATGTTTTTGAACTGTCAGACATGTAATAATGTTGTTAATACTAAATTCAGAGAAAATTTGCCCTGTTCCACCATGTTAGGTTGAACTTGTACGGGTGTTTCGAACTACATGCAGGTGATGGTATTACTGAATGTGACATTATGATCGTAGCATCTATGTCCATTTTTAAAATAAATTTGAAAAATAGGATTCTTTTAATATTACTATGAAAGTTTGCAGAAAAAGGAAACATTTTGCTCATCCATTGGATTGTGTAATGTTGACGCCCCCCTACCCTTCCTTTTTTCCAAGGAAACAACCCTCTTTCCCTCTTTCATTGAGTCAATAATGTATTATCTTGGCCTTGTTCAAGTTAAAGTCCCCTTATTACTAAACTTTGTTTCTTGGGATGTTACTTTGATCCAACTAGCATTTTGGATGCAATTTAAATAACATGTTTAGTAAGTTCAGTTTACATGGCATTATTCCCTCGTTTACTATTTATTGATATTGAAGGTTTAAGCTTTTTTTTTTAATTACAAACCTCTTGTAACCCTCATGAAAATTCCAAATATTGTTTGACCTTGCAGATTGGAAGCCATTACCATTTTATAGAGACCAATCCTTACCTGGTTTTTGATAGGAAAAGAGCCTACGGCATGAGGTTGAACATACTTGCTGGAACAGCTGTTCGGTTTGAGGTGCTTTCATTCCATCCATGCTTATAGCAATTTCAGTTCAAAGATGCTAAGACTGTATTCTTGTACTTGCCCTCTTACTCGTTTTAATAAATGTACTGCACATACCATTTTAAAACCTTCCAGAATCTGATATCTATTTTTTTCTCAGCCAGGGGATGCAAAAAGTGTTACACTTGTAAGCATCGGAGGTCATAAGGTAATCAGAGGTGGAAATGGCATTGCTGATGGTCCTATTGACAGTTCACGGCTTAATGAGGTGATGCAGAAGGTTAATGCAAATAGTTTTGGACACGAAGATTATCCAGATGCAAGGTTGATCCTTCCAATTTTATTGATGGGCAGTGACAAAATCATTTTATTTTTTGCCTAAATCTATCTTTTATGTTTGTATGCAGGGAAGGTCTTATTGGTGATGGTCCATTTGACTGTACTGTTGATCGTGAGAAGTATGCGAGCATTTATGGACCTACCACTGGTGATAAAATTAGGCTTGGTGATACCAATCTTTATGCTGAGATTGAAAATGACTTTGCCATTTATGGTGATGAGTGCGTATTTGGCGGTGGAAAAGTTCTGCGTGATGGCATGGGACAAGCTACAGGGTACCCAGAATCTTCCTGCCTAGATACAGTTATAACCAATGCTGTCGTCATTGATTATACTGGAATATACAAGGCTGATATTGGTATAAAAGACGGACTCATAGTTGCTATTGGAAAGGCTGGAAACCCCGATGTCATGGATGGTGTCCATAGCAACATGATTGTTGGGGTAACTAACTATTTCCTGAACGTTCCGTAGTAATTCGCTAAAGAAAAGACATAAATTTTCATGAAATTGCAGGTCAACACTGAAGTTATTGCATCTGAAGGCATGATTGTAACTGCTGGTGGCATAGATTGCCATGTTCACTTCATATGTCCTCAGTTGGCAGAAGAGGCAATTGCAAGTGGTTAGGATTCTTGACTTCTACTATATATTAGGGGCAACCAAATACACTTTGTTCGATTATCATGGCAACTTCATCATTTTACAAACAATGGATTTATCAACACTGGCATAAATCATTGTGGCAGAGCTTGGGTTGCTTGTAAATACTTGATGATTACTTAATTTTCAAATAGGATGTGTGTCTTATGTACAATGTGACCCGATTTAGTCAGCGAAATTACATGACAACTTTAAGTTATATCTATATTTGTGTAGGCATCACGACATTGGTGGGTGGTGGAACAGGACCAGCACATGGCACTTGTGCCACAACTTGTACTCCCGCACCATCTCAAATGAAATTAATGTTACAGTCCACTGATCAATTGCCAATTAACATGGGGTTCACAGGCAAGGTATAAATTATTATGCCATGAAATTAAACTATTAGAAAATTAGTATTTGATACATAATATGCAATATTAAATTAGCTTCTGTTTCATACAAGCTTGTTTCAAGGTGGGCCTTGAGTAAATAGTCAGTAAAAAGTGTGCATGCGAAAATGCTAATGTTTGATGTGTAAAGCTTCATAGTTGGCGTTTCCTACAAATTATTTTTTATGTTAAATAGGAGAACAGTTGATTATTGTCTTCGAGGCATCCTGATATTAAAAAGGAAAACCAAATACGACCCAATAATGACTTGAGGTCTTGAGGATATCTGGGTACCACTGGCGGAGGGCAGGAGGCGAACCTGGGCAACCCCCCCCTCCCCTGTTTGGTCGTTCACATGGATTTCCTCCGGAATCTGGAGGACCATAAGTTTTTCTCCCAGTGCAAACACTAGAATGCAGATTACGTTGGTTTTATATATTGAATGAGGCCAGTGCTAGCAGCATATGGAAGGGATCAACACAAACTGAAATTAACTACTAATTAGGACCCCCCCCCCTGCGCCATTTACCTGCACGCTCCGGCACCACTGGCTACTAATAAGTTCCTATGTTGTTCCCCTTCTTGTAAAAAATTCATTTAATAAACAAGAATTTACTCGTTCCATTCATAATTATAAGTGATGGTTTTGGAATCTGGAGTCAACCATTCCAAATTCTGATTGGAAATTACTTTTTAGGTGCTGAGTTCGGATATTTAAAAATGATACAAATACATGTGGATCCTAAAGTTGTTTTATAATAATATAATTCGTTATGTTTGAAGAATATGTTATCAAAAAATTAGTGGCCACAGTTATGTTTTGGGAAATGTGTCAATGCCAAAATGTCACCTCTTTTTGACTGGAGGGAGTAGCATGTTGACTAATACTTTAAAACATTTAAGGAAAGTGAATCTTCTATTTTTGTTCCAAATATGACTGTCCATGTTCCCCTTTGTAAACTGAGCAGGGAAATACTTCAAAACCTGAAGGATTGGCTGAAATCATTAAAGCTGGAGCAATGGGTTTGAAGCTGCATGAAGATTGGGGAACTACCCCATCTGCGATAGATAATTGTTTATCTGTTGCAGAAGATTTTGATATTCAGGTAGATGCCTAATGTTATGTACTCTTTCTGGTATACTGCAGTATCTGTTTCAATGCTGACCTGATTTTGACAGGTCAATATCCACACAGATACCTTAAATGAATCAGGCTGTGTGGAACATACAATAGCAGCTTTTAAAGATAGAGCCATACATACATATCACAGGTATGAAATGAACAGTAGTAAAATGAAATCGTTATATTTTATTTATATAGGTTGATTTGCATCTGAAACTCTCCTTGTGCTTTGTCATAAAATATATCCTCAACCTTTCAAAATAAAAATGTGGAAACTTAAAAAAAATCAAATTTTGTTGAAATGTGACTACATCATGGCCAAGTACATGATCTGTCATATGCAGCTTACCTACCAAAGGTGGGAAAAGAGGATCAGCTGTAGAAAGGCATCTAAGGCTCCCTTCATATCTTAGTTTGTTGGAAACTGTCAAAGATACGTGTCCTTAGTTAGACATGATTCTGAAGACTGTTAGACTATAGACAGTTCCACTGCCATTATATAGGAGAACAAATGGCACCAATTTCATTGATCATGCAGTAGATCTATCTATCTGCGCAATCTCCTCTATCCTCTATCCATGGGGTTGCAATCTCATGCAACCCAGTGTTACTGATGCAATCTCATGCAACCCATGCAATGCAACCCATGCAATCTCCTCTATCCTCTATCCTCTACCCATGCAACCCAGCGTTACTGAGGCTGTAGCCAACCACTACACCAGAGCTCCAGAACCACAAATCTGCACTATTTAGATAGACCTCTTATTTCTGAGAACATAAATTTTCCGTCAATAATGTTGTCTACTTTGTAGTGTCAATATTTACCTATGATAGGTGTTAATGGATTATGAAGCTGTTTGGTTGCTAGCCACAATTTGCCACACTTTACCTTAGGCAAGTTTGACCAAGTTGGCAAGTGTTTGGTTGACAACTAAGCTTAAGCATGATTCTTTTGGGCTCCACATGTCATAGAGTTAAAAAGTGTGGCAAGATTCCTTTAGGCATGGCAAAGTGTGGCAACTAATTTGTTAGCCACACTTTTTGTGGCTTGCCACACTTACCTAAAGTTAGTTGTGGTAGACTATAGCTAGCAACCAAACATCCCCTATACCTGTCAATTTTCTCATCATGTTCTTACTGTCTTGTGGACACTGGACAGTGAAGGTGCAGGTGGCGGTCATGCTCCAGACATCATCAAAGTTTGTGGGGTAAAAAATGTGTTGCCCTCTTCAACAAATCCTACCCGGCCATTTACTTCAAACACTGTAGATGAGCACCTTGATATGCTGGTATGCAATTGTCCAATCCAGTACTGTAGATACCATGTACAATTTTGGTGGTGATATGTTGTGGTTATAGTGCAGATGGTTTGCCACCACCTTGATAAAAACATCCCAGAAGATGTAGCATTTGCTGAGTCTAGAATTCGAGCTGAAACTATTGCTGCTGAGGACATATTGCATGACATGGGAGCCATAAGTATTATATCGTCTGATTCACAGGCCATGGGGCGCATTGGAGAGGTCTGTCACATGATTATCCTAAAATTTCATTTCTTTGTTATTAAGAACTTGCATAGCATTTTGGTGCTGTTTGTGGAAAGCCTGGAGCTCCTTGCCCATCAGTGCTGACATATTTACCTTAGAAGAAAGCATACTAGCTTTGTACATGCTTTGCTAGTGCAAATTCACTGAACACAGTCAATATGATGATTGCTACGTCAACTTACATTTCTCTTCTCTTTTGAGCCGATTTTGTAATGAGACTGCTTGTTTGGCAAGTGGCCTAGTACACAAAACAGAGAAATTGCCTAGCAACTTTAGTTAACCAAAAGCAGAAAGGCCAATACTGAGAACAACTCGAGGAGATTTTTTTTTCTTTCTTATGAGCCTCTTCTTTCTATCTGTCTTTGGGACGAACTCAAGATTCATAGCTGGAAGATGTTGAAGGAATCGCTGTACATGTTAAATGGTAATTGTGTTGAGTTCAGAGTGCATGTTTGTTTTGAAAACACAAAGGTAACTTGTGACCATCTGAACGGATCTGCGCCATGGATGTTAGTAATATTGGTGTATATATAGTGTGTTGCTTAAGCTGTAGATAGCCTGGGCAGAACAACTTGATGTACCTGCTCTCATTTTAATGATTAGGGTGGTCATCATCACTGTCTAACATCTGGTTGTATCCTGTTATCAGGTTATTTCTACCTTTTCTATACCTTGCTTCCAATAAACATGTTTGGGGCTTGTTCATAGTCTTAGCCCTAACCTATAAGCTTAACAGTCTAACAAAAAATATTAACCCAGCGACTTTTTCTTTCTCGAGGAAGCCATGATGGAACAATTAGAGTAACTTGTACCTCTAGGTTGAGGAATAAGCTCCTGTAATGAGTAACTACTTTTTTGGTGATGAAATTACAGCTATATTGATTCAATTATGTTCATGTAACATTGGCTTTCTAGGTGATAACCCGGACATGGCAAACTGCAAACAAGATGAAGGTCCAAAGAGGTAGTTTACCTGGATCTGCTGACTCTAATGCTGCCCAGAACAATGACAACCTCCGTATAAGAAGATACATAGCAAAATACACCATAAATCCAGCAATAGTGAATGGGTTTTCAGACTTTGTTGGTTCTGTTGAGGTATGTGCTTCTCTAGTTACTGAGAAAATTCTATTATTTGCTCCTTGTCACTGAAGAACTAAACTTTGACGGTGCTGTCTTGTGCCATGTACCGTTAAATGATACTAGTAAAGATGAAAGATTTGTCTACTTTAGTATTCCTGATGTAAGTTAAAGAAACCAATGTGTAATTGTGTCTTATTTCCTTAGTGTACCAGATAGACTCATGCAGTGTAGAAAACTAATGTTTTGTTTAAATAAAATTTAGAAAATGTTTGTTGTATCAGTTTTGCAACTGTGTGAGTTGTCACTCTTAAAATACTTCTGCATCAGGAACAAGGCAAGAAACTGTTTATGTCTGAAAGTCATATTCCACATAGATGCAACTTGCTGTACCATTAATTGACATACTTCTATCTAATTAGTAATATCCCTTCCGTGTGTAATGACACCCAGTGAAATGCTGGCTAAGCATTTCCCATATTGGTATCTCAATTCAAGGTCTAACTGAACCTACATATTTTTGACAGGTGGGAAAATTAGCTGACCTTGTTCTTTGGAAACCTTCTTTCTTTGGCGCTAAACCAGAACTGGTTGTAAAGGGAGGCGCAATTGCATGGGCTAATATGGGAGATCCCAATGCTAGTATTCCAACACCTGAACCTGTATGGACTACTTTCAACGAGATACTCTGAGTAAAAGAATTTGTCTACTTTTACAATGATGTTTCCATTTAGCCTAAATATAAAGAGGAGTCCATTTCACTACCCCAAACAATTCACGTTGCCCATTTGACCCTTTTAAAAATTTTTTTACTTGTTTTACTCCTGTATTTTAGCTCAATCAATTCACCCCCAATGAAATGTGTATGGGATCATAACCTTTAGAACAAAAGATGTTCTACAGTTTTGTGCATTTTGGTATAGGGTTACAGTAGCACACAGATGCTACCAACTAATGAAAATAACCACAAAAATTTGTAATATACTTTGAAGAATAGAGTATCATGTCAACTAGCACCACACAGAATTTGAACCCAACACTTGGAGGAGGAGAAACAAGAAGGTAAATTTCATTAAGGGTTACATTGACAAATTTGAATAGTTTTAGGGAGTTAAATGAGTCTATATTTTATTTAGGGGGGAAGTGGTTTAAGTGGACAAATTGAATAGTTGAATGTAGTGAAATGGACCTTTTGCAACTGTGAAAAGTTTGTCCATTATAACCAAGTTTAGTTTGGTAAGAGCCTGAGAAGCATGGTGTAGTACCCTATTTTAAAGTATTTGAACATGTTGTTTATATAACGTGTTTGCTCAGGTTACAGCATCTGTCTTTTTTTTCTCTTGATGCAGGTTGTGATGCGACCTATGTTTGGTGCATTTGGAAAGGCTGGAAGTTCCAATTCAATTGCATTTGTGAGCAAGGTAGTGTTTGGTTCTACCTCAACCTAGAAAAATGACATTCTTAACTTTTTAAAATGATAAAAATATAACACAGAAGGTCTTAAAAACAGTTTTTTCCCTAACAAATATGGCTACAAACTACAGGAAACATACTGCACATCAAGTAAAAGGAACAGAAAAAAAAAAAGCTTCAACCTTGTTATTTACTCTTGCCAATTTACAATGACTGAGCTCAATTTTGAATCCCTAGGCTGCTAAAGAAGCTGGTGTTGCAATGGAGTACAAATTAGAAAAGAGGGTGGAAGCTGTTGGCGGTGTTCGAGGTTTGACAAAGCTTGACATGAAGCTCAATGACGCGCTTCCGAGAATAGAAGTCGACCCAGAGACCTACACAGTGACTGCTGATGGAGAGGTTTTGACATGCCAACCAGCACCCACAGTACCACTGTCTCGGAATTACTTCCTATTCTAGTAGAAAGCTACTGCATCATCAAACTTTTTTTTTTCTGGAGAGGCTACACGGAGAAGACGTACTCACGCACACCACCACAACTCACGCCCTATGCATGTACATCATATACGACATATCCTATACGCATGCTTCAGCAATTGTTTCAGGACAAGAGGTGTGACTAGTCACTTCCATCGATCAGAAATGTAGGTTCATCTAGGTTTATTCCAAGTCAAACTTATATGTTGCTGACGATCAATAACATATATAAATTAACACCACAAGATTCATATATTATGAAAAAAAATTCTCATAATGATTTTAATAAAACCAAATCTTGTGTTGATAATCCATATAAAATTTTTGACTTGGACAAACCTAGACACACTTATATTTGTTATCGGTGAAAGTATGATTTTTCTATGGTTAACAGATGCAAGTTCACTCTGTATGCTACCCTCTCTTTGGCTGCAACTCTTTTAATAATATGGCCAATGAACAATTTTTTTTGGCAGTAGAAAATGTTTGCTCTATGGTATCTGTAATAATCATCATCTCGTTAAATTATGTTCTATACATGCTCGCATATTTGACGGAAACAAACTTGCCGGTTGCCGCTGCCTACAACACAAAGACGACCAGGAAGGCGTGTTCACAGCCGTCGATGGCTGGCTGAGGCGCGCAGAGCACAGCTGCATTCCAGGACCAAGGGCAGTTCCCTTGGCTCGCCCTTCCGATCCCAACGGCCCCGGCTCTGGAAAAGGCACCAGGGTCTCATCCAAACGGGCAACGTGATGTATTCAACCATTCAGAGCATTTCATTAAAGCTACTGTTAAGGAATACTCCGTACACGTGGAGTAGAATAATACATACACAAGGTCAGCTTGGCAGACAAGCCCAAGCAAACTTCACAGAGACATAAGATGTGATCCCTTGCACAAAATGTAGAACCTGACAGCCAGCAACCATGACTAGTCGTCGAACTCATGCTAAACAGTTGTCTCGCCTTAAAAAAATACATTACTAATCATTACAATGGTCCCTTTAAACCTTAATTGACAAGGTGTCCTCAGTGGAGAATATCATGTTCATCAGACATTTGAGGTGCTTGTTCTTGATCACTTGGCAGAGGAAGCCGCTCCCAATGCTGCAGATATGCATAATTATGAAAAAAAAAAATTCAGCTGAGTGATTTCCCTCGGTGAACACTTGTTACCAAGTTGCAGACTAACTAAATCAGCGACAGCTGGTTTCATGGTTTGAGAGAAACACCTCTATTTGTCAGTATAATATCATCATCCAACATCCATGTGTATATATTGTTAAGTAACATTGGCAA
>Ga0182004_10001496_pt1 | contig 17189 bp, 14 predicted proteins | sample Sormic07211540_1_FD_120479 | JGI IMG/M metagenome (GOLD analysis project Ga0182004, IMG submission 120479) | Endophyte microbial communities from Sorghum bicolor roots, Mead, Nebraska, USA - 072115-40_1 MetaG | ecosystem: Host-associated > Plants > Roots > Unclassified | place: USA: Nebraska...
AAAAAACCTAACAATTAGGCCATGTTGGCACACAGCAAAGATGGTGATGTCACCGATGCAAATTGCTTGCGCGCATTATACTAGTCAAAGCGCACTACGCCGTGTTTGAATTCTTTGCGAGAAGGCAGCCTCCTAGCATTATCCCATTCCAGCTACTCCTAGAGCTGTGTCTGTGTGTATATATACCCCCTACCCTCCCCCTGGCCCTGGCAAAGGTCGTGAAGGAAAGCAAAGCAAAGCAAAGCAAGAGGAGCAGAGGAAGAATATATCCATCATCCACACACCCCACACACATACCTTGTTCTCCGGCGTTTCTTGCTGGGCATCCAGAAATCTCCTCGGAGTTGCAACAAGCATGGGCGGGTTCAGCGGCGCTACGGGTCTCGCGGTGTACCGCGAAGAGGACGACGAGGAGCTGTTCGAGACATCGTCTTCGATCTCCGGCGGCGACTCCGAGGACGAGGACCAGTTCTCCGACGGAGAAGAGGGCGCCGGAGCTCTGGAGCACCACCAGTTTACGCAGCAGTCGCAGCAGCAGCCGGTGCGGAGATTGAATTCGGACAGCCTCTACGATCTGTCGTCTATGATGGCACAGCTCCCTGTCAAGTAAGTCATCCGACTTCTCTTTCTTTTTACATGTAAATCATCAAAACAAATCTGCAAGCTTCAAATTAAAGGGAAAAATTCTCAACTCGTGTTGTCCTCTCTCTCTCTGCAGGAAAGGGCTGTCCAAATACTATGACGGCAAGTCCCAATCGTTCGCGTGTATGTCTGAAGTGAGGTGCCTGGAGGATCTGCGCAAGAAAGAGACGCCCTACAAGAAGATGAAGCCATCCAGGAGTTATGTGGCATTAGACGAAGAGCAGGACTGTCATGTGCCGGGTCCTAACAGCAGGGGTTCTTGCGCGAATCTGGTGGCTCGGAAGAACAGCAAAAACATGCTCTACAGACCTCCCGCAATCCCTGTAAACAAGAGTGGATACCATCAGTAGGCTCTAGGACATGACTGTGTTTCTATCCAGGGTTTCACCTCTGTTCTTTTTTTTTGTCCTTTCATTTAGAGGGATTTTGTTGACAAGCGTATTGGCCTGTCTCAGTTGTAAGAGGTTTTCCTTCTCTGCTCTCAATAGAGTATCTCCTGTCTTGTTCATGAGACATTGATTCATGTAAATAACTGTGATCCTGTAGCCATATCGCAAGATCCAAGTATTTTGTGATCGGAGTAAAGAAGAGACAAATTGGGTAAAAAAAAAGGAACGCCTACATACAAATTTGAGAAAATAGTAATCCGATTACATATTCCAATTATAAGAGTATGTGGAGCTGGATTTCAGTGCCTGCCAACAAAAAATTATTACAGGCCAACAATTCAAAAATTCTAACCCTACATTGAGGTCGCACTCCACTGTAATTCTTCGAACGGTGTACTTGGAACCACTTGACTTCTGTGTTGAATACAGGGAAAATGGGGAATCAAAAGAACAGATATGAATCCAGTCCAAAATGATTCAGTGTTGTTAGAAAGCATATTCATAAATAGCCTGTGCAACTCCATCTTCATCATTAGTGGCACCAATTACATTTGCCACTGCTTTAGTCTTATCAGATCCATTTGCAAGAGCAACACCAAACGAAGCTAGTTGCAACATTTCAATGTCATTTTCTCCATCACCAATTGCCATTACCTTGCACAACAGAAAGTGATTTTAGAACCTTTTCAACTTATTTAGTTAATACACAATGGCAATTACATTGCAGCTGATCTTCTTTCAAGTCAAATAGGCTGAAATAGTACTAGAGCTTGCTCAAGGGGCTGCTATCCATGCCAGATTTAATTTTATTATGTTGTTTTGTTCTGTAAAACTATTGATGAAGTCATAAAAACAGAAGAGGTTTCACAAACTATACACGACGATAAGTACCCAAAGAAATGGTCTTGAACACATCCTAAGCTCAAAATATTCGATCCATCATGAATCCATGCTGTGGTTTTGGTAGGATAACACCATTCCTTTTTTAGTAACTTGTGCTTATGACAAATGCGTAAGTGATGGGACCAGGACCAACTACATGCTCAGACCAAACATGTAGACTAGGTTCAGAGCTAAAGATTAGGTAGATCCATCTATCTTCCCATTCCTTGAATCAAACACACCATAACTCCTCAAGATCAATTAGCATGACACACTATTAACGTCAGAAACATTATCACAGCTGCTTCACTGGTATCTCCATGTTTAAACATTTATCATGAACAAACACTTGAATGACCAGGAGTCGAATGCAAAACTCCATGGTTGGAAATTTTGGAAGAAAAGGTTAATAATGTGGATTGCACAAATTAGGTACCACCATATTTCTTGTCCTGGAGTCATTTGTCACAGCAGTTTAGAGGTATCACAGATCTCGTTGATCTAGAATAATGTTTTGGTATCTTATTTTTACTGAATCTTTTCTGCAGCTACTCCTACCTCAGCTAAGGCTAGCAAGCTTTGATTGGTGTAATGCAAATATATTAGTTGGGGACTAGATTGGTTGTACCTCATCCGGACTAATGGAAAGATGGTTCAACAGAATCTTCACACCATTGCCTTTCGAAGTTGCAGGCGGTACAAGTTCAAGCATATCAGGTTGTGCCTGAACAACATGGGCCCTTCCCTCTATCGCCTTTGCCCAGTATGGTCTCAATGCAGACGAAATTCCCTCAGGAGTTTCAAGGAACAATACTTTCTGAATAAGAAGAATATGGGAATGTTAAGCTGCAACTTGTCTTAGCACCACAAATTGTGAATACATCGTAGCATAAAAAGTGCAATTGACCCAATGTGTTCCATAAAATTGTACCTATCTTGTATACAAAATGGAAAATTCAAACAAAATCAGCATTTTGTTATAACAGAAAATGATCTTTGTTGTGAAGGTAACCCTAAACCTCTTCTATGCATCTGTAAGATGCCTTGTTTCTGCTTATATCAACTAAATAAATAACCTTAGAAACTAGCTACTTGAGCATGGATTTCAAGTAACAAATTACCTACAGACAGATATTCTGATGTTAATAGTTTTCAAGGGAGGGAACACTAAAATCATTCATACATTTGCGGAATAAGCTATTCAGAAAATTCATTTGGTATTTAAAGAATAAGCATACTTACTTGTATCTCAGCTGTTTCTAAAAGCTGATCAATAGATGACACTATTTTAGCCTGCAAAAGAAATTCCAACTACATTCAGAATGGACACGAATCTGATACCCAAAGAGTGATTAAGAACAAACTGACAAACCACGTCATACCTTAGGTTCATGGTATATGTAATGGAGAGAATCGACCAAAGGGTGGTCAAACACAGAATAACAATGATCCTGACTAAATGCTACTAATGGTATCTTGTTCTCCAAAGAATATAAGAGTGCCTGCATGAATCTCAACGATATCATATTTGTAGAAGAATAGTTATATGTGGCCTAACACACTAAAGAAAACAGTAGCAATATGCCACTAATTAGTAGGAGTAACGCAAGTTTCTAGATAGATACAGGAGCACCAAGCAAGCAGTGTAGACTGCAGACAATTGAGAGTAAGATTAGTTTATTCAGATAAACAGTTCTGCAAGTTCTTTCTCCTGTGCATTCAGGTGTTATCTCAGACATAAGAGAGTTATAAGCTATCAGTTAGCTAGTGTCCTCTGTTCTAAATTATAGTTCACTTTGGCCTTGTCCTATGTCAAATCTCTCTAACTCTGACCACACACTTTTGAAAATATATTTCACGACGAATTTAAGGAAACAAATTTGGCATTGCAGATGTTGGTGCATTTTTTTATAAACTTGGCCAAAGTTAAAGAAGTTTGATCTAGAACAAAACCAAATGAACTATAATTTGGAACAGAGGAAGCTCATCTAGCTCAGTTGGTCAAGGGTGTGGATGTATGACCAGACCACCCAAGTCCACATTGAGAGAAATTTGGTTGCCTATTTTCTTCTTAACAAAATACCACCTAGTTCCTCCCAGGTTGGTCTAGCTATTTTTGGGACGAGGTCGAGTTTTGTTCTAGAAAAGGCACATATGTATTTTAAGTTCTTGGTGTGAATGGTGTGTACACAGCTCTCCTATATGTTCGAGAGAGAGAAATGGAACAGAGGGGGTAGCATATAAACATTATACGAGTGTGCAAGAAAAAAAAACATGAAAATCATCGACAACCAGTTATGGTTGCTGTGATGCACGGATGCAGCCTGTTTATCTGCAGGCATATTTGCTAATTATAGTATGACATTGTTGACATGGATCCAAAGAGGATATCCACAACTAAATATAAAGAAAATAAGTGCATTTCAAAAGCCACAAGATTTTGAACAGAGCGGCAACTGCCCTTCTACCTATACTGCAAATTATGTCCACTTTTTTGTTTACTCAAACAAAAACAGTTCCTTACCTCTCTACATACTTCTTGGTCCAAATTTCTTTTATAAATCTGTCTCCCTTCCAAACCATAAACCAACAGACCCTACAAGTGGAAGTATGCACTAGATGAGATGGGGATAATGATCACAAGGATAGTTAATAATGCATAATTTACGTGATGTGAGAAGAATACAACAATATTCTTCACAATAATAATAGAATAATAAACTACATTGACATACATAATTGAGGGGACATCAACTATCAAATATAACAGGAGTACACTGGATGAAGAGTAGAGGCACTAAGCACCACTGAATTAGAAACATAAGTTTTGTGTCCAATGCCATCCATGTATCATCTCAGCCAACTAATAGGGACCCAAGTGAACTGTGTGGAGATGAATTAGTCCCAAACTTTAAGTTTTTAACTTTTAAGTATATAGATAGACAATAGAAACCTTCACCTATGATCGAGGGTGACCATTATTAGTTTAGTTAGAAAGGTTTCTCAACATTTTCTTTCCCCTACAGTTTTTCCCAATTCTGGTGAATTCTGAAAGTACACAGAAAATGCATAAAGTACAAAACCATACATGATAACCTATTGGGTTTATCACCCTGGATGTAGTTAGGGTTCCAATAAGGACATGTTGTAAGCAATACAAGGTTGTCAGTAAACTGAATGTATTGACAATGATCACAATGTTTAGAGGTGCAGCACTGACATCACTCAAGACAACTAATGACTAAAAAGACTGCATTTTCCAATAAATGTACTTCTAACAACCTGAAGGAATACACCAGGTGATGATTCTGAAACAATGCCAGTTCTTCCAGATAAGTCCACCATACTAAGAGCATCAATCACAGCAGAACGTGCCTGATTTCGCAATGAGCATGGAAGCAATATAATCATTAGCGGTACTGAAAAGATCTAATTATAAAAAAAAAGATAACCAACACAAATAATGTCCATTCAAGCTTCATACAAATCATGTTCAAGGAAAAAAAAAGCTTAACAAAGAAAAAATATTAAAGATGCATCAAGAAAGGCCTGTATTTATCCAATTCCAGCAGGACTTTAGCCAACAGTAAGTTCGTTTACCTTTAGACGAGTTTCACCTTGCTCAAAAGAAAAAAGTGTTGTATCAATGAAAGCAGACCACACAGGGGGAAGAAAAATAATGCAACATAGTCCTTTTTTCTTATGGAAAGTCTAGCTGGTGGACAACTTATCAGCATGTGAATTCTATGACAAAGCCATACACTTTAAAAGTTTATTTCCAGGTGTCTATTCTTCGGCAGTGTTGTAATACTAGGTGATTGGACCTGGTGGAATCACAGGAACAAATGAAATTTAAATGGACATCCCCTTCCCTTCTAATCATCAAGCAGTTCTACAAAGAGGAGGTGCTATGGTGCCTCGCTGGAGCCCTGCCTGTAAGCTTCAGGAATTGGTGTCTGGTTCTGGTTGTCGTGGTGGTGAAGCCTGATGCCCTAGTGTGAGTGGTCCCAGGACAGATCATTTCTTTGGTTTTAGGTGATTATCTCTTAAGGTGACTTTTGCAATCTCCATTCTCCTCATACCTCCTAGCTCCTAGTTAGGTAAGGGGGTTGCCTTGTACAGGACCGTTTTCTTATTTTTTGTATAATATAAAGATACGCAACTCCCCTATGCGTTCGAGAAAAAAAAAAGGTGACGCGCCTAATCAAACTTAGTAACTATTTCCTTAGACACAGTTCCATACATGTTTGGTTTTGAAATTAGGTGAAATATTGCAGGTTACAAATTTTCCAAGAGTATAGTTTCTGCTATGAAATTTTCCACGATAGCATATCTGAGCCTTAATTATTTTAATCCCTCTAGAGTTATGATGATCATTTTGGCATCTTGATACACTAGGCTATACCAAGGTCATCCAATGGTTTCAATTAAAATAATCAAAAAAATCATATAGCACCTCTGCTCTTTAAATAGATTAGTAGAACAAGAGCAAAGAACAAATAATACCTTTCCAGTGGCAATAACTATGTTTACTCCTCTTGACCTAGCTTCCCTTAGAGCTTCTGCATTCCTTGCTGTAACTTGACTTTTACTGTTGAGCAGTGTGCCTTGTTCAAAGAAAAAAAACAATAACAAGTCAAAACTATTAGCACATCTAGACTGTAAATATGTGCAAAGAGCAAAGGATATACCATCCATATCACAAAAAATATATTTGAATTTTGGTTTGTAAAATCTTAGGCTGCCAGCTTTCTTCAGACCATTCGTCACTTGCCCTGTAAACATTCTTAGACACCAAGAGCTCGATTAGATCATGAGTGTGGTGGGCGTTTCTGTAACATATTAACTTAGAAATCTTATTAAGAATATACCATCCAATGAATCTGTTTGAGGCTTGCTTGAATCCAAAGCACTCTTAGCTAGACCTTTTCCTTTCCACCTTAGACTTTTTAAAATGAGCTGCTCCTCCTTCTCAAATTCTGCTGCAGCCTCATTGCTCGACTCGTGTTGGAAACCAAGAAGATGTAATATGCCACGAACCTAATAGAGTAAACAAGTAATGTGTAGAATAATGAAGCTGTAGTTGTAAGAGTCGGTGCAGTTATGCAGTTTGGAATTGTGCACACAAATTGAGGTAGATGGTATACTTGTAATACTTTACTAGATTGATTATGGTGCATTTAAGTAGAGGTAAAACAGGAAATGGGAACTGAAAAGGTGCCTAGATGGACTTATTTTGGAATCAAAGGGAATAATATATGAGTTGAAGGGCTTGGGATGCCCATAAGGAATACACAAATTATAATCAATTTCAAAGGAACTGTGAGGAATGAAAATCATTAGGTAAGTTCAGGGAATAAAAGTAAAAAGAACCATACCACTAGAACCCGCACTTCATCAAGAAGTGTAACACCTTTCTCCTCAGCTTGCCTTGCAGCTGCCTCAACAGATATTACTATATCACCTAACATTAGCTGCATTAACAAGATATTCAGAGGAGAAGAAAATAAGATGGATGGGTAAAACTAAGAGCATAACAAGATTCAAAAAAGTATTCCTGCTTACAATGGGAACATCAAGATCTGGAATGTACTGGGACATTGAGAGCATATCAGTAGTGCGGTTTTCGCCTCTCCATTCTTTGTTAAGATCTTGGATGAAGTTACCATTGCATAGCAATACAGAAACCTCAACCTTATCATACTTCCCAACATCACTTATTGATGTATCTCGGGTGCTGTAGCTGGAATCCAGAAGTCCATCAAGTGCAATCTTCATTGCCATTGGGACATTTAACTTTAAGATTTCTACAATGTTCTGCACGTGCATATGACAGAAAATTTACAAACATATATGGACAACTCATCAGTCTAAGAGAAATAAGGTACTAAAGACTAATCACAGCAGAACACAAAAACAATATGTACACACATAAATAGCTAAATTTAGGTAACCAATAGGCAGCCAACTACCCACTACCCAAACAAAAGCCAGAATCACATCAGACACAGGTATACTTAGGTATGACCTACAATTTCCCAGGCTACTCATGTCTTGGTCAAAGAAAATTCTACCAAGACTGCTATTAGAAGTGCATAATTCCATTTAATGTAAAGGTATCTTTTTGGGATGTGCATTACCAGAAACCCATGTTAAAACTTAACAAAAACTGCAACAAACATATCTAACAATCCATTGCCATTCACCATGAGGAAACAAACAGCTCAAAAGCTAGATAATACCGGAAGTCCACAATACCTAAACATAAAGGCCAAATAGCTTGAGTAACCAGAATCCATCAACTACACAAATCTGAACCATTATTACAAGCCAAATACAGTTCTTTTTTTCCCTTATAAAGAACCTACATTGTCCTAGACAACATATTACTGGTGAAAGAGATCTCTAATAAAACATGTGCTGAGAGACCTGAAACATGTACGTCCTTACTGATTAGGTACTTCTCGGGACTCCAATCATACACAGAGTAGTACATGGAGACATAACCAGTTCAAAATGGCAAAACATGGTCTCTAATTAGCAAGTTACATAAATGAACAGCTGCATTGGTCAAAACAAAAGGCAATAGTCTTACAGTTCTAATTGTTCTGCAACATCAGGACAAAACATGGTGCAAAATAACGGTGCACCAAATATATAAACAGTTGCGGGATTCTCATCGGCATTTCCAGTTAACACTTCTAAAGCAGCAGGAAAAATAAGAATACAGAGAAGTTCTATAAAGCGTGATGTGTACCAGCACTTCTGGGTCATCGGGCATGTCCTCCTCGACGCCGATGCGAGCGATGAGCTCGATCTCGCTCTCCTTCGGCGGGGGTGGGGGCGGGGGTGGCGGTGCGTCCTGAGGCTGCGACCGCTTCGCCGACGCCTGTCCGCCCCGCCCCTTGCGGAACCCGCGGATTCCGGCGAGGAACCCTGCGAACGGCGGCGGTGCCGCTATCGAGGGCTCAGGGTTGCCCGTGTGCCCGCCCCAGGAGAGCAGCGAGGCCGCGAGTGCAGCCCTGGCAGCGGGGGGCAGGGGCGGCGCCGTGGCGGCGGAACGCAGCAGCGCCGCGCCGGGGAAGGGCGACGGTAGCGGGAGGTGGAGGGACGAGCGCGAGGCGAACGGGAGCGCGCGAGACACGATGCGCGCCATGGCCGTGCTCCCGGTCGTGTGGCGGCGGGAGAGAGGGAGCAGGACGACGGGAGAGGGTTTTGGTTGGTTTGTTTGGCTCGTCCAATTTTGATTCGTACGGAACATGTTTCCGCCGATCAGGGTTTGCTCGCACTCCTTCATCATCACCTCTCTAAATTACGAAATGGGATCTTCAGTTCACTAGCTTGGGCATTTGAACATGTATTCCAGTTTCACTTTCAGTTGGAGATTGCGTTTTTGTTCTGCTCGACTGCTCCCGTGCTCGCTTCGTCGTTTGGATATTCCATGCAATATCTCACCAGAAAAGCTTTGTTTAGATGTAATCAGCACAGCAATTCATATATGTTAGGGTAGATTGGAGTGTAACTAGAGGGTGTTTAGTTCAAAAAAATACAAAATGTTAACTACTTTGGAATGATGAAATGCAAAATGACAAATTTTCTATGGTTATGTTTTGTTCCATCCAAAATACACAATTTATTATCCTTATAAAAGCCTCAAGCTCTTTTAGGTTTTTTTTTTGTCTCTTGACACCTTTTTACCAAAAAAATTGCATGGTGTTTAATTTCATTTTGCAAAAAGATAAACCAAAACCTAATTTTTTTTTGGAATATGAGAGGAACTAAACACCCCCTTAATTAAATTCTCCCTCAATCCATCCAGCATACATGGATTGAAATAAATACCATGTTTTAAATAGCGAGCTAAGGCCAAGATATTTAGCGTTTTATAAACTATAATTAGCGTACTTTAACGGCAAAATAGCGGTAAAATTGTACATAAACGCAAATAGCGGCATAATTTTTTTCAAGCTATTTCGGGCTATAGCGGCAAAAATAGCGGGCTATTTTTTTCCATGAATAAATATGATAACATCCAAACAAGGCCAAATGAATAAAATGGAGTCACGGAAATCAGCAAAGAAACAGGATCACAGTTCACATTACGTGGAATTACACCACCGCGCACATCAAGCAGTACGACAATAACGTCAGCAAAATCGAATGCAAATTCACGACAATTTCATGTACAGACAGAAGGAATTAAGTTGCAGGTAGTACAAAATTGTCAATAATCAATCAAACTGAGGTCGATGCCGCCCCGGCGGCTGAAAAGGCCTGCTTTTATTTCAAGTAAACAATGATGCAAATTGCAATGAATCACATGCTTTTGAGAAAAAAAACAAGGATATTCGACACGTTCACAGCTCTACACTCTAAAAACTAAACAACCCCTCTGGCTATGCACACAACTTTCTTCCCGATGGCACTGCCATGGCTATAAACTCAGGCTTCTACAAATCCTATTTGGATGATTGCCTATCTAGAGATACACTCTTGATTCAACATGGAAAACTGGAGAAAGACACTACCTAGCAGGCACGAACCTCAGTGAACCGGCTTGAAGCTGGTTCACAACTGCTGCTGTTAAGTTTCAGGGAGCCAAAGAGGCAGGACAATCTCCTCATGATGGGCCTGCGAGTGGCTACTACCAATGACACGGCATCTTTCCTAGTACCAATATAAGTATCATAGCCCTCAAGATCTGCTTCTGTTATGAGGACTGCATCGGTGCACCCAGTGGGGCTGGCTGGCTTAGATAGCATAATTTGAGAAAGTGGTAAGCCACTATCTTCGCAGTCAAACTCCATCACGTGGTAATCATCATTTTCCGTGTTCATACAACGAGCTTCAATGGCTTCTAAGAAGCAGCCCAGGTTCGTACTCCGAACTGGAAGTTGTCCAGTGGTGAGACTTCCAAATGACCTAACAGCCTGCAAAATTGTGTGAATTGTCATAAAGTGTCTTAACAGTAGTACTATTGTACTAATAACTTAGGATGCAATCACAAAAGACTCCATACATGCCACTGCGATGGTGCCAAAAGCACTCTAGGCCTAATGGATCGGACATGATCCAAAGCTGCTTCAGGGGTCATGTTCCTGTATTTAATCTGCAACACAAGGATTATCAGGAAATTAAACAGGAGCATGCATACTGAGTCCAAATACAAATGTAGTTCATCCTACCAAGTAGCACAATACAATAGTGGTGCTTCGTCCTCTTCCAGCTTTACAATGAACATACGTAGTACCGCCTTGTAATGCATTCCCTGAAAAAAAAGGCAGCTATATATTGAATCTACCCATTTGAGAATGTGTACTCAAATTTCAAAGAGTAACAAAAAGTTTTATTTGCTGATTGCACAAATCCTAGTTTCTGGCAATGTATAACTGATTAAAAATCACATAAAAATAATTGTATAATTGATTTTGGGTTAAATCCTTGAATAGCCTATCATTTTGTACTACATGTGCATGACTTTTTGGCAAAAATACCTATGAATTTGGCTGGGCATGCCCTGTCATAGATTGCTGTTTGACACAAATCAAGAATTTAGATTATAGGCATGCTTTGATGGGTTATGATTCTAGTTTGCTTGTTTGAATGACTGACAGACATTGTGTAATGGCTAGGCTCATTTCAATGTTTTTGGATAGCAAATCTTCAATAATTTCACATAAGTGTCATGCATGACGTCATATACAATGACATCAACCAGAACCTTAATCTGGAGGTTGGGGATGGACTGTGCAATAAAAGATAGTGCTGCAGCTTATTTGTAACCATACCTACCACTGCAGAATCTAATTGGCAGTACATACCTAACCACATAAACATTAGTTGACCAGTGATCAAAATAATAACCCGCTTTCTTTTTCTGAGTTAACTGCTACTGCTTTGCCTCCCTAAGTTTGAGCCAACCACCACTAACTCTCCTACCTATGAGTCAACGGTTACTCTTTGGAAGAAAAAAAATCCATAACAAAAAGGTACCATGGATGCAAGGAAAATAAAATAATAGAAACTGATCAGAGCTGGGGTTATGTTTCATGGAAAAAAGTATGAATTTGCTATCGTGTATTCTTTTTGTCCATAAAAATAAACAAGGAAGGGCAAGAACTTACGGTGGATGAAATCTATGGCTTGAGAAATATCCTCGAGTGAAGGTGCAAAGAGATAATCTCTTGTTGGAATTACCAGGTGCTCAATCTCATTCGCCTAGTAAAAGAAAGCATGTGTTGTTATTTGTACATGATTTCACATTGCGTATGCACAACAGTTCAATTCAGTCCCCTGAACTCTGAACCAACATACATGCAAAAGGATAGACTTGGCCAGTGCTGAATCTCAAAATAAGTAGATAATGGTGTCTAGGGTCCTAACATGGCAACTCCATCAAAATTTAAAAGCAAATGGAGTCACATAATTAACTAGCATAAGATGGAATAGTTACCTGGTATAAAGATGTTGGGACAAGAGTTTCATAAGGTTCATTCAACGTTACAACCCCTTGAACTCCAAGCTGCTTCAATCGTGGAACATCACTTGGAAAAGGAACAGCGCCAAGCAAAATAAACTGGATGGAGATCAGAAAAAAAGATTAGACAGAGGCATTTCAGACTGCACATTCTTCTGATACATGATTAGAAATTTAGAATACTAGGTTCTGTACGAAGAAACAATTAATGACACCAGTCAAGGACTCAAGGTTTGCTACTCCTGCGAAGGCAGGGCTCCAGGGCCCTAGGCATGTGATGAATATTCATCCTCAGTGCTAAATGATATATACACAAAATACTAAAGGACGAGAAACAATCATGCGCGTTGACAGCAAGTACCCACAGTCTTCTCACGACTGGGTTAAAATTGTAACGTCTGACAAAAGCAAGCACGAGAATAATCACTGCTCACAAGGGAGCGATGAGGTGATATATTTCCTCGCTGCTGAGTAGAAGTCACTCTTAAGCACAAACGAGCTTTGTTGGGCGACATATTTCCCTGCTGCTGAGTAAAAGTCACTCTTAAGCACAAACGAGATTAACAAAACAGAGTCAATCCCTGCGTAGAACTCAAATTTAGGGCCACTAACAGGTGCATAACTTCAGAGGAAAAAAATTGATAAAACACCGAACTATCCGAGAATCACAAATCCAACATTAACAGTACTGATCTCAGCCACAGCCCACAGGAATAAGTCAATAATAACCGCATCAGTACCACTTGCGAGCAAATTAAATCAGAACGTACAACACCATCCAGAATACTAGTAACCACACAATCCACGCCACGCAGAACAAAAGCAAGGGAGGGCCAGTACCTGGTCGACGCGATCCCACCACCGGAAGTCGGCCTCGTACCGGTTGCGCAAGACGTTGTAGAGCAGCGTCGGGTAGAACAGCACCCTCGCGCCGGCGCCGACGAGCGCGCGCTTCGCCTTAAGCCGTACGAGCTCGCCGCCACCGCTCGCCTGAACAGCCTCCTCCTGCTGCTCCTGCTGAAGCACCAGCCCCCCGTCACCGTCTCCCAATTCGCAGATCCTCATTTCCCACCACAACAACAGCTCGGGAATCCTCGCGCTGCCGAGAGACGCCTCCAGCGTCCTCCTCCGCTTCCACAGCGAGCAGATCCGTGGAGGAACGGAAGAGGAGGGGAATCGGTGGATCGAGACAGCGGGTGGTGGCCTTGCTCGCGACCGTGGCCTGGGGACGCGAGAAATGGGACGAGTGATTTTTGTCTAAAACCCCAGCAACAGAAGGCGGAATGGCGGAATGCGGAAACAGGTGGCACGGAATGCTGAATCGGAAGGAAGCAGAGCTGGCTCTCGCTGGTGGAGTTTATTGGTGGCGGAAACGTGGGTGCGTTTCCTTCTCAGGTACCCGGGCATTTGCAGTTTTGCATAACCGCTCCCCTTTTCTTGTTGGGTGGGGTAGGTGCAACAACAACTTCCCAATGTTTCTTTCGTGGTCCAGCGCCGATGTCTTTGTAAAGGCCTCAATTAACAAAATGTGTGTTATAAGAAGGCAGTGCCCCCAACAAAAAAAACTACTCTCTATATTCCACTCCTTCCATTGCAAATTACTAAGTCATTGTAAAAGAATCTTATAAGTTTGATCGAAAATACAGAAAGAATTATAAAGATTTATAAAATCAAATAGATATTATAGTTAGTATCTTAAATGTTATTGTTTTATCATACTATAAATTTAGTTAAGTTTGAGGTGTTTTAACTCTCTAAGGTTCTTAAAATGACTTATAATTTGATAACGGAGAGTAAATTATAAGGTAACTTTATTTACAACAAGAGAGTACTATGTAATAAATGACTTATGCTAAATCAATTATGTGGGAAATGTATTTGTGTGGGTAATTGTACTTTGGGTATGCATTACACGGGTGACAGAAGCACCTCGTAATGCAAGAAGGTATCGGTATCCTTGAATTCACCACTTAATACAGTAAGATAGTTTAGGGATCGAAGGAGATTGTACCACTACATTAGCATAAATTATGTCTTAATGTCTTAATTAATGTAGACTGACAGATATACTATCATGTTTACATATATTATGAGGACAAGGATGTAACACCAAATTAGCATAGTAATAAGAAGAGTAAAAAGCCAAGTTCATCAAAGGGAAGGGAGTATGCCTACTACCTACCCTCGTGTCAGACATCAATTAGGCCAAGAGAAAAAAGAGAGTGACATTAAGCAACCTGTGATGGGCTCATGATAAGGCCTTGTTTAGTTTCCAAAAAATTTTGCAAAATTTTTCAGATTCCCCGTCACATCGAATCTTTGGACACATGCATAAAGTATTAAATATAGATAAAAATAAAAACTAATTGCACAGTTTGGTCGAAATTGACAAGACGAATCTTTTGAACCTAATTAGTCTATGATTGGATAATATTTGTCAAATACAAACGAAAAAGCTACCGTGTCGATTTTGCAAAATATTTTGAAACTAAACAAGGCCTAAGTCAATAAGCACTACGTTATAATTAAGGGCTTGTTCAGTAGCTATTGTTGTTGTCTTGTTGATGTTGTTGTATATGTGGCTACACTTAGGTCCCAACGAGTATTGTGCCAGCAGCAAAATCAGTTGTGGCTGCTACAGGGAACCTGCCATAAGTTAACAAGACCTTCAGTAACACAGCCCGGCAGCATCACTTATGCCCTATTTAATTTTCACCTAAAAGTCTTTCACTCCATCGTGTGGAATATTTAGACACATGTATAGAACATTAAATATATATTTAAGACCTTGTTTAGTTGCATCTAAAAACCAAAATCTTTTAAAATTCTCCATCACATCGAATTTTGTGGCACATGTATGGAGCATTAAATATACATAAAAAATAACTAATTGTAGTTTGAGCTTAGTTAGTCTATAGTTGGACAATAATTGTCAAATACAAATAAAATTACTATAGTATTCAAATTCAAAAAAAATCTAAACAAAGCGTAAAAAATAACTAATTGCACAACTTTTTATTTATTTTGTGAGATAAATTTTTTAAGTCTGGTTAGTCTATAATTAGATATTAATTGCTATATATAATTATGAATGTGTTACAGTATCTTTTTTTGAACTAAACAAGGCCTTAGAAGCATGCACAAACACAATTTCGAACTATAGGGGGGTTATGGGCATGAAAGTGCCTAATTAACAATCGCACGCGTCAATCGCTTTCCGAGGGCAGAATTGTGAAACCGCCCGTTCATTGCCAAACCAAACACTTCGGATCGGATATCCATCGCGCCCTCAGCTCAGACCTCACACCTCAGCTCACCCCGGTCCAATCAGCGCCGTATATTCAGCATCCAATGAGCCGGCCTCCCCAGCCCCCAGGACAGACCAGCGCCGTCGAATCAGGCTCGGTGGATCCGACGGCGCCAAATGACGTGCCCACGCCCCCGTCGCTCTGACAAGCCCGCGCCGCGGATTCACCCACCCCCGGCCCCGGCTGCGCGCGTGATTGGACCGCGGCGGGCTGCGGCGTCACGCGGGACGGTACGCGCACGACCTGCCGGCTGCCGCCCCACCACGTGGAACCACCCGTTCCTGGCGAAGCAGGGCAATGCTCCCCGGCGGGCCCCGATGGGCGGTGTCGATTGGACGCATCCCGTTGGTGGGATAGGAGTGGAACAGTGGGTGAGCCCACGGGCCACGGCGGCTGAGAGCCTCGGGACCCGGGACCGGGAGTGATAATGTTTGGTGGGCCCCAGATTTGGAGTGAGCATGCGCACGGTGTTTGACTCGGCTGCCGCCAACCAGCGTGTCCGACTCGGACACGCTCATCGGATCCAATCCACATGCAGTCATGCACTGAGCACTGGTGATCGCTGCTTCCAGTCTGGGAGTGACGAGTGTACCAGTAGTGACGGGTCTCGTTTAGTTGCCAAAAGTTTTCAAAATTATTTACCACATTAAATATTTAAATACATACATAAAATATTAAATATAAATAAAATTAACTAATTATATAATTTACTATATTTTTTGAATTTAATAAATCTATAATTAAATAATAATTATTAAATACAAACAAAATGACTATAGTAGTCAAAACTAAAAATTTTCATGACTAAACAATGTGTGACTGACTGGACAGATTTTCGTGGTGGCTGCTATCCCGAGTGCACTGTGCACATGCGTTTTAAGAGCATCTCCAAAGACTTTGGCAAATTGACTTGACATTTGTTGTTATTTGCAAACTTCCATAACAAAATGCAAAAGATAAAAATAGGTCATCTCCAAGGGAATTGGCATTTAGACTTGGCAAATGATAAAAATAGAAGGTCTCCAGGCGTGCGTGCTTTCCTCGCGCGTGACTTTGCTCGCGCGATTGGGTTTGCAAAGCCAGCCACAACTTGGCATTTTTGCCAAGTTTGCTCCCTCATTTGCCAAGTTACCCGAATTGCAAACTCCAAATGCAAAACCGTTGGATACCTCTTTTAGAGCTTTTTGACAAATTACTCAAATGCAAACCTCAAATGCAAAACCCTTGGAGATACTCTAAGTTCACTTTTGTTTCTTTAATGGAATTAACTTTATTTTTAATGATTCGTTTAATTAATTTCATCTGTTAAATCTACCGATTATTTAACGGTGTTTATTTTTAGCTATGACAAAGATAACCGGTGAGCGTGCACTGGCCGTCTGGGTGCGTCAGATGACGGCATGTGCCCGGTTTTGGATATGCATGAATCTAATGCGGCACTCAGATGATTAGACTACAATTAGAAGAGTGCTTACACAGGATCTGTACTAT
>Ga0182004_10001497_pt1 | contig 17185 bp, 19 predicted proteins | sample Sormic07211540_1_FD_120479 | JGI IMG/M metagenome (GOLD analysis project Ga0182004, IMG submission 120479) | Endophyte microbial communities from Sorghum bicolor roots, Mead, Nebraska, USA - 072115-40_1 MetaG | ecosystem: Host-associated > Plants > Roots > Unclassified | place: USA: Nebraska...
CACTCATGGACTTAGTCATATTCAGCTGTCTCTTCATCGGCAACCACCTTCATCGGCAACTCCCCTGCAGACCGGTTACTGTTGCCCTATCTTGCCGATCTATACTCTACCGATCCCTGGGCACGTGTCCAAAAACGGTGCAACAGCTACCATATCTCAAAGATAAATATGCTTCTCAATAGTTTAAAAGTTTGAGTCATCTGGTATAGAGGAATTTTGATCAAGACGTTAAGGCCTTTGAACCTAGAAAGAGTTGGAATAAGAAGGTGTCGTTTGTTGATGAGGCAGGATGTTCTGATTCTGATGAAGAACCAGTCATCGGCTTGGCAGAATGGGTGAAAAATAAAAAGCCAATGTCTTGTCCTCTAGGCTAGAAAGAACCCAACAAGTTTGCTTTTGATATCACCAAAGCCGATAGGATATTTGATTTCTTGCTCCAGGAAGGGTATACTAAATTGTCACCTAATCATGTAATTCCATCGGCAGAGGAGTTGAAGAAGATTAAGTATTGCAAATGGCATAATGCAACTTCACATAGTACAAATGAATGTAAAGTGTTTAGGAAGCAATTTCAATCGGCTATAGAATATGGGAGAATCAAGTTCGATAATTCTAAAACTCAGAAGCCGATCAAGATTGATCAGCATCCTTTCCCCACAAACATGTAAGACACCAAGGGTAAGGCTAAGATCTTGATGTCAGAAACGGCTGAGAAGAACACATCGGTAGATCCCCATCATCAGATAACTACTGATGACGCCAAAGGAAAGGATTTATTGAGGGAAGGCAGCAGTTCTGGACGACCTCCTCGATCTCGCATAGTAATCACTCATAGATGGCAACAGGAGAATTGGCAGGAGCGTGAGGATCGATACCGGCGCCAAGTAGAAGATAGACGTCGCAAAGAATGGAATCGGCATAAAGATCATTGGGATTGCCCATTCTTTATTCATTGTGACAAACGAGATAACAAATTGCCGACTGTTGAAGACTGTCCAGAGTGCAATGGTTACCGTCGACGTAATCGGCCAAATTAGAGATTCCAAACCAATAATTGACGTTTTAATGAGCCGATCAAGGGGAGAACGTCAGTACATGATCGGCTAGGGGGCAGGCTTAATGTGCATGAAAGGCTTGGTGCACGTATTGGTTATTTCCCAAGGAATCAGGAAGAGCTTTAAGAGATGGCAAACACACGGGTTCCTGATGAATTCATATTTTGCAGAAACTCTAACATTCATTGGATGGAATCAAAGGAAGTCCGCTATCAGCCGGTATGGAAGATGAAACTTCCTCCGTGGTGTCCGGAGGGTTTGACAAGAACATAAAGGAGGAGGATGCAACAGGAACGTCAGGAAGATTTATATAGAGAAGAAAATTCTTCTAAGTCCGAAGATCGACAGCAGTTGGAACGCAATGGAAAAGGACCATTGACAGATATCAATATGGTATTCATGTTGCCGATGGAATTTCTTGCACCCTCTAGTGATGATGAGGAAATCAGTCTCTTTGATCAAATAGCTTAGTTGGCACTTGATCCAATGGTTGCTATTTTGAGAAACCCTCCGATGATGAAAGGCAACATCTTAGAGCTTTGTTTATTAAAGGCAGGGTTGATGGGCAGCCAGTCTCTAAAATACTTATTGATGGAGGGGCTACAATTAATATTATGCCATATGTGATCTATCGGAAGCTTGGTAAAGGAGATCAGGATTTAACCAAGACCGATATGATGCTAAAAGATTTTGAAGAAAATGTGTCTCCAGCTAAAAGAGATGTATGCATTGAATTGACCATCGGTAGCAAAATTTTGCTGACAACTTTCTTTGTTATCAATGGAAAAGGCACATACAATCTACTACAAGGAAGAGGATGGATTCATGCCAACTATTGTGTCCCTTCTACAATGCATCAGTGTCTTGTTCAATGGGTAGGTGATACGATTGAAGTTGTCCCTGGAGATTCTTCCTATATCATTGCATCGGCAGAGTCAGATACTTATGAATGGACCAGGTGCATATTGGGGGAGGCCTGGGAAAAAGATTTCCTCAAAGTTGCCGATTATGAGATTCCACTAATCCAAGCAGTCGGTTCTGAAGAAGAGTTTTAATGGATAGGTTCACCAATGATGGAAAGTTAGGACAGGGGTTTACATCGGCTGATGATTTAGTAGATGTAGACATACGTAGTGGTGATAGGTCGAGGCCTACTTTCATTAGTACTAAGCTAGATTCCAAATGTAAGCAACATTTAATCGATTTGTTAAAAGAGTATAAAGATTGCTTTTCTTGGGATTATACTGAGATGCCTGGATTAGACCGATCGATTGTTGAACATCGGTTGCCTATTAAATCTGGATTTTGGCCACATCAGCAGCCAACGCGCCGATGTAACCCTAATATTCTTCCTGACATCAAGGCCAAAATAACCAAACTTATTGAAGCTAAGTTCATTCGGCAGTGTCGGTATGCTGAGTGGATTTCCAATGTTGTTCCTATCTACAAGAAAAATGGAAAACTTTGTGTATGCATTGATTTTAGGAATCTTAACAAAGCTACACCGATGGATGGCTATCCGATGCCCGTTGCCGATTTGTTAGTTGATGCTGCAGCTTGGCATCCAATTATTAGCTTCATGGATGGCAATGCAGGGTACAATCAAATATTCATGGCTGAAGAAGATATTCCCAAGACTGCGTTTAGATGTCCTGGTCATGTTGGGTTATTTGAATGTATAGTCATAACTTTTGGTTGGAAAAACGATGGTGCTACTTATCAGAGGGCTATGAATTTTTTTTCATGAGTTCATCGGCACGTTGGTAGAAATTTATATTGATGATGTGGTGGTTAAGTCTTGGGATTTCATAAAGCATCTAGCCGATCTACGAAAAATACTTGAATGTACAAGGAAACATGGTTTGAAGATGAATCCTAATAAATGTGCATTTGGTGTATCAGCAGGCCAGTTTCTGGGTTTCATGGTGCATCAAAGAGGAATTGAAATTAGTAGGAGATCCATTGATGCAATCAACAAGGTAGTTGCTCCTGCCGATAAAACTGAACTTCAATCATTGATCGGCAAGATTAATTTTATTAGGCGGTTTATATCCAATTTATCGGGTAAGATCAAAGCTTTTAGTCCTTTACTCAAATTAAAAGATGATCAAGAATTTGTGTGGGGAAAAGAGCAATAACTGGCTTTAGATGAAATTAATAATTATTTGATAAATCCCCTGGTACTAGTTCCACCTCAACATAGAAAACCCTTCAGATTATACTTGTCAACCGATGATATGGTTATCGGTTCAGCTCTCATTCAAGAATTTGAAGGGCAAGAACGTGTGATTTATTATTTAAGTAGGAGATTGGTGGATGCTGAGATAAGATATTCGGCGATTGAGAAATTTTGCCTGTGTTTGTACTTTTCTTGTATTAAATTGAGGCATTATTTGCTATCGGTTGAATGTACTGTCGTATGCAAGGATGATGTAGTCAAATACATGTTATCCATGCCGATTTTGAGTGGTAGAATCGGTAAATGGATACTGGCATTGTTAGAGTTTGACTTACGTTATGAATCGGCTAAAGCAATCAAATGATAGAATATGGATGATTTTGTTACCCAACATTGCAGTTCGGTGGGTTCTTTGGAGGTTGCTCTTTGGACGCTTTTCTTCGATGGATCTACACGTGATCAAGGAGCAGGTATCAGTGTAGTGTTAATTTCTCCTCGAGGAAAGAAGTATGAATTTTCATTATTGAATGTTGCTACATCGACAAACAATCAAGCTGTGTACCAAGCTCTGGTGAAAGGATTGGAGTTATTGAGGGAAATTTGTTCCGATGCTGTTGAAATTTTTGGCGATTCTATGCTTGTTATAAATCAGTTGGTTGGAGTTTATGAATGCCAAAGTGAAATTTTAATATCATATTATGAGAGGTGTTTGCAGTTATTAAAGGAATTTAAGATTTTCTGTTTAGAACATATTCCCTGATTACATAATGAATAAGCTAATCGGTTGGCTCAACACGCTTCGGGAAATCAACCTATCCTGGCGTTATTTTCATCGGCAATCGGTGCCGATGATTGGAGAAAGAAAATCATTGATTACCTAAAAGATCTATTTAAGAAAGTTGCGAGACGTGTTAGATTTCAAGCCACCAACTATGTACTCCTTCATAATGAGCTATATTATCATACTATAGATGGGATTTTACATAGATGTCTTGGTGATGACGAATTGAGAAGTTTGATGGGTGAAATTCATGAGGGGGTATGTGGAGCACACCAAAATGAAGTGGATGATTAGAAGGAATGGATATTATTGGCCGACTATTCTTCAGGATTGTTTCGAATATTTCAAAGGGTGTCAAGGATGTCAGAAGTTTGGCAATATTCAGAGAGCACCCGCATCGGCTATGAATCCTATTATCAAACCTTGGTCGTTCCGAGGATGCGCTATTGATCTCATCAGTCAGATTTATCTGCCATCAAGCAAGGGGCATAAGTTTATTCATGTTGCTACTGATTATTTTACTAAATAGGTTGAGGCTATTCCTTTGAAAAAGGTGACATCGGCTAACATGATTGATTTTGTTAAGGAGCACATTGTTTACCGATTTGGTATTCCTCAGACAATCACTACCGATCAGGGTACTATGTTTACATCAGGAGAGTTTGATGAATTTGCAATCGGTATGGGGATTAAGGTGTTGAATTCCTCTCCTTATTATGCTCAGGCTAATGAGCAGGCCAAAGCTTCTAACAAAGGAATCATTAAGCTTATTAAGCGAAAGATTGAAGAGAACCCTAAACGATGGCATATGGTACTAAATGAAGCCCTATGGTCGTATCAGATGGTGTGTCATGGTGCAACTAAAGTGTCGCCTTATCAGTTGGTATATGGGCATGATGTTGTATTACCTTGGGAGGTTAAAGTTGGCTCTAGTCGGATTTTCTCTCAGGATGAATTAGATACCGATGATTATGTTACTCTGATGAAAGATGAATTGGAGGATCTAGCAGGGCATCGGTTGAAAGCTTTGGCTAACATAGAGGAGAATAAGAATGGAGTAGCTAGGTGGTACGATAAAAAGGTAAAATCTAAGGAATTTACCGATGGAGATTTAGTTTGGAAATTAATTCTACCGATTGGGACTAAAAGTTTGAAATTGTGAAAATGCTCTCCTAATTGGGAAGGTCCTTATCGAATAAGTCGGTCTGCTCTTGGCGATGCATACATTCTAGAGACTCTCGAAGGAGTTGAATTTCCAAGGGCATTAAATGGAAAGTATTTAAAAAGGTACTACCCTAGTTTCTAGGTCGACGCATAAGAAGTTTAAGTGCCGATAACATTCTTATCGGCTAGACAAAATACAAATGTTTTTGAAAGAACTGGTGAAAGATATCGCCGATGAAGAGGTTCACAAATTTAGCAAAGTTTGGATAGCCGATATCACACGTAGGAGATTCTGGTTTGCTTCCTCTATTTCTCGGGTGTCTTCATCGGCTGAGCCTTCTACTGGTTTTAGCTTCTTCTTCATCTGCAGGGCCTTGTGAGCTTGGGCATCCCTCTCTTGCTGAAGATTTTTGAGCATATCGTGCAGTTGGCTTTCTTCCTGCTCAACCTGGGTTAGCGCTTCTTCAACTTGTTTAAGTTCAGCAAGCAGAGCCTTCCTTTTTGCTGATAGATCAGAAATCTTCTGCTTTAATTCAGCGCCTGAGGATTGCAAAGTGCGATGCTCTTGTGCTTCTCATCTGTAGCACGCTTTACCTGCAACATTTCCTCCTTGAGTTGGGCCTAGGCAATTCTATCGGCAAGGCGTTGAACAGCTTTTTGGTACTGGAGCTGGTGACTTTCTAGATGGGCAACTTGGAAAAGCACCTCTTCAGCATCGGCTAGAATCTAACCATGGAGAGTCTTTAATATGGCCTTAGCTGGGTCAGAGTCATCTACCAGTTGAGTTGTGTATTGCTGCAGTAGGCCTAGTAGGTCTTCCAACTTAGATTTGATTTCTACCGATGCAATTCCAAGCGCCAAAGAAGAACTTGCTTCTTCACCTTCGTCATCGGAGATGTCGATGGCAAAACAGAACAAGCTATCATGGGAGTCTTGTTCCTGGAAACAGATGAGAAGATGGGTTAGTCAGGATTAAATATGGATAGTACAAAATCGAGCAGATCAGGTGGCTTACTTGTTTCAAAGCAATCTCTTGCCTTTGGCTTAGAGATGTGACTTGTGTTATGCCCTAATCGGTTGGATCTGCCGGTGGAATATCTTCAGCTGTGAGTAGTAGGGATGATGATGGTATCTGTGTAAAAGTTCATCGGCAATGACTTCATGATTGATATTTTACCTTGAGGGGGAGCGATGGTTATTTTCTCAGGAACCACGGTCGATGTTGTGCCTTGGTGAGACGGATCGACGGCCTTTTCGGGTGCATCAGCTGGGTTGGATTGAGTTTGGGGCGCCGGATGAGGTGGAGAGGATGGTGCTGCCTTTTACCGTTTCGGCTTAGTCTTGGTGCTCATCGGAGCTTTCCTCTTGGGTTCAGCTTTGCTTGCTGTTGACTGGGGGGCATCGGCACCCAATGATTGAATGTCTTGGACCCTTGCTGATGTGCTGGTTTGCTGCTTCAAGATGTAAAGTTTTGTGAGTTAAGTATAAAAGCAGGGGAATGTTTCAGAAATTCATTAAGAATAAAATGTCTAGTGTAGAGCAGAGTTACCGATGACGTTTTGGTTGTGGTCGATACGCCCTAAAAAGATAGTATAAGTATAGGTTGAAGTCTGTATGACAGGGACAAATTGAGGATTTTTACCTTGAAAGCTTGTGCCAGGGTGGCGGCAGTAACCGACGGAGTGGCCTTTGATCGCTTGGTGGTCATCTTCTTAAAGCGGGCTCCTCGGTGCATCAGAGCTGCTAGGCTGGGAGCATCATGGCCGATAAGAGAGATTGGAGATACTGGTCGGAGATCGAACGGCCGCCCACTTTTGTTCACCGATGGTGCTAGATTGTCAACCTCTCAAAATAGAGAAGTAAGTTGCCGATGAAGTTAGAAGTGGAGAAAGAATTGATTATCAGAAAGAGACTTACAACGTCATCAGGAATTTCGTGTTCGGGGTCTATCATGTTCCGATATACGTGAGCCGATGCGGTGAACAATTGTTCCTTCCATTCTTCCCACCATAGCTTGTAGGATTCGGTGATGAAGGAAGCTGTAACCTAAGCCGATAGATCGATATCTGTTGTATCGGCATCTAGCGGAAGTTGAGCTACCCTGATCCCCTCAAGACCACTAGTGATTGTTTCCCTCGGCTTGACCACATCGGCATAGCAGAGCTTAATTGGCAGTTAACCAAAAGCCAGCTGATGAGATAATGCCGATGGATTGTAGAATTCATAAGTTGTGTTGGTGTTCTTTCCACTACCAAAGGTGTTCACTGGAATTGCCCTTGGTGTGATGATGGCCATCATCAAGTCATTGTCCTTGTTGAGCGCTTCATCAGCAGGATGAAAGAGGAGAGGGAATCTCGACTCCTCATCTACATAAGGCATCCAAGCCCAAAGATCCCGGGAAAGACCATTGTAGAATGTTTTAAAGAATCTATCGATCTGATTCTCATTAGCATCGGTCCTAGGGAGGACTATGATGGCTTCGACAAAGTTGAGGGGTGAACAAGTTGCCAGTTCATCTTTTGCCAACTCATAATCCTCAGCGATATCTCGTGGAAGCTGCTGCGTGAAGAAAACCCACTGCAAATGCTTGTGCGTATGGGCAATAAGCCACATATTGATAAACCACCAGGGGCCTCCCATGTTACCAATAGGTTCACCTAGCAAAAGCTTCTCGGTCACTTGATGAAGGAGATGATAGGCAGAACTCAGAAGGTATTGTCCAAGGGGGAATCAGGAGCTATTGGCTAACCGCTCAGCTGCTGCTAAGTAAACACAAGTCAGACCTACCGATCGACCGCAAAAGATAAATTTATCCAGCCACATGTTCAAGAAAATGACATGCTCTCTCTGGCTGACCGATCCGGTTTGCCGATACTTCTGGATGTATCGTGACCAACCGCCGATGTTACAGGTGTCTACTCTGTGTTCGGGTTTTCGATTGAAAAGACTACCATCATCGGCAGTTGAGATATCTAGGCCTGTAAGCATAAGTATATCGGCATGTGTGGGGGAAACTTAGCCTTGGCCAAACATGAAAGCGTTCAAGGTATCTGACCAAAAGTATGCAAGTACTATCATCATTGTCTCGTTCTTCTCCATATCGGCAATGGAGAGTCAAATGCACTAGTCTAGTTTCTGTTCTCCCCAGTACACCTCGTTAGCCCCAATAACTCTCAGGAACCAGTCCTTCCATCCCTTAGTGGTTTTTTGGCCAAGACAGGAAGGTGTCTTTCCATAGATCTAGGGAGAAGTTTTCAGCTCTGAAAGGAATTTTGTTGGTTTCTGCGTTTATTATGTCAGTGGGATCTAGATTGCCCATCGGACCCAAGCACTGGATGTGAGGTTGTTCAGCAGGGATAACTATTTTGTCACTCAATTCCTAAGTTTGGGGAATCAAAAAGACAGAAGAAAATGAAAAGAAAATATTGAGTATATGAACTTGCAAGAACATAAGAGCTACAGTGAGAAAAAGAGAAGATGGAAACTAGATTAACCTCGGGTACATTGAAGTTGATGGCCATTTCTTTCGAGATGAGGGGGAGACCAGGGGCTTGTAGACTTCAGCTTGAGGGTTCTGCTGCAGAAGGGCTTCTTGTTGCTGAAGTTCTGGGGCTTCTCGTCGAGGTCGCCGCCGGGGGAGATGAGATTGGAGATGGAGAATGGCAAGGTAGAAGATGAGTACTGAGGAAGGAAGTATTTATAGGTTAAGAGGAGTGGGGGTATTTGTGACTTATCTCTTTGCCGCATCTGTGAAATTTGAGGTTGTTCAGATGGATATGGTAACTGTTCGCATGATAATCAAGGGGTTGTGCAGGTGATTTGATGGCAAGTAATCATGATCTTGAAAATATTTCTCTATGCGCAATATTTTAGTAAGTCGTCCGCAATGTGTCTTGATATTAAAGTCTTACATATGGGCGGTTGTCCCTATGATTTGGTGTTAATCGGAGTACGGGTGGTTGGAAGATTTGTGATGCGAGGATCAAGGCTGAGTTTGTTTGGATTTGGTAATAGATTTTTTACCAAAAGGAAAGTAATTGTGAAAAGGTCATCATTATCTAGAGTAAATTTCACAGCATTGATGATTTCCTACTTCTAAATTGGGGGGCATGTGTTCACACCATTTTTTGGCATGAGTCAAGATGGTTAAGGAAAACTGATCGGTAGTGGGGAAGTTGTTGTGCCAGATCGACGAAAGAGTGTCGATGGCCGATTCGGATGATGCCAATGATAGAATGATGGTTGGTGGGAGGATTCTATTGGCTTAGGGTTGGAGACGACGACTACTGATTGATCGCCGATGCCGATGAAGACTTGGAACAAAAAGCTGATGAAGACTTGAAGCAGGAACCAATGAAGACTTCATCGTAATAAGGATGGACATAGGAGTAGATAATTATTGTTTCTTTTTCCATAATTATCTAGATACGCCTTATATGTAAGAGTCTCATTTACTTTACTTAAATCTTAGTCATGTTCGGTTGTAACTCTTAGGGGCTAGGGTATAAATATGAACCCAGCGGCAATGTAATGTGAGAATCAATCAATACCAAACACAACTTTGACATCTACTTTTACATCTACTTTCCGACGACTTCGTCAACTCGCATACATTTTTCTGTTTATGAGTTCTCAAAAATTTGGCGAGTCATACTCGATGATTTCTTGAGTTCTGCGTGAGTACCTCTTGGCCATGACATCCGAGCGCATCGCTATTGTCAGAACCAAAGTATTCAAGTTATCATCTTTGTCGATTGCTAGGTCAAATCGGCTAACACGCCTAATATCGAAATTGGGTATTAGCCCTTTCTGTTTGCAGATTTATTTTTGCATCAACAAATACAAAGTTTGTCCAGCTCATCAAGATACACATTTGGTGTAATGGTCAACTTTTCATCTGAGAGAGTTTGGACCACTCAAATTTTGAAATTTCAAATTTTCACAGCTACACGCACATTTTTTAAACCATAGACGGCCCCAACTCAAAAAGTCATGAATAAAAAGATTGTTCCACTCACCAAGATCTACATTTGATACATAGGACATTTTTGCATTTGACAAAGAGTTACGAAAGTGTAGTTCTAAATCCACAGGTCTCAAATATAGTTTCATAAAGTTTGTGTGAGATTCAAGACATTGTGACTAGAGTTTACCAAGCCTTTCTCAAACGCAAAAATGTCTTATGCATGGAATGTGTATCTTGATGAGCTCTAACACCCTTGTATTCAAATGTTTTTCATTTAAGGTCATTTAGTGCCTCATTTCACTAGGTTTGACCAAGTCACGCCTTGTATTTTTAAAACATGTGACTACACTTTGCTGAGACTTTTCCAAATGCAAAAAATAGACTATGTATAAAAGGTAGACCTTGATGAGATATAACTCCTTTGTATTCAAACATTGTTCATTTGAGGTTAGTTAGTGCCTAATTTGACCAGGTTTGATCAAAACAAATCTTGGACTTTTCTAAAAAGACACTTTGACCGGACCATAGATTGTCTCAGCTACAAAAGTCATGAATACAAAGTTTGTCCAGATCACCAAGATATACATTTGGTGTATTGGTCAGCTTTTCATCTAAAAGAGTTTAGACCACTCCAATTTTAAAATTTCAAATTTTCACAGCTATACGCACGTTTTTGAAACCATAGACGGCCCCGACTCAAAAAGTCATGAATAGCAAGTTTCTTCCACTCGACAAGATCTATACTTAACACATAGGACATTTTTGCATTTGACAAAGAGTTACGAAAGTGTAGTTCTAAATTCACATGCATCACATATAGTTTCATAAAGTTTGTTTGAGATTCAAGACTTTGTGACAAGAGTTTACCAACCCTTTCTCAAGCGCAAAAATATCCTATGTACCGAATGTGTGTCTTGATGAGCTCTAACACCCTTGTATTCAAAAAGTTTTCGTTTGAAGTCATTTAGTGTCTTGTTTGACCAGTGTTGACCAAGTCACGCCTTGCATTTTTAAAACATGTGACTAGAGTTTACAGAAACATTTCCAAATGCAAAAATGGACTATGTATAAAATGTAGACCTTGATGATATCTAACTCCTTTGTATTCAAAAGTTTTTTATTCGAGACCATTTAGTGCCTAGTTTGACCAAGTCAAAAATTGGAATCTGTATCTTGATGAGCTCTAACACCCTTGTATTCAAAAGTTTTTCATTTGAGGTCATTTAGTGCCTCGTTTAACCAGGTTTGACCAAGTCACGCCTTAGATTTTTAAAACATGTGACTAGGGTTTACTAAAACTTTTCCAAATGTAAAAATAGACTATGTATAAAAGGTAGACGTTGTCGAGCTCTAACTCCCTTGTATTCAAAAGTTTTTGATTTGAGGTAATTTAGTGCCTAGTTTGACCAGGTTTGACCAAGTTAAATCTTGGATTTTTCTACAAAGACACTTTGACCGACCATAGATAGTCTCAGCTGCATAAGTCATGAATACAAAGTTTGTCCAGCTCATCAAGATACACATTTGGTGTAATTGTCAACTTTTTATCTGAGAGAGTTTGGACCACTCAAATTTTGAAATTTCAAATTTTCATAGATATACACACGATTTCGAAACCATAGACGGTCCTCAACTCGAAAAGTCCTGAATAGCAAGTTTGTTACACTCATCAAGATCTACATTTGATATGTACGACATTTTTGCATTTGACAAAGCGTTATGAAAATGTAGTTCTAAATCCATACGTCTCACATATTGTTTCATCAAGTTTGTGTGAGATTCAAGACTTTGTGATCAGAGTTTACCAACCCTTTCTCAAACGCAAAAATATCCTATGTATCGAATGTGCGTCTTGATGAGCTCTAACACCCTTGTATTCAAAAGTTTTTCATTCAAGATCATTTAGTGCCTCATTTGACCATTGTTGACCAAGTCACACCTTGCATTTTTAAAACATGTGACTAGAGTTTACTAAAACCTTTCCAAATGCAAAAATAGACTATGTATAAAATATAGACGTTGATGATGTCTCACTCCTTTGTATTCAAATTTTTTTATTTGAGACCATTTAGTGCCTAGTTTGACCAAGTCAAATCTTGGATTTTTCTAAAAATATATTTTGACAGGACCATAGATAGTTTTAGCTACAAAAGTCATGAATACAAAGTTTGTCTAGCTCATCAAGATACACATTTGGTGTAATGGTCAACTTTTCATTTGAGAGAGTTTGGACCACTCAAATTTTGAAATTCAAATTTTCACACCTACACACACGTTTTCGAAACCATAGACGGCCCCAACTCGAAGAGTCATGAATAGCAAGTTTGTTCCACTCATCAAGATCTACATTTAATACATAGGACATTTTTGTATTTGGCAAAATGTTATGAAAGTGTAGTTTCAAATCCACATGTCTAACAAATAGTTTCATAAAGTTTGTGAGAGATTCAAGACTTTGTGACCTACGTTTACCAACCCTTTGTCAAACGCAAAAAATTTATATGTATGGAATGTGTATCTTCATGAGCTCTAACACCCATGTATTCAAAAGTTTTTCATTTGAGGTCATTTAGTGCCTCATTTGACCAGGTTTGACCAAGTCACACCTTGCATTTTTAAAACATATGACTAGAGTTTACTGAAACTTTTCCAAATGCAAAATTGTTCTATTTATAGAAGGTAGACCTTGATGATATCATCGAGATACTCCTTTGACCAGACCGTAGATAGTCTCAGCTACAAAAGTCATGAATACAAAGTTTGTCCAGCTCATCAAGATACACATTTGGTGTAATGATCAACTTTTCATCTGAGAGGGTTTGGACCACTCAAATTTTGAAATTTCAAATTTTCACAGCTTGATGAAACATGTGACTAGAGTTTACTAAAACTTTTCCAAATGCAAAAATAGACTATGTATAAAAGGTAGACCTTCATGGGATATAACTCCTTTGTATTCAAAAGTTTTTTGTTTGAGGTCATTTAGTGTCTAATATGACCAGGTTTGACCAAGTCAAATCTTAGATTTTTATGAAATAAAATAATAAAAGTAATATATAAATAATAATAAAACAATGTATAAAAATAATATGAACAACATAAACAAAATGCAATGCACAAATAATATAGAAAAAATATATATAAATAAGACAGACATAATATAAAAATAAGATATAATTTATATACAACATATATAAACAAAGAAAATAAAAATAGAAAATAAAAAATCATTTTACAAGCGTTGGCCAATGCCTATTGCCTGTAGAAATGTATTTCTACTGGCGGTCTGTAATGCCAACCGCTTGATGTATTTCTACAGGCGGTTTGTATTGACACGCTCGAATCGACCAAATTTTGCTAAGACCCCAAAGCGTCATTCCATTCTCCACAGCATCATCCGGCTACCGTAGTCGTAGCCCGTGCCACCGTCGCTATCCCCGATCGAGCATCGCCGCCTCCCCATTAGCACCTCATCCTCGCACGGCTGCCTTTGTGCCTCCACCACTGTTGATGGTCCTTAATGCCTATTTTATACCATCAACAATTGCTCAATATAATATGATATCAACCATAAAGCATAGTTGTCGGGTTTGATTCTAACGAGTTCCACGAGTTTTTGTGTTCTCGCTTGTTTTGTAGGAATATGCAATTTTCCATCAAATAAAAGTATGTCAAATGATGATTGGACTACACCATTGCGACGAGTTCGTCGAGACGACCGAAACGGATATATCATTTGCTATATTTGGAGTTCGGAGTGAAAATATATTAATTTTACAAATAATGGAGAATTACCACTGATGGGTCCAATGCCCAAACATGGCCCATGTCGTCAGAAGAGGCTCATATGGCATGATATAGGGCCAAGACAGGCGCCTTAAGCTGCTCCCTTGAGTGGGCTCACATGAGGGATGATTGGAAGGCCCAAGTTGATGAATAATAGCCCAATAGAGCAAACGGTGGAAGAATTAGTCTCACATCGCCTATCTAGAAGAGGTGGGAGGCTTTTCTAGGCTATAAATAAAGAGGCAGACCCTCCTTCCTGAGGGCACCACATTATGGAGATGTAGAGGCGTCCCTTGAATGGATGACCTCTCACCTCTAGAGAATGAGGACTAGACTTTCTAATGTAGTAGATTAGTTCTAGTTGAGAGTTAGGGAGAGCGGCACTACGCCCGGGTTCTGGAGGAGTCGTCAGAGTTCTAGTATATCTTTGTATCTTTTCTTGTAAGACATATTCTTTAATATATTTCATCTTCTCTATTTATTTTTATGCATCACATTTGATTGGTTAGTATAGTTGTTATACTTTAGCATAGGATCTCCACCCGCATTGGGTGCTCTAGTTATTAATTGTGACTAGAGTAGTAATTTGTAGTAGAGACATGGTGTCTAGACTATAGGTTACCTGAGATTGCACCTAGTCCAACATATAGTTGTGGTAGCCCCAGGTGGTGACAGCCCTGATGGCCGACGTAGTCCACCATGTTAGGGTTGGTGTTTGTAGGACCATAGTTGGACCTTTCTAGTCCCCTTCTCATCTTTCCGTGTGCTCCAATGTCCCGAAGTGTTATTGTGTGATTGCTTTACCTACCATGAATTAGTTTTTATAGAACCCTAGTAATAGAGAAGTATTTAGGAACCTTAAACTCTCCCGTTATCCTCTAACTTTAGCTATCTACTCTTTTATCATAGAATTCTCCGGTGTGTGTCATATATGCATAATTCCTATCATCTATTATTTACCCCTACTTTAGTCTAGTTGGTGTATTAATTAGTAGATACATGATGGTGAACTATCAATATCTTTATCCATTGTTTTCTAGTGGTAAAATAACGATACCTGGAATACTCTTGGTAAAATGCTACAATGGTTTTCTGTGCACTTGTTGAATCCTTTATATTTTAACTCTACATAAGAAATACCAACAAGCATTTTTGGCGCCGTTGCCGGGGAAGCAATTGGTATAAAGATTCTGATAATGATCTTGATATCTGCTAATTTAGTGTACCACTAGCTTTAGTAGAATTACCCATTTGTTCTGTTGAGTGTGGAATAGATAGGACATCAGATGTTACTTCGACCTTGTGACAAGATTCCACAAGATTGAAGAACCCAGGGTGCTGGAACATTCAAGATCCATCATTCTGGAACCCTGCCATCTCATAGGTTTGTGTATACACATATATATTATTTATTCTAACCATGTGTAGATTGGACAAAAGGTCATCATCACAAGAATACAAGCCCCATCACATGTGATGGATATTTACGCTATGCCACTCATCCCAGTTGTGCATCATGGTAAGTGTGATCAAGGTGAGATAGTCTTACTCATGGGCTTTAAACCTTATGAGTAGTTATATTTTTATTTTCTTGCATTCCACTGCATGTTTACTTTGAATAGTCCATACATATACTCTATCTCATATCAAATCCACAACATGTTTAGTTCCTTACATACATACATGCCACTTGCATCTATACTAAATTTAAAAAACATTCTCACCTTGCATGATCATGCTTTCATCTCTCTTTGAGTATATCTCTATGTGCTTTCATGTTATCTTTGTTTGTTATATTATGCTTTAGTTTGGAAGTATTGTACATACTTTCATACGCTTTTAAATTAAGCGTGGTGCTTAGGTTAAAAAGCCTATCTTAATCAAAATAGACATGAAGTTTGGTTTGGTTATTGAACTAGAAATTATTGTAGTAGACATTGGTTATTTTATTGGACTAACCCCTATAGGAAACTCTTAAATTCAATTTGGGTAAGTCAAGAGATGAACTTACGTCAGAGATGAATCAAGGCATGTGATAAAGTCCAATAACTTTGCACAAAACGAAGACACAACTCATTCTCCATGGAAGGGTTATAAGTATCGAAATTTATTCTCTTAATCCTTTGTTGCAAGTTACCTTTGCCTTGAACCATATAAAAGTATAGCCATCAAAAAAATTTGTTAGAAGAAATCTATGCTAAAGTAATCCTAAAAGTCCATCCTTTCATTAGCATAGATGAAATTATATGGACCATAACCTATATTTCAAACTTGTTGCAATCCTTCGGGTATATGTCCACTAACATTTATGCAACAAAGAAAGAATAAATGTTTCATTATGATTCAAAATGAAAAGGAAGGATAACAAGTGTATAGAAAGGACTAAGATAAAAAGAAATAGATGAAAGAAGACTCCAACACCTTCTACACTTCACCATGATAGTAGACCAATCACCCTGCAAGACATAAGGTGCATTTATCCAAGCTTCATGCAACTTTAAATTATATTCGACATCTTATACCATGTTGTTAATTGTCTTGGTTATCCATACCTTATGTTATGATTAATTTGCTAAAACATAAAATAAATAAAACTCACTTTTGGTTCACCTATATATTCTTGGTTCTATTTGAATAAAATATCAGTCTTTTGAACTTCCTTACTCTATTATAAGTATGCTTCAGAATATCACTTAAACATATAACATCAAAGTATATTTATATAAGAATTTTTTTTGTATATATAGACTATTGATCCTCTCCAGTATAAAAATGTTTAAATCATAGATTCAAATCAAGGTTTGAGTTATTCTTTAAATTTATATCTTTGCCTGAACCTTGTTTGAAAAATTTGAAATAATGGTGAATTATTTAAAATATGGGCTATGATTTAATCATTAACTCCTTGGAAAACACTATCCATACTTTAAATAAATAGTATATTCTTTTGGGTATGTGTTGTCTACTAATACCTTGCAGAGAAAAAATAATAAGAGAAGCAGAAGTCTCAAAGTGTGAGAAAGGAGTACAACATATGAGACAAGATGCTAAGAAACAACTCAAGATGCAATGAAGGAAAAGACCATTGAAATTCATCTACCTTCTACCATATGTGTCATCATGCTCTAGTAATTGTTGACGGTCCTTAAGTATCAAATTTAATTATCAAATAAACAAAGAAAAGGATCCAAATGAAATCAACATCTAGACTTTGGGTTTTATCTGACAGAATTCCACGAGTTTTGGTGTTTGTC
>Ga0182004_10001498_pt1 | contig 17177 bp, 15 predicted proteins | sample Sormic07211540_1_FD_120479 | JGI IMG/M metagenome (GOLD analysis project Ga0182004, IMG submission 120479) | Endophyte microbial communities from Sorghum bicolor roots, Mead, Nebraska, USA - 072115-40_1 MetaG | ecosystem: Host-associated > Plants > Roots > Unclassified | place: USA: Nebraska...
AATCACGATGATCATTTGTACGATGCTTGAGTGGCGGAGATAAATTGTGTTGTAAATACTTTGTCCGTGAAGCATATGTGTAAATATTATATTATGGACCTATAGATACATATAATATATATAGTGTTTTATAGTATATTTATATGTAATGTTTTAAATTATATAAATTATAGGTACGCGTTCCATAAACTACCAGCAAACAATACGCATTCGAAAATAATAATAACATAATTGTAAACCCTAAATGGAAAAACCAAATGAAAAGAAAAAGAAAAAAGAAAAAAGTCTTTAGTCCCGGTTGGTAGCAACAACCGGGACTAAAGTGGAGGCCAGGTGGCACACCGTGGCGCACCTTTTAGTCCCGGTTGCTGTTACCAACCGGGACTAAAAGTGGAACATTTAGTCCCGAAACCTTAGCCCTGGTTCCGTAGCCGGGACTAAAGGCCCTTACGGCCCGGGGCTAAAGCCCTTCCCTGTACTAGTGATTGTTATACTTATTTTATATAGTACTGCAGTGGCATTTTCGTAATATATCAAAAAGTATGGTCTCTTTTGAAAAAAAATCACGTTCGAAGATTTGAAGTATGTTAAATTGAGTATATAAACATATTCAAACTGATAAATTAGTATGAACACATACGTAACATGGTTTAGTGTATATATATATATAGGTCATGACCTAAACCGGCGGCCACACTAACCATATCACTGTCGGTACAAGAGACAACCCAAGAGTGATAGCCATAGATACCACTATTGGCTGATGCTTTGATCCGATAGTGTTGTGCCTATTATCATTACTAGGTCGCCAAACCAGTAATGATAGGCCACCCCGTCGTTACCGATTATCCTCTTCCAACTAGAATTTGAGTAGTGATGGGGGGTTCCAACCTGGCAGTAATAGCCATAGATACCATTATTGTCGGCTAATGCTTTGATTTGGCAGTGTTGTGCCTATATCATTGCCGGTCACAAAACCAGCAGTGATAGGCCACTCTAATACTCTATCGTTGCCGATTATAATAAATCTATATAGGTTGATCTGCTCCTTGAACTACACGGTTATTGGGCGGCTCATCCATACCCAACAATGGCCCTCCCTATTAACTGGTCAGTGCACGTACGTCAGCACGGCGAGAGCGACGTCGCGGTGCATCACCATAAATAGGTACACACACATATGACACAACACAATTCATTCATGCTGTATACTTTTGCTAGCTTTTAGCCGCTATCCGTGCCTTGAAGCCATGCATGTCGTCGTAGTAGTTTTGGCGACGCTGTACACGCCATGTTCCATCGTCTCCATCCATGCAGTGCGGGTGGCGGCTGCAACTTGCATGCAATTGGTGCATGAACTCTATACTTGATCTGCACGCTCCATATATACACGGTATGATCTATATAGATATATATAAATTTGTTATCAACTGCCAAAGATTTATATATAGCACTCCTACTTGTTATTAGTTCATCCTATCGCATATATATGTACTCTATTGATAGAATTAATAAAAAGGTAGCTTGATCCCTGAATAGTGAACCGATGTGTAGATATTAGGGTGCTACTTTGTCACACATGCAGTAATCGATCAGTAAGAGACTAAAGAGTACACACCAAGAGATACACCAAGACTAAAGATATATAGTAAACAGGATCGCAAAAAAAAAAGACTAAAGAGTAAACACCCACTTCTTTGAATTGGCTGGCATGTATGTATATCATCTCTACAAATTTAAGTCTGCCTATTGAGAGTGTGCTCTTGCTTAACCTTGACTTCAAAAAGATCAAGAGAGAGAGAGAGAGAGAGAGAGAGAGAGAGAGAGAGAGAGAGATTGTCTTGGTAATAACATTCATCACACAGCTGCTTGCTTGCAGTTTGTTCTTTGAATCAAAGTACTGGGGTAAGTTAGTTGGTCTTTGCTACTACGCATTGCTGCAACAAGCAACTCTAGAGGTAGTATAATTTTTCTGCCACGAAAGATAATATATATATGACACGGCCGGATGCCTTTAAATACAGCTGCATCCTCGGTCCCGTTTCCTCGCAACAAGTCACAGGATCGGAGCAAAACAAGCACACACACAACCAAAAACTCCCGGGCGCCAGCTCGATCATACCGAAACCATTTCCTCCAGCTTGCCGCGACCATGGCCTGCAGTCTCCAGGTATGTATGCATGTGCAAACTTCTTGTACCGGCCGGCTTTTGTCGTACACAGGTACAGTACGAACAAAAGATGAAAATATACATACTCCATGCAGCAGCCCACTACTGCCACTTGTATTACACACTGCAGTATACAGAGTACAGTTGGAATATGAAGTGCATGCATACTGTACGTCTCTCTCTCTCATCACTTCCTTTGTTGCATGCATGTCGATCGATCGACCCCTGCAGGGTGGTGATGTCGTCGTGTTCGAGGTGGACGCCATCGGCTGGGCTCCCTCCGGCGCGCGCACGGCGCTGTCCCTGCACCACGAGCTCGACCCGGCCAGGCTCCCTGCTGCGTCCGCCGCCGTCAGGCCGCACGGGCACACGCCCAGCGGCCGGTACGTCCTGGCGGGCGGCCGCGCCGACGAGGAGGACGGCCTGTGCCAGGCGATCACGCCGGGCGCGCTCAAGCCCCGGGTCACGTACCGTGTCGCCGGGTGGATCAGCGTCGCAGCCGCCGGCGCCGGGGTGGGAGGAACGACGACGGCCCACCATCATCCCGCCGTGCACGTCAGCATCCGCGTCGACGGCGGCCGCTGCGTCATGGACGGCGGCGCTGTCGCCTGCTCCGCCGCCGCCTCCGACGACGCCAGCAGCAGCAGGTGGGCGGAGATCAAAGGCGGGTTCCGGCTGAAGGAGAGCCCCCGCAGCGCGGCGGTGCACGTGCATGGTGCGCCCGCCGGCGTCGACGTGAAGGTCATGGACCTGAGGATCATTGCCACCGACCGAAAAGCGCGCTTCAGGTACCTCAAGGACAAGACGGACAAGGTGAGCGAGCCGCGCTTCTTGTTTTCATTTATTTACGTCTGGAAATGAACAACTTAACCAACTGGTTGAATTTTCACCGACCAGCTAGGCTATATTATCCACAACCGTTGTTATTATCGATCTCTATCTATATAGCTAATGTGTTCTTTATATTCTCTTTTCACATAAATCAACAAAGTATAAGGTAAGTACGGACGTTAAGGCCGGGCATCGACGTATGTTTATATATATACGATGCATGGTATTCCATAAAGGTAAGTTTATTTGCAAACGGCGTACGCAATTGGACGTTAAGGCCGAGTATCAAATATATCTAATTGATTTTTTAAAATTTATTCTGAAAGTACGAAATATTGCAAACATGGAATTAATGACGAGGCTTCACGAGAAGAACCATACAATCAATGACATGTAAGCAAAAAATAAATTTTGAACAACGTGGCAGGAGTATATGTACAAAGGACTTTTCAGAAAAATATTTACACGTACACTACATGCATGTTTATCCACAGCGACGCCCCCCCAACACACACACTCACATACACATATTAATAGTAATAATGATAATAATAATAATAATAATAGTACAATTCACACAGTATGGTATATTATATTTTTTAATAACATGCTTTAATTTAGATTTTCAGAAAAATCGTATGAAAAGATATTCCTACTTTGGTTTTGAACTCGACTCTATATACACATGCTACTTATATTACTGTTGATCGACAAGACCTGTTGGAATGTAACTATCAGTGCTTCGAGAGGCTTGTAAATTAAGATGTATGACTCACACGTCCCTAACAATAGGCCTACTTATATCATTGGTACGGGTGTTCCGTGTAACACCGATCGATGATTGCATGAACTAACCAAACCTACTTACTTTAATTTGCTGTCTTACAACAATGATGACAATGAAACAGGAACTTATTAGCTTGAGAGAAACAATTCCATGGATTATTTAGTGCCATTTGTCCTGGTTGCAATGAGTAAAAATAGCCACGCATGCACAAGAAGTTCGTCAGTGTTATCGTTCTTGTATCTTCCACAGCTAACCCTCGCAGTTGCGTGGCGCGGGGAGAGATATGACCGTATCGACCGGGAGAAATATATACGAGAGAATAGTAGGTTGCATTTGGTGCCCCGTACGTATTGTTTTCTTGCTATATTTGTTAGGCGTGTGTTGCGTTTTGACGGGTGGTGCCGCATCGATAGTGACTGCACCCCTAATGAAGGTGCTGCCTTCCAAATGCATACGTATTGTTCGTACCCTACGGGACGACGTGTTTTGCTTTAATCAGTGCCCATCACCCTAGCTCAGCCGCGCCGAATAATGATGCTAGTAAAATAAAAATGCTCTCCGGCGGCCTCCCGACCCCACCATTTGCACCGAATAATCGCGCATATGATTAAGCATGTTATTATCCATTTTGATATGGTGAGCCGTACATGGATGTGGTTGGATTGGATGGGGAACCAACATATATAACAAGAGAAAAGAAATTCACCTCTTAATGAAACACGTGCCAAACGCGTTTTTGAAAAACACAAGGAAAAGAAAGGACACCCAGTTTCAGGGATCATATCGGAAATTCGGGTAGAAATTCTTGACTAACTCCCAGCCCCCAAAATAATGTAAATCTCAGTTTACGAGGAGACAAAGAATTTTAGGTTTGATTAAGTCTATGGAAGATACCGTCTATACTATATTTGCAATCAAATTTATTATAAAAATACAGTTCATAATTAATCTAGTGATACTTATTACATATCACATACATACTATCTTAAATGGTTTAGTATGATTATATACTTGTCTACATACACTTCGTTGAGTCATATATAGGTCCTACGTATAGAGATATACATATGGGCGCACTGTATATTATAGATATCCCTCCTTGATGACAAATAGTGCATGATGCGACAAGTAATAAAGCTAGCTGCTGTGAGTGACACGCATGCATGCATGGTTGCATTGCAGGTGCGCAAGCGTGACGTGGTTGTGAAGGTGGGCGGTGGTGCCCCAGCGGGCGCGCCCGTGCGCGTGGTGCAGCTGGACAGCGCCTTCCCCATCGGCAGCTGCATCAACGGCACGGTGATCCAGGACCCAGCCTTCGTGGACTTCTTCACCAACCACATGGACTGGGCCGTCTTCGAGAACGAGCTGAAATGGTACTGGACCGAGGCGCAGCGCGGGCAGCTCAACTACGGCGACGCCGACCGCCTGCTCGACTTCTGCGACCGCGCCGGGAAGCCCGTGCGTGGCCACTGCATCTTCTGGGCCGTCGACGCCGAGGTGCAGCAGTGGATCAAGGACCTCGCCGCCGACGAGCTCATGGCGGCGGTGCGGGCGCGCCTCAACGGCCTCCTCGGCCGCTACGCGGGGAGGTTCCCGCACTACGACGTCAACAACGAGATGCTGCACGGCCGGTTCTTCCGCGACCGCCTCGGCGACGGCGTCGCGCCGCTCATGTTCCGCGAGGCGGCGCGCCTGGACCCGGGCGCCGCACTCTTCGTCAACGACTACAACGTCGAGTGCGGCAACGACGGCAACGCCACGCCGGAGAGGTACGTGGAGCTCATCCGCGGCCTTCAGCGCGGCGGCGCGCGGGTCGGCGGCGTCGGGCTGCAGGGCCACGTCACGCACCCCGTCGGGGAGGTCATCTGCGACGCGCTCGACGCGCTCGCCGCGGCCACGGAGCTGCCCGTCTGGTTCACGGAGCTCGACGTGTGCGAGCCCGACGACGCCCTCCGCGCCGACGACCTCGAGGTGGTGATGCGCGAGGCGTTCGCGCACCCGGCGGTGCAGGGCGTCGTGCTCTGGGGGTTCATGCAGGGACACATGTGGAGGCAGGACGCCGCGCTCGTCAACGCCGACGGCACCGTCAACGACGCCGGGCGGAGGTTCGTTGAACTCCGGAGGGAGTGGACGTCCGACGCGAGGGGACGCCTCGACGCCGATGGCCAGTTCAAGTTCAGGGGCTTCCACGGCAACTACGTGGCTCAGGTCACCACGCCCGCGGGGACGAAGATGCTCAAGGCGTTCACCGTCGACAAAGGGGACACGCCTCTCGTCCTGGACATGGATAACTGAACATCGCCGCCTGACAATTACAGTACATGCACCACTGATTATTATTATTACATACGAATATCAACTATCAAGTACCGACCGTACCAGCTGCACTAATTAATATGATGGTGGGCCGTCTACCACGCAACAATTCGACCTCACCCAAACATGAATCCAGTCAGGGCGACAAGTATATTTTGGATAGGGGCCGGCTCCCCTAACTGTTCCATATTCGGTACTGTAATGATAATATGAGTGCTGATGTATTGTACTGGCTGAGCCTAAGTATATTAATTGATGTGATATACTAATAAATAAAGTGATCGAGTTAATTATTACTCGATTTTCTATACAGGTGTGGAATATCTTTTGGCCTGTTCTATTACTTAGTCTCGTAGCAATACAAGAGGTATTCTTTTAGTGCTTTTTTTATCAACCACAAACCTATGTAAAATACATCTATCACTTATTCTCTTTTAGTCCTAGCTTGGATAGCCTCCTAAGCCAGGACATCCAGAGCCTGGTTTCACAATGCAAGAAGTGGTTGTCTCACCTCTTCCTCACCCTTGTTCTTCTTCAAGCTGGAGCCGCCGCCCGCCATTGCCCATGGAAGCTAGCAGTCCAGCACCAAATCCCACTGCCACAAATCTCTTTGCGCTTAAGCTAATACAAGCAGCCCCCAAATCTCTTTGCTTCAAGCTAATACAATCAGCAGGGCGGCGCACCACCAAATATCTCTGCTTCACCAAATCCCTCACCCTTTCTCTTCTTCAATCTGGAGGCTCGAGCGAACCAGCAGCACATAACATGTTGTTGAAGACGAGGGCAAAAATCAATGAGTGCGGTGGTGTGTTATGGCAAAAATCAATGCACAGCCAGAGGTCGAAGATGAGAGCAAAAAAAAAAAGTCATTTCCCCACCTTCCCTCTACAAGAATATAAGAAATGAATAACATAATAGGTGTGGCGTGTTATGGAAATGTACACGATTTTGTAATGGTACTAGACATATTTCGCTTTTGGCAGTGTCGAACGACATTACACGTTCCAACGTCCTGCAGCAATATTTCTCAAAACTACAACTAAATTATTTACGTGGACAAACATATGGAATAAAGTCTACATTTTGATGAAAATAGTTAAAGTTAACAAGGAAGTAATGCAGCATTAGTCAACAAAGATACAGAGTGTAATGTATACTCTGTTCCTTTTTAAATGTTGCCCGGTTCCTAGTTTTTTTATTTAGTATTATGTTTCAAGAAAAGTCTACAATTCAGTCTGAACTAATCTCTATAATTTGTAGCATTGTAATAGAAAAACATATAATTTATTTGCATCGAGGAATAGCAATGGAGCATCATAAATGCATAAAAATTTGCCACACAAGCTTAAGTCAAAAGAACAAAATTCTAAATCCAAATATCAAGCCTTTAATATATAGGGTATTGTTATTGATTGCATTGGCCTGAACCAATACTTAAAAGTAAGACTAAAACAGCTCTAGCAGAAGTGAGTTGGTAACAAAGCATTAAATTCATGTGCATACAAGTTATCCAGTTTTTCACAAAATGAATCCATCGAAACTGAGACTAAGATCCAGGTGAACCAAACATGCACATGCATGGTCCTGCATCCACAAACCAATGAATGAACTGTGACTTGTTCCAGTGATTGATGTAAATGAAATCTATAGCGAGATACTGATGTCAATCTCATCATGTTCTATGCCATTTTCAGTCAGAAGCTCCACCAGGTTGTCGAGCACAGGATCATGTTCTTGAACCTCCCAGCAAACAATATCAATGCTATCAAGGTGCTCACAGCTGAACGACCTTTCTTCTAGCTCCCCAGTGAATCTCTGATGTGTATGGCCAACCTGAAATGTGAGAAAACACAAGTTTCGCTTTGATTTGATTGCACGTGCATCAACTTCTGTACAAGGATCAATTAACATGTGGAGAAAGCCATGTACCCCTCTGAGTTTCAGAGTTTGATTCTCCAGGCTACGTGAGTTCTGAAGGACGACTATCAATGAATAGAAGTCTGGATGCAGACACCATTGGCTGATTGTCAGAGTTGTAAGATTGTTGAATTTTGGGCACCACTGTATATTTCCCATATTCAGCTGCAAAAGGTTCATAGGATTAAGACATGATAAAGAATTCCATATTTTATAAAACATTCATGACTCGAGAAGCATCCAGGAAGAAACACCGCGGGATCCAGCTCCAACCTATTGTCCTGTCCCATAACCATGATAGATCGAGCATTGCAATGTAGAGCATGGCAGATCCATAGGTTAACATCTTCCGAGTACTCATCAAAGAACCAAGGCATGTCATACCAGCCGGGCGTACTCCCGACAGTCATTAGACATGTGCTCAAACTCGCCGGGCGTGGCGTTGATGCGGGGCACGGAACGCCAGAGGTTGCGCCACTGCCGTGACAGCACGCACGTCTGCACAACCTGGCGGGCATTCAGGTAGGACAGATGAGGAGGAGCATGTCATCGGGCAGGGCGTTGATCCTGCACACAGCGCCAGGAACGCGTGGGTCGCCTGACATGTCGGCCGTCGCGTCGGGGTCACTAGGGGGCATTCCGTCGATCAGGTGTCACTGTCAGGTGGTGCTCAGACAAGCTGCCGCAAGGAGGAGGCCAGAGGAATTATGGGGACATGAATCCGCAGATTCGAACGCGTGGAGATTTTGAGGATAGAAATGGAGGCAATCGAAGAAGATGAAAGGGAGAGGAAGGAGAAGTTGGCAAACCTGGGTGCGCGGTGCGCCTCGTGCGTGCGATGCCCAATTGCCCAGCCCGCCCAGCGATGGAGATGAACAAGAACTGGGAAGTGGGAAGGCGTAGAAAAGCATGAACACGTGGAGATTTTGGGGATAGAAATGGAGGCAATCGAAGAAGTTGAAAGGGAGAGGAACGGGAAGTTGGCAAACCTGGGTGCGGCTCGTGCGTGCCATGCCCAGCCCGCCCGGCGATGGAGATGGCCGGGAGGTAGGCAGGTAGCAGAATGAAACTGCCTCCGTCTAAGCATCTGAAGGACTAGTGTTTTGTCCAGAGGGGAGGGAGGCATGGGCTATGGAGATCCGGCCCAAAGCTAGAGATGGGGAATAATAATATTTACTCTCTGTTTTTTTGTCCCGTTAAAGGGTGGAGGTGGAGTACGTGTTAGTTATCTGAAATAGTTTATCATGTCACGTTAAAAGGTGAAGTAACTTAATTAGATTGTAAACGTATTACATTTACATCCGATAGGGTTAAAGGTGAAGTCCAATTTCATTTAGATCTAATTAAATGGATGATTCACAATTTTTTAAGGACATGTTTAGGACAGCTCACAACAGTTTTTTTATAACCAAACAATGATTTCCAAAACAGTCTCATGGGTGAAATTATTTTTATTCTCCCCTCATAAAGACATGAGTTAAGGTAGAGCTAAAAAAGTAGCTTATTCCAACTTCATCTTCCATATTACAGTTATTTTATTCATTCTTCCATCATGTGAAACTGTTTTACTAAACACTTGTTCTAAAACAACTTACCTTTGACAAGAAATCTACCCATGAAGCTATTTTGCGAAAAAAAAAACTTATATGGTGAAACTGAGCTGTGTCAAACAGGGCCCAAGAGTATCACAAAAATTGCCAAAACAATGCAAATGCGAGACGATAAATGAAATGCTGAAGAACATGACACCGTCTCTCAGTGGTGTGTGTCGAAGTCAAATCATGTCTTATTATGATTTAAGTTAAATTCAAGTCCAGTATAAAACTATATTTGCAATGTATCACATTTGTATATCTCAATAATAGCTACACACAAACACGAACTAAACTCAAAACCACTCTCCGGCGACCACAGAGATACAGATCATCTGTCTGGTATCAGTGAAGTTGTAAACTGTAACCAGTGAGGGAAGCAAGCCTTGTCAATGTTGGTGCCTATCTGCTAACTGATGTTTTAATCAGGCTAGTGACATATGTGATCGCCTGAATATCAGATTCGGATGGTGCTCGGAGGTCAACTCCTAGGCAGGTATTACGCCCTGAGGCGCAAGGACTGGTTCATAAGTCTACTGTTCAGAGATCCAGTTTTCTTAGGTGTATGCCTGATCAGCCTACTAATATAAGGAGATTGATCTTTGTCCAGATGGGCAGCTTCAATCTTGTCAACCAACGATGACGATGACCAAGATGTAGAAGCTGGAATAGAATGAGGCTGTACCACTCCACTCTTCTGCATTGCTTCACTAGGTGAAGTCTTGCCCGCATAGGTCCGCTTGTTGAACAGGGAGCTGATCCTGGAATACCTTTGTCTCAGTGGTGTCGGAGTCTCTTCATGGCTCCAGGTCTTGGCAGAGTCCACGGACGAGGCATCATCATCCAGATCCTTCTGGCCGCTGCCTGATCTCTTTGATTTGCGGTGAGGCCATCTGAGTAGGACTTTGATATGCTTTGCTGCATCTTGGAAAGAATTCAACTTCTTCAGTTTGGGTCTCAGGATGTCAGCATCTACCCTGCCAATAATGGAGGAAAATGATACTGCTCTTTCGCTGATGCCCGGTACGTCAATTCCAGCATCAAGGAAGATCTCAGCATCTGATATCTTGAATGATGTCCCTGGGCTTCCTACAATGGAGTGCATCTTTATCTGAGAAGCGATAACTGACCTAGTCTCATGGTCCCTTGAGTTTGTGAACCCACCAGCCAAAATCAATTGTTTGATCAGTATTTCTGATGATGTCGTTCGTGGCTGTTTCCTGAGTAGATCCAGAGGAGTCATGCCATCATTGTCACAGATGTTGAGGTCAATAGAAGGCACACTCATCAAGTGTTCAACAAGGTCTGGATGCAGATTGCCAACCACAGCTAAGTGAAGAATTGTCTTCCCATCATAATTTTGTGCATTGATAGTACTGCTGATATCCACAATTGCTCCACCAACTAATTGCCTAATAAGCTCCATCTGACGATCAAGCCTTCGGAATTCAGGAGTCCCAAAGCCAGTCAGTGCCATGTGAAGGAACGTGTCACCAGCTTCATTAGTTGCTGATATAAGAGATGACGAGGCCGTAACAAGAGCCTCGACCACTCGAAGATGGCCTCGAAAGGCTGCTATATGCAATGCTGTATTCCCTTGGTCATCTACAGAGTCCACTATATCAAAAGATGCAAAGAGATCCTTGACAACCTGCAATGTTTTGTCATAAATTTAGTTTAGTACTTTGTAAACTGTCTGTACATAGAAAATTAAGCATAGGACCCGTTCCAAGGTTTAACTTTGGAGCAACAGATTGAAGGAAAGGTCATTAACCCCTCAATGATGAAGAATCATCTCAAATGATCATCCTTCAATCAATGAACATAACAAACACAAAAGGTTCCATGCGAGCAACATAAATGTAATGACTAGGCACGTGAAATAAAAATTCCCATCGCCGAAGCATCAATGAATAAAATAAAAAGTGTTCATTGTCGTCATAACCATAAATTCACATGCTACCAAGCAAACCTTAAGTACTCTTTTGCTGTGGAAATTTTGATGGCAGGCAACCTTTATGAAACTCCAGTCCAGTGTTAAAGGATAATGTGAATGCCAACAAATAAAGTCATTAGTTTAATCAAGACATACCACAAGTTCAATCCATATTTGAATGATCAACTAACAACCTGGCAAGCATGTGCACGGGATCGACTTAAAGGGCCAAAGTGGGAATAATGTCAAACACAACGGGGATAAACAATTCTTAGATTACAGATCAGAGAAGCTGTATTAATTGACTCTAAATGAATTGGAGACAATGATCCACATGCTTCTCCCACTCAATTAAACTATGCAATATAGTACATATCTAACAACAAGGATATCCGTGAAGGAGACTGCTGACAACCTGGCTAAAATGTTCAGAGTCAATTTACAAGGAGAATCAAGTGAAAGACAACATATATTTGTACAGAATTAGTAGGCTATATAGATGAGGCCGCACGAGTAATTTCAAATCAAGCAGTAAAAAAGTTTAAAAGACTGAATGTACCATCATGAAACTCAAGGTTTGCACAGGACATACAAAGTACTGTAGATGACAATGTACATTCATATCCTGAAAGAAAGAATGGAGCTGAGAAGGAAAAACTGCAACTGCAAGACATACCTCAACTTGGCCCTTTGCAGCGGCGGCGTGCAAGATGGTTGATCCCTGCGCGTCCCGGTAGGCCGCGGCGTCGTCGCACCCGCGCAGGAGGTCCCTGAGCACGTCAAGGCTGCCTCCCCTCGCGGCGGCGTGCACGGCGCGGCACATCATCTCGCGCCTAAATTCCTCACCCTCGACCGGACACGACGCCGCGGACAGCACGGCATCGAAGAGGCGGCGGAACACCTCGGGGCATCCGCTCCTCGCCGCGGCGTAGAGGATGTCGGTGACGCCGTACTCCCCCTCGCCGAAGACGAGCAGGGGCTGCGCCGCGAGCAGCTCCCGCACGAACCTCTCGTCCCCGGCCGCGGCGGCCGTGTAGAGGAGCCATCCGCCGTATCCCGCCCGGAGGAGGCGGTTGGCGTTGGCGTCGGCGTCGGCGTCGCCTCCGCCGCCGCGGGGAAGGTGGTGGTGGTGCTTCTTATCGGCAGGCTCTCCGAAGTCGAGCAGGAGGCGGCGTGCGACGGCGGCACGGTTGGTGGCGGCGTCGCGGAGGCGCGCGTCGTCGTCCCAGACGGACTCGAGGCGGCGGATGCGGCGGAGGGAGGTGAGCTTGACGAGGAGGTTTGGGTCGAGGCGGAGGAGCTCCCGGACGACGTCGTAGTGGCCGCTGGCCGCCGCCCAGTCGATGGGCGTGGCGTACCACCACTGGTCGCCCGTGCTCTCCCACCGCAGCGGCAAGAACGGGTCCCTCGGTTCCTCCGTCGTCGCCACCTGCATCTCCTCCATGGGCTCCAGCAGCTATTCTTGACTACAAACTGGGAGGTGCTTCGCACTGTGGAAAAGAACCATGGAAACACAAGTAAAAATCAGGCGGCGGACGGCCGGAGACGCATCCGGCCGGAGCCAACCGTCGTCCAAGCTTTTTTTTCTGGTCGGCCCCGCCAAGCGGAGGAACACCACGAGATGGAGATGAGACGGCGGTTAAAGTGAAGCAGTTTGGGAATGGGAAAGAAGGACAAAGCTTTCAAGCCCAACCAGGACCAGGTCATTCCATTCCATTCCAATCTCTCTCTTTTTTTAGTAATAAAAAAAATTATGAAACACCATAGGACGAGCCAGCCAGGAATGCAGGCGCAAGTTTTGCAGCGGAAGCAACTGTTTGTTTGGATAGAAAAACAGCAAGGGAACAAGAGAGCAGGCACGGATTTGGGCTCACCTGTTGCCTGCTGAAGCGATTTTTACCCGCTGATTTTTTCTGTCTAATTCTTCAGCCATTTGGCATCAGTTGGTGTGTTGAGCTTGAGCAGCGTGGTGGAGCACGCTTGTTGCAGAAAGTAAAAAACTAGAGGAGTTATTTACAGAGAGAAAAAAAAGATTTCTTCGTCTTGCAGCAGGCGTTCACGCACCGGCGGTGGAAAGCTGAAGTGGAGACACGAGAGGAGGGGAAGGGCCCAAGGAATTCGCATCCAGGATAATGATGTGGACCGGCATCTCGGAAGCCAGGAATTGGAACGAGATCCTCTAACATTCTGCAATCTATGTTTGAGAGACTAGCCACAATTTGCCACACTTTACCTTAGGCAAGTTTGATCTAAGTTGGTAAGTGTTTGGTTGACAACTAAGCTTAGGCATGATTCTTTTGGGCTCCACATGTCATAGAGTTAAAAAATGTGGCAAGATTCCTTTAGGCATGGCAAAGTGTGGCAACCAATTTGCTAGCCACACTTTTTGTGGTTTGCCACACTTGCCTAAAGTTAGTTGTGGTAGATTATGGCTAGCAACCAAACATCTCCTATTCTACATTAGCTCACCAACGGCAAGGTCATTAAACCAATCAATACCAGTCCGTCTAGTTGTATGTTTATTCGGTCCAAAGAAGCCCACTTCGCTAATATTACCCGTTGAGGCCTTGTTTAGTTCACTCTGACAACCAAAAAGTTTTCAAGATTTCCCGTCACATCGAATCTTATGGCACATGCATGAAACATTAAATATAGACGAAAATAAAAACTAATTACACAGTTTAGCTGTAAATCACGAGACGAATCTTTTGATCCCAGTTAGTCCATGATTGGATAATATCTGTCATAAACAAACGAAAGTGTTACAGTACCGAAAACTTTTCACTTTTCGAAACTAAACAAGGCCTGAGTAAAGAAGGGCGCAAGATCAACCGAAAAGAGCGCAAGACTGACAAAAATAGAGCAAGGTTGACTAAAAAGTGCATGAGGAAACGAGTCCATCGCAAAGGAACAGCTTGCCGCACAGGAACGATCTTCTCTACTCACATCTACTCACATAAGTCTCATGTAAATAATCTGCCCTTTAATGTATTTGCTATGAATGGCTTACAGGATTCATCATAATTGCATCGTTATGTTTCTTGGATTTTGAAGGTCTCCTTTTCTCATGGATGTATCATTTAGTTGAGATCCTATGGCAATGGATGCAAATCAAAGCAAAATCTAACACTCCTGTCATGGGAGAACATAGGTGTGTACTAAAACTTATTGCTCTTGGTTAGAAAACTTAGTTAAAACTATTTGCTTATTGTCTTTTGTCTATACAGAGAGGGCTTGATCTCCGGTCTGGTGCCTCACCTTGGCATATGGAATTTAGGCCCTGTTTAGTTTTCCACCCAAAATTTTTTCATCCATCCCATCGAATCTTTAGACACATATATGGAACATTAAATGTAGATAAAAAATAAACAAATTACACAGTTTGGTTGAAAATCGAGGGACGAATTTTTTAAGCCTAGTTAGTCTATGATTAGCCTTAAGTGCTACAGTAACCCACATGCATGTGCTAATGACAGATTAATTATGCTGAATAGATTTATCTTACAGTTTCCAGACGAGCTATGTAATTTGTTTTTTTTACTTTTTAAAAACTCCTCCCAATATCCTTCCGACATATCCGATGTGACACCCAAAAATTTTTTTATCTCCAATCTAAATAGGGTGTTAGAAATTCTGATGAAGCAGCTTCGGCTTGATCTTTACGTCAGTACAAGCAGGCGACGAGTGCCTAGAACACTACCTTCCTCTGTAGAGGGCGATGGAGAGAACTTGCCAGGGACCTGATTGCCTGCTCCAGCGCTGGGGGAGGCTGCTAGCAGGGAGCAACAGCGAGCCGACGGCCGACGAGCAGGGCGCGGCGCGGCGGCACCGGCAGTGGCGGCGCCGTGACGGTGACGAGCAGGGCCTGGAGCACTCCGTATCTTTTGTTTTGCGTTTTCTAAATGTGAGCCGTGTTGAGTATATGGGCCAAGGCAAGAGCGGCTTCTGTGCTTATTTTGCTGCACCGTTGGTGACCAATGAACGTGATCAGACATATACGTCCCTCTTACATATTCTATGTTAGAGGATCTGGTTCTGCTAGTTCTACGCGACCCTCGAAGTCAGAAGTATGCGTGCGGTCGACCGAAGGAGACATGGCTTTTCATGCTGCTCTGTTTTCTTTTTTCTTTGGCTTTTAATCCGCATAGGCTTAATGGTGTGACAAAGTAGGGGCAAATAGAAGCTTCATTTCAAAATTGACAGGCCAAAGTTAAAAAAAAGGTGAGGATAAAGTCACTATTGCAATATAGAATAGAGGCAGAAACACTGAATTCCCTATTTTCTATGCTAAATGAGATGAGTGATGCACGTGATTTGAAAAGCATGTGCACGTGTAAGTCAAGATGGCAACGGGTATCTAAAACTCAATGAATTTTTACTCTATTAAGGTAAGAATATAGATCGATTTTTCTATCCATGGATTTGTTAATGGGTAAAAATCTAGACCAACGTGTTCGTGGGCATGGGTCTAGGATATAGTACCCATACGCGTAAACCTATGAGTTTTTAAAACCCGATCCATCATAGTGAAGCAATCATATCAGTCCACAATATCCTAATTTTTTACTAAACTACTACGTTTAGAGACATATATAAGAATATATGTCCATTCAAGTGAAAAATGAGAAAAATGAATACAATTTTATGTTCGGAGAGATAATTTTCATGTTCTGTTTTTTTTTCTTTGTTGCTATGTAGATGTGCCCATGGGCAACCCGATGGGTACGGATCTGGGTGTTGGGCATTCTTAACGTCACTACCAAAAGTAGACTTAGTTTTCTAATTCTGATAACGGCGCTAAAAATGTCAAACCTATCCCTCATGCCACTTAAGCCAAGTTGTCATCCCCAGCATGACATGAAAGACGCGGTATTGAAATATACAATTGCTTTTCTAAATAAATAATAAATGGGATCTGCAAGCGCACAGATTAATACCGATGTAGCATTTTAACCGGAAAGTATTCCAGGTATCGTTATTTATATTTTTACCACTGGGAAGGGATTGCTAAACATCAATGTTGATTATGGAACGGAATATAAGATTGAGTATCTATCATTCCATGTATAATTGAGAGTATTTATCTATCTCTTTCATACAGGGATAAGTGTCACATAAGATATAGATAAAGTATAAATGGTGACAAAGATAATTAATCTGATCAGCATAACTTAGCCACATATAAATATGACAAGCACCTCAATATATATTCTAGCAAGTCATTAGCATAGAATTAGGACGAACTACAAGAATATTTCCTAAGTTATTCTTAACTATAAAGTCTAGCATATCATAGTTAGTGCAATTATACTTGGCAATCATTGAGAGAAAGGACTACGCCCATGCATAGTGATATTATCAAGGAATATGAGAAACATAGCAATCACTCCCCTGTAATAATGTTGCTCTGCCAGCCTATACACGAGAGGGGGACTATATAAGAATCAATGGAGCTGTCACTACCACGAACTACCCCGCAATCCAGCATATAGGGTACAATCGCAAATAAATATGGTATAGGCACCACGCCTACACAATACTTATCATTTACCCACTGTACACATGGATAAACGCTATACGATCCTAAACATGTATATAATTCCAATCTAACTAAGCCAAGCATATAAC
>Ga0182004_10001499_pt1 | contig 17177 bp, 13 predicted proteins | sample Sormic07211540_1_FD_120479 | JGI IMG/M metagenome (GOLD analysis project Ga0182004, IMG submission 120479) | Endophyte microbial communities from Sorghum bicolor roots, Mead, Nebraska, USA - 072115-40_1 MetaG | ecosystem: Host-associated > Plants > Roots > Unclassified | place: USA: Nebraska...
CCCCCCACCCATAGCCCCCCCCCCCCCCCCCCCCCCACACACACACACACAAATAACAATAACATTAGTAGTTTTAGTAATAGTAATATTAAGACTAAGAGTAGTAGTAATACAATAATAGCATTTACAGTAACAACAACAACAAACAAGCACTTTCCTTGAGCTAAAAGAGGGGCATACCCTTGGATCAAAGCGTTGACTTGCGGCCACAATTCCTCATCCCTTAATTTGTTTATTTTTCTTGAAATCTTGGCTATAACACGCACAGCTATCCTTATCTTTGTTGAAAGCTTCCTCAGCAAATTTCGAGTTGCATCAATCTTTTGAGGCTCTGCACCCTTTTGATCTAATAATTTCAGTCGCTTGGAGTTTTTGGCAATAAGTAAGCGCATTTTCTCCTCAGCCTGCATGAGAAGTACATTAGCCGAGAGAAGAATAGAACACTATATAAAAACAAGATAGCAAGGGTGAAAATATGCATGGACATAATCTATTGAACTATAACATTATCAAAATCAATGATAACAAATAGATTCATAAGTGGCATATCCAATTCAAGAAGATGGTTGCAGTTTTGAATAAACAAAAAGATGGTTCTATTTACTGTTTTGAATGAACCGGTTCTATTTACTGTGACACATGTTCTATTTACTGAAAGCAAATGGATTCTCAAAATGTATCCACTTTGTTCTCCCATGTTCCATTAGCTGGCCCAATAAAACTCTACTACTACAGATCAGAAGAAAAGGTTAATGAGACATGTTCTTCCAAATCTGACCGTTAGGCTTCCAGAAAGCCACATTCCGTGGTGCGTATTATCCTAATTGGACCCTTGGTTAAACATGCCCATGACCTAAAGTACCACCCAAAAAAAAGCAAACCACTGTGTTAGTAAAACTAATCAGTTAACACTATCTAGAAACGTATTAGGTTGAAATCTGAGACTTAGCAGCCAGCCTTCCTTAAAAGTATGAAGTTCAGAATTTTGCTTCATATGCAAAAGTCAAAACAACATCAACCTTCCCTTGGCGAAGTACAGTTGTTGATCAATGCCATTAACTAATTTAATAGAGGTTGATCATAGTTTAAGATGAAGGACATATTTTAATGTGAATTAAGACTAACATAGAACTAACAATACACTTTGGAGTGACATGATTGCAGCATGCCATACAATATTATCATTTAATTTCAATTGGACATTTCCATAAAACCACCCATATCATAGATCAGTTCTATTATCATTTAAAACAAGGCCAGTTTTTTTATCAGAAGATGATGACCATACCTTGACCTCATTATACAGCTTCCTCTCCCAGAAATAGAGCTTCTCAAGTGCCGAGGATAGGCTCCGCGTGTCCACCATCTTCCCTACCACTCCGACGTCCAACACGTCCATGTCTTTGCACCCCAAATGAGCTACGGAGATAGCCGACATCATCTTCAAGGAAGCTGATCAAAGAATTAAGCATCCAGTGGCATAATGAGTAACTGACAATCGAAGTCAAATTGGACATGAAGTAAACAAGATGTAGCTCACATTGGTAGACTGAGCTGCGGCCTTGGTAGCTTGGCCTCCCGACTTCGAGCATCGGCGCGAGCTGCCTAGCCGCCTCGGCCGTGCGCACAAGCTGTGCCTTGATTTCGCCAGCTACATTCGCATTGTCAACGGCCCTCCGCGCGGGAGGTGGTGGAGCGTGCACCGACACATTACCATGTGCTGTTGGCCTTCGCCGTAACTCGCCGATGACGTCCTTGTGGGCGATAACATTCTCCGGCTGGTCGAGCTCGGCGGTGCTACTGACACCGCCAAGCGAGCTGCGCCGGCTGCGGGCACCGCCACTCCCAGGCGCTGAGTACTGCCCGGCCACCTCTTTGACGACCAAGCTGTCTTCATCGTCGTCGTCCTCCAGGTCCGGGATGCCCTCCTCCTCGCGCACCTCCCGCGAGCTCCGGCTCGGCGTGTACGGCGCCGCGGCCGCAGCAGCTGCCGTGGCGGAGTCGTAGTAGTAGCTGTCGTACGAGTCGTAGTTCTCGAACACGTTGAGGAAGTCCCACGAGCTCGCCTTCGGCGGCGAAGGCGGAGCCGCCCGCTGCAGCGCTGCCGGAGGCGGTGCCGGGGCCCGCTGGGCGCTGTAGGCGTAGTGGTGCTGCGGGTAGCCGCCCGGCGCGTCGAAGGAGCCGAAGCGCACGCGCTCCGGCGGCCCCGGCGCGCGCTGCGTGACGGCGACGGACGCGGGGGGCGGGCGGCTGCGAGCGTAGTAGAACTGCAGCGAGCCCGCCGGCGCCGGGTACGCGTACGCGGGCTGCGTCGCGTAGTCGTACTCGTACCCGTACGCGGCGTAATGCGGGTGCGGGTGCGGTTGCTGCAGCTGCTCGGGGACGCGGCGCGGAGGCGAGTCGGCCTCGGCCGGCGACGACGCCGGCTCGGATCCGGGCGACGCGCCGAACTGGAGGCGCGAGGAATGGGCGTGGGCAGACGACGTGTCGAAGGAGCGCGGCAGCCGGCTGGCGGGCGCGCCACCACCGCCCTTGCGCGCGGAGGGCAGCGTGAGCCCCGGCGGCGACTCGGCCGCCTGCTGCAGACGGAGGAGGCGGTGCAGCGGCGCGGCGACCGACTCGATGGAGTCCGCGAGCGCCGCGTGCGCGTCGGCGAGCGCGTAGCGGTGGCGGACGGCCGCGGCGAGCAGCTCGGCGCGCGCGCGGCAGAGCGCGACGGCCTCCTGGTCGTCGAGCTTGGACCCCTTGCACCCCATCCCGTGCCTGCCTGCCGCTGCCGCTGCCGCTGCCGGAGCTGGTGGCTGGTGCGGGCGCGCTCACGAACGGTACAAGTACGACGCGCGCTCAGAGGTCTGGAGTGAAGTGGAGCAGGCAGACAGGCAGTGTAGTGTAGTGTATAGCCCCTCTCCTTCCTTCCTACTCGTACTTGCCCACCATTAATCCATTATGGCGTTCGGTGGCGTTTGGTCCGGTCGTCCGGCGCGGCGATGGGGGAGAGGGAGGGACTGGGCGGCTCGGCTGATGGCGCAATGATGCGGTCACGCGCGCGGGCGGACCGATGGTGAACGTGGAAGACCCACGCGGAAGGTGGAGAGGAGAAGGCGAGAGCTGGAGCTTGGCCTCTTGGGAGTTGGGAGGGCGAGACGGACGACGGCGTCGGGGAGATGGATCGATGCGGTGCGGTGCGGGGAGGTCAGAATCTTCTATTTTATTTGTTTGCGGTTTTCTTTTTCCGGGGCGTTGTGTTGTGCCGTGGCAGCGCACAGTTTTTTTTTTTTTTGGACTTTTTGAAAATCAAAAAGTTTTTAAGATTTTCCGTTACATCAAAGCTTGTGGCACATATATGAAACATTAAATATAGACGAAAACAAAAACTAATTATACAGTTTAGTTGTAAATCACGAGATGAATCTTTTGATCCTAGTTAGTCTATGATTGAATAATATTTGTCACAAACAAACGGAATTGCCGAAAACTTTTCACTTTTCCAAACTGAGGAAGACAGCTCCTGCATGCGCTAGCAGCAAGCAAGCAGTACGGGCGAGTGGTGGGCGCGTCCGTGCACCGTGGACCGTGGTGCGGAACGAAGGAGCCGCGGCAGGAAAAGTCCAAGAACCAGGATGGAGGAATGTGACGCGAGCCTTTGGACCGCGGACGGACAGACAGACAGGCCGCATGGGCGGAGTAGGCCATCCCCACCACACCTGACCACTCCACCGGGGGACCTGACCTCGGTGGCTCGGCCACGGAGGAGTGGGCGACGCCGGCGGGTAATGGTTTCGTTGTGCTCGCCGGGCCGGGCCGGAGCGCGGCGCGGTGTCATCGAGTGGGGGCAGAGGGCTGGACTGCGCGGCGCATTGACGCTTGTCTCGCTCGGCCGGCCTGGAACACCCAACCCAGGTGGTAGCGCTTGCCGGCTGGTCGGGGCGCACAGCGGCGCGGGGGCTGTGGCCATGCCGTTGCCGTGCACTGATTCTGCTGCTTGCCCCGCGCTGTCTGCTGCTCCGTGCAAACGTGCTCTCGAGAAAGAGAAACAGTGACAACATCTCCCTGCGAGTCACGGAAATGTTTCCTGGGCATCCTCCGTGCCGGTGTGGGTGTGGCACAGTACGTGTACTACGTACTGGAAAAACGAAGCGGCTCATCACCGATTCATTTCTTCGTGTTTACCGTCACTCCATTGAATTTGGGCCGGGAAGTCAGGGCGCGGGTCATGTCGACGCAGTAAACCGCTCCGACCTGTTGCGTCAAAATTTGCTGCTGGCTTGCTACTGAGATGGGACTGGCGGTACCGCGGTAGACTCGTAGTAGTAGTAGTAGTAATACATGTACATCTCCCTACAGACCTATCGTACGCGACTGGGACGGCTGGATCGGTGGACCAGTAGACGCACGGGAGCTTCAGATGCATACGGTGGCTTCGTCAAATGGTTGATGTGCTGGTACTAGTAGTATTGGCGTAGTGTAGCACTATTGCAGTTGCAGGACTGTAGAAATAAAGTGTTCCCTAGGTAACACGGCAGCCTCGTTTGATTTCTGTCTTCAAATTAAATGTGGGTACAAAACTGTTGTACGTTAAATTTCTGATTGAGTACCCATAGTAAAATTTGCTCAACAGCTTCCCCACGATGTTTCGGCTATCGCCCACGAAGAAGTTGAGGGTCTGGCTTAGGACCAAGGGTTCGGGTTCTTGGGCTGGCGGTCATCGTATGGACTTAGTCAAAATATTGAAGAAAGTTCAATTTTTTAGGACAAGATTAAAATTATAATTTAGAAGAAAGGAAACATTTATTCAATGAGTGACTCGAGCGGAACCCAGCTGTTAGCACCGTCACTCTTTCTTCCTCCATTGCTTCCCCTCACCGTCATTGGAGCTCCGCAGAGTCGCAAGAACACAAAGGCGGGGCTCTCCCTTTCTCTTCCTTCTCGAGTTTGTCTTGTTGGCCATGGTACTTGTGGAGCTTGTCGTCCTTATGGCGGTTGTTCTCTAGACCCTATGGCTCCTTTGCTAGATTCGACGACAATCCCCAACCTAAATCTACGAAGATAGGGTGGGCAGCATGGTGTGTCAATGGCGGCTGTGGGCGGCGTGACGAGCACATAGGAGTGGCGAGTGGATGGTGCAACAATGCTAGGTAGCGCGCGGTGGTGGTGTGGGCTACGCGGTGGGGGTAGTGCATGGAGAGGCGGTTGTGGCGTATGGACTTGTTGTCGAGCATGCTCGCGAGGCTACTGACAAACCATCTCCCATCCCCTATGAATGTTCACTCCTAGCGGGCAATTCGTTTGTGGGCGTGATGAGTTCTAGCCGCTATCACTTCTTTGGTGTGAAGGCTTATGGTGTTTATTGGTTGAAGTCGAGCCAACAATTTGGTTGGTGACCATGCCACTCTTGGGGCAGCTAGATTCGTGGCTCATGTTTTTGGATATGCTCAGTGGTGAATATAGACGTCGTATGGTGGCTTCTACAATGGCGGGCTTTGCAGGCGTTACGTAGTGTCTCATTTTGCTTCTCAATAATGGCTATGCGATGGACTTGAAGTGTACAGGGCCCTTAGTGTTCTAGTAGGAGACTGTCTTTTGTGGGGATAGTGGTCCTGCTGCCATGGAAGTTTTGAAGATCTTACTGGTCTCGACAACAACAACGCCTTCGGGTGTCGTTTTCCTTCTTAGAGTTGTTGCCATGACGCTACTCCTCAGCTACTCACATGTCGTGAGAGCATCACTTCCCTACCACGCCATACTCCCATCACTCCCTGCTCGCGTTACGGCATTACCAGAAAGGGCAGATGTGCTACATGCTGCCGCCAAACTTGGGGTGTAGGGTTTTGTCTAGGAGCGGGGGGTTGCGGATGGGAGTTCTATTTGGGTCGTGAGGCGAGTCATGCGGGGTGGGCTTCACCTTGGGTTGTGGTTGTTTAAGTTCGGCGTTCGCTGATTCATGTGTTTGATTCCTTGACTATTTGGTTTTATTATTATACATAAAAGCCGATGAAGGAGTTGAGATCCGAACTTTGTAGGTTCAAAAGCTAAAGCCCAAAAAAATTGATAGTTTAATTTGGTTTTGATTTGATTGGGTTTGTGGTTCGGTTTTCGGCCTTAACATGCCCACCACTAACATCAGAGAAGTACGTGGACGTTGGTTTCGGTTCAATTGGATTTAGGGTTCGGTTTTCAGCCTTAACATGCCCACCACTAACAGCAGAGAAGTAGATGGACAACCCGTCATGTGTAAATGTTAGCTCCATCCAAAATTTGAGGTTCAGAAAGAAGTATGTGTAGCCCCTCTCGGCAAGAACGCAACTAGAGTCTACTCTGAAGAAGAAGAAAAATCTATTGCGGGTGCAAATTTTGGCTTGCAGTCCTATCAACCCGCTGCTTGTCCTCCGTTGCTCAAAGTTCAGACTGAACCAGTGGACCACTGCCTGACGTCCGCCGCTCAAATCTGATGCGCAAAAGCGTCAGAGAAGCATGCACGCACTGCACGGTGCCAAGAACCCAAGATCTCTCAAAGCAGAGTCTTGCCAGAAAATTTACGAGCAGCACCAATCACCTTGTGCGCCTGTTCAGCTGGCTTCTTCAGCTTTGAGCGTGTCTGGAGGCATGCAACCACTGAACCAGTCAACCAGAGATCCTGTGACAAGTAGTTAGTTACGTTAACCACAAGTAGTTGGGGAGATCCAAAACGGTATGGTATCACCGGGTAAGGTCGTAATGAGCTGAATCGATGTTTATCCTTCTTAGTTAAGCCACTTAGCTGTTAGCTCAGCCTGGCTCCCAGTTGTGAAGTCGTAGTCGTAGGGACTACGGACTAGGGACCAACAGAAAAGGTTGCATGTCATTCACTCACGATCATTTGTACACGCTTGAGACAAGAAGGTCATTAGGCCACATGATGAACACGATCACCTCTGTTTTCTCCACCGCACGTAGCCATTGCTTGTATAGTTTCTCGGTCTAAAGTTTACTTCCTATCCTATTAGATGTTTTAACACATGAATGAAGTACTAAATATAGACTAAAAATTAACTAATTATATATATTGCGATTGTTTTGCGAGATAAATCTTTTAAATCTTATTAGTATATGTAAAGTAAACATGTGCTAGCAATAGATTAATTATGTTTAATAAATTCATCTTACGGAGTACTAACGACAATGTGAGAACCAGGTAAAAGTGCAAGAGGGTAAGGTTAGCTGTCCTTGGTCTATTTATCATGAGAGTTGAGCAGTTGAAGCGGTGGCAACTGGCAACGGAGGATTTGGTACAGTATCCACGGACCACAGTGCATACATGCAGAATGGTGCCATGATTGTGTTGGTGAGGGAGGCATAATAACGTTCCCGTTCGACTCCTAATTTTCTTTGGTCACTACTGTACGTACTCAATTGTCAATACGCTTCAAGATGTGGCAACGTCTCTGCATTTTGAAAAGATAACAGACGGAACCCTTGACAGTATGTTCCACTGAAGTCATCATCGCCTAATGCTCATCTGACCTAACCTAACCTAAACGGCAACACAAGTCCTGCTTCACCATGCATGTTCTGCAGCGATGCTGACAGTCAGAAGAGATGCAGTGACGTTTCATTTATCATCACGACCACTACTCGCAGGATTATTAGAGCCACGTGAGGCCCATCAAATTCACATCGACTCACGTGATTACTCTATTCAGATGTGTGGCCTAAGACCCTACCATGATCGCAGCGTGATTATATGGGGGATTTTTTGCATCACCTATTTGAGAACACACATGCATATATGGGGCCAATGCGAGCTGTCCGTCCGTATTGCTCTTAACAGCAGCAGCATGACTCAAAAACCACATGGCGCGCGCACACACACACATGTACAGAACTACTCTGTCCTGGATACCACCCAGTACGGCAGTACGTAGCGTTTGACTTGCTTAAACAATTACGCTGTAATAACTGCAGGGACTTAAAATAATCGTTTCACTAATCACCACGCCCTGTTATGTCGTTGCCCATTTCTCTCTTCTCCTTGCAAAAAGTCATACTCGATGCATGAGCTCCTGCTCCTTTGGATTTGCCACCCGGTATACAAAATGCTCGGATCTTCTCGCCCAAACATAGTCAATTCTCGATAAAAAAAATGTTTTGATAACAGTGTTGCTTCGTGCATGGAAATTTGAGTATATATATTAGTAACGTATATAAGGATATCGTTGATAGAGAGAGAGATACGGCCATACGTTGAAGACCGATGCGAGGAACAGTCTCACGCCATGTTTACAGCTAGTACTCAGCAGATCATAAATATATAGCATGCTTGTACCCAACTTGGTGTACGATAATAACTGAAAAAATACGGGCACATCAACAGATCAGTAATGCATGCGTCCTGAACCAAGATTTCCATGCAGCGGGACAATGCCCCAGCAGCAAAATCATGCAACACTGTTTTTCGTTCGTATCCCTACCCTAATGGTCCTTGTGATTGTGATCCTTGAGCACCCCAAGACAAGTCTATACTCACCTCAATAAGTGCTCTCGGCTCGTGTGGGGTGTGGTGGCAGCACCAGCACAGTTCATAGCATAGGAGTAGCGAGCAATAGTTGGTGAGGTCTGCCCCCACTCGTCCACTCCGGATTAAAGCAAAACCTTCGTTCGTGCAAGCGGCCGGCCACATGCTCGAGCTCGACGCTTTGTCTGTCTTTGCCGCCGCGCTCGTCTCTCCTGAATCCTATGCCAATCTTTCTTCCACTGCAGATTTCTGCTCCTTTGCCGTTCCTAGCTCTCTTGCTCTTTTTTCCCTTCCATTTCTGAGGCCTTGTTTAGTTCACTCCGAAATCCAAAAAGTTTTCAAGACTCCCCGTCACATCGAATCTTGCGGCACATGCATAAAGCATTAAATATAGACGAAAACAAAAACTAATTACACAGTTTGTCTGTAAATCGCGAGACGAATCTTTTAATCCTAATTAGTTCATGACTGAACAATATTTGTCAAATAAAAACGGAAGTGCTACGGAGTTTGTTTTCCGGTACTGGGGAAAAAGGTGGCTGCAGACTGAACATTTCTACGTTGCTGGCGCCATTCCATGCCTGCTGCTCAAATTCAAACTCGTATTTGTTTCCACTCCCTGTCTCAGGCTCTCGGTAGCAATCTTGATGCTGTACGTACATGTACATACGGGCACTGCAAAGGAATAGACACGGTACACGTGATAAGTTATTGTTCTCGAAGAAGAGATGCATCATCTCATTCTCATGTGCTTCGTCTCCAAGCAATCTTGACAGGCGTGATCCATTCCATGCGCTCACAGTTACCTTACCCCCCAGCCCCCCACACACCGCAACAAGCGAAAACGACGGCACCAGACGTACACGTGACGCCGGCAACCGACAGTCAAAACCCACGGATAGGAGATCACATGTAAAGAGATTGTTGCTGCAAATAGGCATATGCTTAGAAAGGAACCAAAAGTATCCAAGCTGTTATTGGTTATCTCTTGTAGTACAAGAGCACAATGCAACCTGAACCTGGAGCTGAAGAGATCTACCACAAGCTTTGCCCTGAAAATGCACGCAAGCTCCTGCTCTGACCAGACATCATTTGCAATGCGTGGTCGCTGGCTGACCAGATCGACTTTCAGAGATTCTCTGAAGCCAAAGCAAGGAACTACTACGACTGGTAAAAGACCATCTATGATTTGCACCACACCAGGAAGTGGAATGATGTGCGTTAGCGTTCACAGCCCATCATCGGTTGGCAGGCAGGAACTGCAAGGCCATGATGACACTGGTTTTGGCCCACTGCGTAATCAGAGGTTCAGGATAACTACACTGGGGGTCCTGGACAGGTTTCAGTGATCTGCTGGAGCCATGGATAGAGTAGAGCATTGGATACCCTCCTCTTATAACCATATTAAAGAATCGTCAACCACTCAAATCTTTGTAAAGATCTACCTGCCTCTGTGCCTCTCAGCGAAATTGGAAGTCTGTGAAATGGAGCTCTGTCCGTCTGCATGAGAGAGCAATTTAAACTCTCCGCTTCTTGAGTCTCATTTACCCGTACGGTCGTACTCGGTACCACCACCACCCCTTCTTTGTGACCGGGCACTGTACTTTGTTCCCTGTTTTCTAATGTTGTGGGTTGTAGTAGCATGAATTTCTTCCGTGCTCCGTCCAATACAACTGGTCCAAAGTCTTTAATATAAAATCAATCAATAGAATGAAACAGCTCCAAAAATAAAAGTACTACTCCCTCCATCCCAAATTGTAAGTCATTCCAAAAATCTTGGAGAGTCAAACTTTTCTAAATTTGACCAAATTTATATTATAAAATAATAATTATTATAGTACTAACTAAGTATCATTAGATTCTTTCTTAATTATATTTTCACTTTATGTTACAAATCTTAGTATTTTTCTCTATAATTTTGGTCAAACGTAAAAATGCTTTGACTCTCTAAGATTTTTGGAATGCACAATTTGGGATAGAGGGAGTAGTTCCTAACTCTAAGGGTTGCAAAAGAAACAAAAAGTCAAAAGTCAGTATTTCAAGGGATTTGGGCCTGGACTGGTTTAAAATACAGCCCAGCATGACTCGAGTCGTAATTGAAGCCCAAATTTGACCTGCAAACGTTTCATGTCGGCCCAATCTGATGCGATCCTAATTTGACGATCCGGGCGCATCGAATCCAACTAGGGCCTTGTTTAGTTATATCCGAATTCCAAAGACTTTTCAGCATTATCCATCACATTAAATCTTACGGTATATACATGCAGCATTATATATAGATATAAAATAATTAATTATATAGTTTGTCTGTAATTTACGAGACGAATTTTTTAAACCTAGTTAGTCATAGTTAGACAATAAGGGCTTCCCACCGACTCATTGGATGAGGTGGCACAAGATGAGTCGACTCATGCCTACTGGATGACCACTGACTCATGATATGTATCAGGAGTTGATGCAAGCAGATGAACCGATTCATGAGAATTAAAAAAATATTTTAATACAGTACCACCAACAGCCAACCACCCGACGGAGCGCAAGGAGGCTAGAGCCGCATGTGGGCATCGTCGTCACCACACGGGAAGCCGAAGCCATAGCCATGCGCGCCGTCATCACCACTCGGGAGCTTAGGGACACGTCGTCGCCGCTACGCCCTGGCTGAATGCCACCGCCATGGAGAAGCACCCCTATGTAAGCGCCGCTGCCGTGGGGACATGCGGCGTGGGGACGCGCCGCCCCGCGCAGGCCTTCACTGCCACCACCTTCAGCGCGCAGAGCTCAATGTCGTTGTCATCCTTTTCCTCCTCCACATCGCTCTCCCCGCGCTCGCACTCCTCCTCCACATCCCTACATTGGGTGCACCTCGCCGCGGCACGCGCCGCCACGCCCAACGGCGTGCTCTGCCTTGCGCACTTCCACCTCATCCACGAGCTTAACCACGACCACCTCGTGCACAGATGTGCCCCCACCGTCCACCGCCGCACCCCCTCTGTGAAAGAGAGAGAGAGATTTGGATGCCCCTCCTCGATGAAGGCCGTGAGAGAGGCGACAAAAACTTCCAGGAAGTGTCGTGTGCAGGCCAGTTCCACAAGCTAAAGTGACTTTTTATTCGTAATTAGGTCTGGAAGAGTTGCACAGCACTAGAGGATGAAAAAATCGACTCATTGTCGATATACGTGGTGTGGATGGGTTGACCCACCAGTGTGGGTGCCTAAGGAGGCGCTGGAGCAGTTGAGAGAGCTCGGAGGGGCCAAGCGGTGGAGCGCGCAGCCCCCTACGTGTCGCGCTGCACGGTCAGTGTTGTGTCTTCTCAGCCTGCAGGATGCATAAACCTGTCATGCGTTTGCTCGTGCAATTTTCATACGGTTTTCATAATGCAACCATCATGTATCCTTTTGATCGTTATGCCTTTTAATAACGGGTGGTCTGGCTCTGATTGATTCTAACTGATGAGCTTGCATTCTGAACTCGAACAGGCATCTCTGCTGCAGCTCACGACCCTTGGAATCAAGGATGCTGAGAATTTAGCAATTACAAGTGTTAGAAATGATGCTAGTATTGTTATAGCCTCATAATTTTTAATTGTAATAAAAATGATATATGCCCATACAATTGTACCTAGGTCATAATTTTTTAACTGAACATCACTAATTCAACTCAGACACATGAGCTCCAAGGACTTTGGATTGAACACGGACACGTGGATCTGGTCTTCCTATTGTAACCGGGTAGGACACGAACATATAAGCTCCGAGAGATTAACTGTAAACACATGCCTGATATGGCAAGAACTTTAACACAATATAATATAAGACATTGTTCTCCCATTATTACGTTATAGGAGAATCATCTAGTTTTATAGAACGATCATACAAGCATACACGTCCTCCTCTTCGGGCTGTACGCTAGAGGATTCAAGGTCCATATGTATGCTCGCAATGCCAACGCACGGCGGCCAGTAGATAGCAGGGTACAAGGCGAGGAGGCCTAGCAGTGGCACGGGTGCGGGACTTTGTCGGACTTCTGGTGCGGTTCGCCGCCGCCATGCCGATCGCCCCCACGGAGAAAGAGATGCTCAGCCACCGGCGGTACAAGCGATCGTCCGGCGATTCCCGGTCCGTGCGCCCACCGGCTAGGTCCGAATCCTCGCATCTCAATGCACCGCTCGTCATGCGGATCTCGTCCACGGAGACAGAGATTCCCGGTCACGGGCGGTTGAAGCGATCCTCGTCGTCCAAGGATGCCAGGGCCGACGCCGACGCCGACGCCTCGCATCACGAAGCAGCGCGGGCCATGCCGATCTCGTCGACAGAGATAGAGGTTTCCGGCCAGGGGCGGTTGAAGCGGCCGTCGTCGTCCGAATCCGGCAGCGCCTCCTATCCAACCTGGGTGATTCTGAATCGGGTCGGCGTCCGGAGGGACTCCTTCGACGGCGACGGCACCACGTCAGCGGTCTCCTACACCTCCGGCGGCGAGCAGATCTCCGTCTCCTTCGTGCTCGAGAAGCCGCCGCGGACTTCCCTCATCACCCTCGACTGGCCACAAGGGCCCAGCCCGTCGGAGGGGAGCACATCAAAGCCGCGCGTCGTCGCCGCGCACCGCAACGTCGTGCTGCTCGAGATCTCCCGCGCCAACTACCTTCGTCCTGCTTCAATCGACTTCTTCGTCTACAAGGCCAGCGGCAGCGGGGGCCCCTCCCTGACGCGCTTACCCGTTTGCTACTGGAAGGGGCCTTGGAACGCAGACAGCCCTCGGCCGCGCATCATGGGCAAGTACTCCACGGGTCTTCTGTCCTGCAGCGATGATTTCTTCGTTGTAGCTGATCTCGCGAGAGGGTCACCTCAACCATCCCTAGTTGACATCTACCTCATGTGCTCTGGCTCCAACGACTGGAAAGTCTTCAGGGATGTGCCTATCCACAATGCTGACAGCGTCCCACATTTGTCCTGGTGGTCAACTGATGTGGTGTTACCCTGGCGCCATCACTACTTGATCTGGGTGGACTATTTCAGAGGGATGATTTTCGCACGCATCACACATCCAGGAAATGGCATTGACCTGCAGGAGCCTGTTCTAAGATATGTGCCGCTTCCGGTGGATCCAGTTCAGGGGAACACTTACGACAACGACTATGGGCGAGGATGCCCTGCAGCTTCCCGTAGCATTTGTAACACCCACCATGGGATCAAGTTTGTCAGTATTAACCAGCGTGGCAGCAGTTTCAGCATCTCCCTGTGGTCATTGTGTCAGGAAAAATGGAGAGAAGATGCAACGCTGGATGCTGACCAACTTTGGGACCTAGATTTTGAAAACCGCCTTACAAAAGTACAACCAGCATTCCCAGTTGTTGACATGGAAAATCCTGATGCCGTTTGCTTCTTGTTGAATGAGGGCCGATACACTGTTATCCCCGATACCCCAACATGGATGATCAAAATTCACATGACAAAGAAGATTCTTCTAGATTCTCATTATTATTCCAAAGGAAGTCCGTCTTATCAGAAAACCTATACAACTGCGAGGAGGATGTCTGAGGGGCTCACCTTCATCTCCAGTGGAATGCCAAGTTACCTGTCTGGACAGACCATGGAAAGGTAATCTCATATATATGTCTAGTTTGCATAATGCCTGTTTACCTACAATCTCCTTTTATGCACGACTGCAAAATGCAGTCACACTGTTTCTGGGTTGCATGTTCTGCAGAATTTTAACTGTTTGAAGTGAATTGTTCACCCCATTCATGTTATGACAGGCCCCCACACCAAAAAAAATTTCATCCATCTCATCGAATCTTTAGACATATGCATGGAACATTAAATGTAGATAAAAAAATAAACTAATTACACAGTTTGGTTGAAAATCGCGAGACGAATCTTTTAAGCCTAGTTAGTCCATAATTAGCCTTAAGTGCCTACAGTAACCCACATGTGCTAATGACAGATTAATTATGCTTAATAGATTTGTCTTGCAGTTTACAGACGAGCTATGTAATTTGTTTTTTATTAGTTTCTAAAACCCCCTCCCGACATCCTTCCGACAAATCCGATGTGACACCCAAAAATTTTTCATCTCCAATCTAAACGGGGCCTTACAACATTGATACAGTGGTTGCTTGATCAGACAATAGATGTTTATATAAAATTGTGTCTGGGATTTAGGTATTTAGCAGCAGTAACGTTTCATTTTGAACCCTTTAATTACTTGGTCTTGAACCCCTCTGCCCATGCTACCATTTATGGTTTTGGAATCGAAATGTTGACAAATGTGATTTCTGATCTAAGGCCTTGTTTAGTTCACTCTGAAAACCAAAAAGTTTTCAAGATATTTCCCGTCACATCGAATCTTACGACATATGCATGAAGCATTAAATATAGATGAAAACAAAAACTAATTACACAGTTTGTCTGGAAATCTTGAGACAAATCTTTTGATCCTAGTTAGTCTATGATTGGACAATATTAGCCACAAACAAACGAAAATGCTACAGTAGCGAAATACAAAATATTTTCACATCTAAACTAGGCCTAAATGCAGTACTTAGTACTATTTATGGGACACATGATATTGATGTTATTTATTTGTATGTTTCTATTTTAACTTCTCAAATGGACACCAGAGCTAATGATGAACTTATTTTATTGAGCCATTTGTCTCACTTCATGCAGGGGCTTGATAAGCTACTAGAAATACGACAGGAGATTCCGGTCTGGAGATTGAATACTCAAAGCTCAGCTAGGATGTGCGCTCCTGCAGTTTTGGAAAGAAACTTGGGCAGATTATGGCATGGCACCACCACATAGTTGGGTTAAATTATATGTTTCGTACACTCTAAAACATGTTATGGATATGTGCAATTATATTATCTGTTTTGATGTTAGTATTGTTTCTATATATTTACATTTCTATATTGCTCAACCTGATTACTTTGAGTAAACAAGTGAGTATTATTCGAGGCCATGAGGTCACAACCTTGGCAAATGGATCTGAAAAGGAGCAAGATGCAGCCGTTTTTCTTTGTCATTAGATTAGACTTTTTCCAAGCCCTGTTGTGCATTACTACGTGCCCTGTTGCGTGTTACTACGTTTAGCATGTGAGCCATTGGTGAATTCATAACAAAAAGTTTTGGGGATCTTGGATAAATGGGGTATCCATCCAACTAGGAGCAGCTGCATCACATTCCAATCGGCCTGTTTCCCAAATTGGTATGCTTTTAGAAGCAGGGCGCCTGTATTCTGTAAACGACGGTGCACCCTTACCCCTTGTCCTTGCGTGCTCGAGTTGTGTGACATTTTTAGCGTAGTCGATGAAAAAAAAACATTAATGTGTTTGTAGGAAACTACGTGAAAATGTGTCACGTGCAAGTATATGGATAGTTGCCCGCACTGAAGGATTTCCCCCCTATTCGTGATCGGTGGACCTGTTTACCTGTCCGGTTCATGATGAAAAGGTTCATGATGAAAATATTCTCATCAGGCCTTCGTCTGAATTGATTCCATAACAACATTATTATCTAAAATATTCTCATCCCAGGTACGATATATATAAGAAAAAATTATCTCAAATGCTCGAAAGACTTTAGATGGTTAATTCAGTCGTTTCAGTCTCACCCACCTACATAATGTGAACTCTCAGCTCCCCAACAGAAGCAATTAAAAAACGCTGACAGAGCCACAGAGGTAATATTGTCTATGGAGTTCAGATGTTAATGCAAAGAAACAAGCTTCTTAGGGCACGTATAACACGTCGATTGAAGCTGTCTTCTGCTACCATTTATGAAATAAAACACCTCTACTAACAGCAATAAATGAATAAAAAATGGCCGCAGTTTCAGCATCACCCCGTGGTCGATGTGCGAGAAAAAAATGGAGAAGATGCAACAATGGATGCTGCCCAACTTTGGGACCTCAATTCTGAAAACTGCCATCCAAGAGTACAACCAGAATTCCCTGACATGGAAAACTCAAAACCTGACGCTTTTGCTTCTTGTTGAATGAGGGCCGATACATTGTTAAGTGTTAACCCCGATACCCCAACATGGATGATCAAATATTGACATGAAAAAGAAGATTCTACTGATTATTCCATGAGAGGAAGATTGTCTTATCAGAAAACTTATACAACTGCCAGGAGAATGTCTGGGGCTCTCCTTCATCTCCAGTGAAATGCCATGTTACCTGTCTGAACAAACCATGAAAAGGTAATCTTATAACTCATATGTCTAGTTGACAAAATGCCTGTTTACCTACAATCCCTTTTTATGCACAACTGATAGATGCATGCCACACTGTTTTGGGGTTGCATTTTCTGCAGAATTTAAACAGTTTGAAGTGAATTGCTCTGCCCATTCATATGTAGACAACACTGACATAGTGGTTGCTTGAGGAGGCAAGAGCCTTTGTTAGATGAATATATAAAATTGTGTGTAGAGTTTAGGTATTTAGCAGTAGCAACATTTCATGTTAAACCCCTGAACCCCTCTGATCTCTATCACCCATGCTACCATTTGTGGTTTTGGAATGGAAATGTTGACAAATGAGATTTGTGATTTGAATACAGTTAGTACTCATACCAAAGAAGGAAGGTGCTGAGAAGATCTCTGATTACCGACCAATTAGTTTGATCCATGGGGTTGCAAAAATAATAACCAAACTGTTGGCTCTTCGTTTACAACCCTATATGAATCAG
>Ga0182004_10001500_pt1 | contig 17167 bp, 14 predicted proteins | sample Sormic07211540_1_FD_120479 | JGI IMG/M metagenome (GOLD analysis project Ga0182004, IMG submission 120479) | Endophyte microbial communities from Sorghum bicolor roots, Mead, Nebraska, USA - 072115-40_1 MetaG | ecosystem: Host-associated > Plants > Roots > Unclassified | place: USA: Nebraska...
ATCGTTTCTCCCTTGCACCCTCTCTCTCTTCTTTAATTCATGTGCCACGTCAGCAAAAATGTGAGCTGTCCAAGTAATAAATATACATAGAAACTACTATAAATACACCATTGGGACTGCCCTTAGGGCACTCCCAATGCTAGAAACTACATGTAGTTTTTATACCTATTAATTTTTATAGACACTATACAGAAACTATGGTCCCAATGGATAGTTTCTATAGAATATCTTTTATCCAATCATATTTATTCTCTCTCCATTATTAGCCAATTATATCACTTCATGTCTTGGATTTTGTGTAGACGTGGTTTTTAAGTTAGACCCAGTTTCTATAATTTTTGCGCTCTCTCTCTTCAATAACTCTCTTGCCACATTAGCAAAATACTTAGGTGGCACTGCAATTAATATCTATAGAAACTATGATGGTTTCTGCATTAGGAGTGCTCTTATACAATCAGCCCATGAGATCCAATGCGATACATTCAATTATTATCCCACTCATTCTATTGTGGTTAAATGGACCCTAATTGCCGGCATGTCATTCTCATTCTTCATTATTGTCCTTATCCTCTCTCGCTTTCTTGCACGGCTGAACTAGCTCTTTTGCTGGCTTCCCGCATAGGATAGAACACGAGCTGCAAAATGGCGCATGCTGCCAGTCTCTTACAATAATTGAAGTTCTCAAAAATATATTATCTCAATTTGCGAATAGGTAAGAAGAATGCAAAAAAGAGAAATTCTTCAGTCCCTACATAAAGGCTAAAAGTGTCAAAGCAGCCCAATAAGAAAAATAAGAAGGTAGATACTCTTGGGCGTTCAGGCATATGCCACTTTGCTGGGATTGACCAAAGCATTTGGGCCGATTCCAGCAGCACAGACGGGAAGGCCGGTTATTGATGTGCTAGTGGCGGGTATAGCGATCAGCTTTTCATTTGGGCCTGGAGAAAAACTGAATAAGTGAAGCGAAGATATGTTGCTAAAAAAAATGAAACGAAGATATCGTTCATTTCTGTCACCGTTTGCTCGTCCATAGTACAATTTTCGAGCTAAAAATTTTCTGAGGTAAAACAGAGCAGCGAAGTCTGGTTCGGTAACTAGGAAATTGTACTTCTGACCTGCTTCACCTATATGAATTGTTTTCTAATGTTAGCTTGTGATAGTGACTCTCCGTGATCTGAATTAGCACTAAAAAATATACAAGGAAGAAGGAACAGGTAAAAAAAAGTCTTTGGCAAAAAAAGGAGTGCATAATCTTTTAGAGTATTGCTACATGTTCAACCATAAAAATGCATGACAACACTCACGTGCTTTGTTGGCCGTCCCAAGACTATACGTGTATTTTCTTCTATATCAGTGCTAGTTCATTACAGAAAAACACTCACGTGCCGAGAAGTATACGTAGACACCAGTACAAATGAAAAGTGCAAGTCAAACAAATCAAATTGACAAGGAAGCACACCGCAGTTGCAGATGGGTGTTTTTTCTGAGCATCTTTGTCCAGCAGTCCAGGAAGGCACCGGCACTTTTCTTTAGTCAAATCCACGCCCAGATCTCAGTACATAGCTTGTAGAACCTTTTGATCCAGATCAGTGAAAAATAACGGAAAAACAGGGGTAGGTGTTGTCAATGATTAAAGGCAGAACATAAAGAAAAAGGCGCTCAAGTTTCGGCCTACGGATGCAGCCATGGAGGTACCAAAGTAAACAACAAGCATCTTCGCCCTGCTCAAAAAGGCGCTCAAGTTTCGGCCGTGACTATAACATGTAAAGTAGACTAGTAATCTGAACAAGTAGTCATACAGCAATCATGAGGTAAGGTCGTAAGGACGAAAGATCTACTCGTACAGGATACCTGATGAAAACAACATTGCCGACAGTTTGCCCTACCGAGTAACTACAGGTAAGGTGATCTCGCAGATCACTGATGAATAGTATAAATGTTATTAGTTGCAGCAGAAGACTGAAAACAACATAGAAGAAAATCTACATTATATAGTGATTTGGTGATTCAATTTGTAAGGCAGTTACAATTGACCATGTGAGGTGTGCGCCTAATCCAATCAGGGCACATTCTGAAGGCACATATCTATACCATCCAGTCTTATTACAGTGGAGCATCATATACTATATCCCAAATTATCCACAATTCGGCACCAATTGAAGGGCAGAGAAGTTCATCCTGCTAAGCTGCGTTTCGCAGTCACCTTTCTCGTTTCCTCTTCATAGGGAGCAAGGTCTTCGGTTTTTCTGATGGCTTGTTAACTGATCCTTCGTCTTCAATAAGGTGGAACCCGGGGTGCGATGACAATTTCTCCACTTCAACTTTTGCTACGTCCTTCCTTACTCCTATGTCAGTAATGTATCTGCCAGCACAGTACATCCCAGCTGTGACAGTGGCCATTCCAAGCGGACCAGCCGCCAGAAGCTTAAACGGAGTGGAAAGAAGAGCAGCCAAAGGCACACCAATGGCAGAAGAAGCTTGCCCACTAGTCCCAATGCCAGGTTCCTCAACTGGCAGAAGCCCAGTCTTGCAGTAGAGTGCAAAGTCTTCACAGTTCTTCTCAAACATGTCGTAATTTCCAAAACCATTCTGAAGCAAGTACATCGCTCGATGGACCACAACCTCTGGTGGGTCTGATTCGGCAATGGTGCAGGTCCCCCCACGAAGCTTTGCAAGGAAAACCGCAGATGGCACTCCATACTCGAAGCAATAGAGAGAGCCATTGCGAAGGAAACAGTCCAAGCAAGTGAGGACAACACCACTATTGGGCAGCTGGAATCCACAATCAGGGAATGTTTGGCACTCTGATGGAATCTCTGAGATCAGGCTGGAGGCGGAGTCTGATGAATCTGAACTTTCAGTTTCTTTCTTTCGTGTAAAATGGACCACTTTGCTTCCTCCAACATAAATACCTGAACATAAACAAGAAAATTGCTTGAGAAGCAATGGAAAGAAATATCAAAACAGTAGTTAATGATATATGATTGCTTTACATATTGCCCTGTTGTGAACAACATGCTAATAGGCACCGATTGTGGAGACACACTGTCCCTATAGCACAATTGTGACACTGTATAGGGGTCGTCTATCTAAGCTTCCTAAATGAAGATAAAAAAACCTCTATTATCTGAAAGTAAAGAGATGAAAAGTAAAAAAAAAAAACTGTGGTACATAAAGTTCATTACCTCAACTAGTAGAAGTGACTGAATAGTTCAAGAACTTAATTAACATAGGATACTTTGGTGATCAGAGTTTACAGCAAGTAGACCTAAACTAGTCACTTATCAAGCACAGTAAAGCATGGGTCAACCTGCAGTGTTTCTTTCCTGCAAGCAACCTCGAGTTAACAATAAGGCTGCTCCACACTAGAAAAACAGCAGAGCACAGAAACAGACATACACGTTGGTTAGCAGTAGGTGAGCAGCAACAAGTGCCATTTGTTCTACATGGTAAGCAGAGGACAGTAGGGCACAGCATGTGGCCTCCTAGCCATCTGGAAGGGTTTATTACAGAGTACGGTATCTTCAGTTGAAGCCTCAACTCCATGCCTAACAAGGCGGGGTGAGATGGGCGAGATGGAGTAGAAAGTAGGAACATGGCATCGTTTGTGTGACGGTTGCAGACTTGTTACAGTCGTCCGCTGCCACCAAACTGATGCCATCAAAATCTCCCGAGTAAATAGGGGAGTGCATCAGAATTGGCATGGCTTTTGCAGGGAAATTCTGCAAATAGGAGGACGACGATCGACGAAACAGAAGGAAAACCTCACTCACAGATTAGCCAATTGAGACGGCGAAGCGCAGATGCATTCACATTTGACGCACACAGAAATCAAAATCACCACGATTACCGAGCCGGCTCGGCCCAGAATTCCGGTGAACAGCTAACTTGCACACTACGAGAATCCGTGATCCGCGCCATCGGCGGCGGCAATTCGCTGCTAGAACTCGTGAGGCACCATCGGTAGGGGATCGATGAGCGTACCGTGGTGGGAGTAGGCGTAAACGGCCCGCCAGGTGTAGATGTGGTCGCCGGGCCTGATCTCCGACCGCTCCACCCGGTTCGACAGCAGCCCCATCCCAACCCCCCGCCGCCGCCGAGCGTGTCGGTGCGGCCGCACTCGCACCCCCGCCGCCTCTACAGCTCTACTGCAATTACCCCGTCCATTGAAGCCAGCACGGGGTAGCAGGCGGATGGAGAAGTCATGGAGAGTGGTTGCGGGCGAGCGGACTGCCGGCCTATATAGAAGGGTAGCCGAGGCAAAGGGAGGCCGAGCCGCGGAGGGGTAGTGGAGCTGTAGGGGCGAGAGGGGGCGTCGGCGTGGTGCTTGGGGAGACGGCCAGGGAAAAGAAAAGAATGTCGCTGTCACGTACCACTCGCCACCGCCGATCCCCCTTCCCTCGGTCGCTGGGCTTCTGCTGGAGCCTCCGTCCGGCTCGAGGCGGAAACAAGCGAGAAAAAAACGGGTTGGGGCGCGGGGGCATTTCCCCGTACCAGGGTTCACATGCGGTGATTCGGCGAAGTTGGTGAGGGAGGAGGACCCGGAGGAGTAGGGCAGAGGAGGCGGACCGGGGGAATCGCGAATCGGGATCGGCACGTCGCAGCGGGACAGCGGCGACAACGCCTCGGATCGTGTGTCGCCGTGGACTCTGTTCCTTTTTCTACCGTGCCCCCGCGTTGCGCTTCCTGCACATCACGTTGCTGCGTTTTTTTTTACTGCAGCACAACTGCACGAGCGCAACTGCACTAGTATAGGTGAACTGGGGCCGGTGACGGGGAGCATCCGAGAGCATGTGTGGAGAGCGGCGACGACGGTGAGACCGGCGAGCCCTGGTGCAAAGGTGCAGGTAGGACGCGCGGGGGGTGGCTAGAGCCTACTGTACTCCGTAGAGGGTATGACCGTACAGCACAGGACCGGCCACCAACTGCGGTCGCGCACCTAACCGGGCCGTCCCCTGCGTGGCACGAACTCCCGTCGTGCCGGTCACCTGATGTTGATGGTGGCGCCACTCGCTTTTTTAGACTAGCCTTCATTTTGCTCCGTGCTTCGTTATTATGCTCCTTCGATCCTAAATTAAATTATAAATTATTCTAAAATTTTTGGAGAGTTAAAACATCTCAAGTTTAACCAAATTTATATAATAACATAATAATATTTAGAATACCAAGTAACTATCATTAGATTATTCATTACTTATATGTTTATAGTAATATCTTTTGATGTTATAGATTTTTCTAATTTTTCTATAATGTTGGTCAAACTTGAGATATTTTAACTCTTTAAAATTTTTAGAATGAGTTATAAATTAGGACGGAGGGAGTACTATTCTAAACCTTCATTGGATGATGATTGTCACCGATAGGTGGTGATAGTAACATTTTCAAAGGAGAAGGTGTGTCGCAGCCAATGACGAGAGCATAACGGGTCGATGCCATCTTTCTAACCTGACTAGTAGACATATTTGTAGCGGCAATTTGAGACGATGGTCAGGAACCTATTCGTTGTCACCAAGACACATCTCAGTCATGTACAGCATTGGCTCGTCTCTCGTAATTTCGAAAAGTTGGAAGACATAATTTTGAAGATCACTTTCGTTCTGGGCGGAACCGGACCGACATTCCCATGGCCCAAGCATTTGCCAATTGCCATCGATCAATCGATGGGCCTCAGCACAGGCGACTGCGCCATGGAGAGAGACGACCCATCTAGTAAAGCCCAGCACGCAAAACCTCCACTCCACCACTCACCTGCCAGTTTTTCGCAGCTCCCTCGCTCACGCGCGGCATCACGCCGGCCGGCTGGCCACTCCTGTTCACACCGCCGCTGCCTTTCCTTCCACGGCGATCCCTCTCTCTCTCCGCGGACGCCAGCCAAAACTGGCAACGCCATTCCAATAAAAGGATGCGCCCCTGCGCTAGCCGACGCCTTCCACCCGCATTCCCCGTTCAGCTAAACCCTAGCCGTCTCCGGCGCGCAGATCCACCATCAGAGACGACGCTCGCCGGTCCTGAGGAGAGATGGCCGACCCGAACTCCCAGCGGCTCGCCGCCGCTACGAAGGATGTTCCGGCGACCCAGCATCAAGCCGCGGTGACCGCGCCGCAGCCGCACGGAGGCGCTCTCGGGTTTTTTGCGGTGGCGGCGCCGAAGCAGGGCGCAGCCATGGTTGCGCTGTCGTCCCCGCAGGGCGGTCCCGGGTTCGCGGTGGTGCCTCAGGGGGTCGAGAACGTGGCGGCTCCCGCGTCCCCGCAAGGCCCTCCGGGGTTTTGGGTGGCGCCTGAGCAGCCCGGGCCCGCGCCACAGCAAGGTGCTCCGGTGATGGCGCCGCCGCAGAGCGCAACCATGATGGCTCCGCAACAGCAGCATTTCGCGCCTGCGGTGGTGCCTACCTCCCAGCAACTTATGCAGATGCTCCTTCAAGCTGCGCCCATGGGCATGTTGTTGGCCTCGATGCCCCAGCAAGCCCAAGCCCAGCCCATGGCTGCTCACCAACCCGCTCAAGGTATGGCGCCATCGCAATCCCTGCCCACGTGCCATCCGCCCATGATGGAGATGCAGCAAGCTCAAGCCGGACACATGACGACACCACCACCACTGCCACTCGACCCTCTGCCATTGATGCAGCAGCAGCAGCACCAGCACCAGCGACAACCTTCACAAGCTGATACAGTGATAATGGCGCAACCGCCTCTTCCTCTCGGCCCTCCACCTGCGATGCTTCAGCAACAGCCTCGGCAAGGGGCCACGATGATGATGCCACAGCCACCTCTGCCATTCAACCCTCCATCAGTGACACTGCAGCAAAATTCACAGGGCAACCAGGTGATGATGGCACAGCCACAATTTGCTGCTCTACCATGCAAGCGCCAGCGTCTTGACCAATATGGTTTGTGATCAACTTCTAGTTATACCTTATTACTGTTTTACTTAAGTGGTAATTGGTAACAGTATCATGGGTGTGACTAATAAATGTTCTACCATAGATGTATTCAAGTTGGTGTAGACTAGATTTACTTTTGTTGTATAAATCTATAAGTCATATCATAAACATATGTAGTTAACTTCAAGCCTGTGTTTCATGCTAACTCTTTTTTTGGTAACTTTTTTTTTGGATAACTTTTCATGCTAAATCTTTGAAGTAATCATGGGAATAGTAGTTCCCAGTATGAAATTTCCATGCTACTCTGTGTTGTAGCTTCTTAAGCATTGAGATTAGGGAGCCTATCTTTCTGATTTTTTGAAAAAAAAACAATTAGGAGATACATGTCAGTGTAGCACATCTGCATTTTTAGGCCAAATTTCAGATTTTAGGTTCCAATTTTGTTGTAAAGAACTTTTGAATGCTTTTTTGATGATCACCGTGATTATAAATCCTGAGTTTAGAATTAGTCAATAGAGTTTCTGTGTGTTTAGACTGTTTGGCTTAGGGTTTGCACTCGTGTCGTTTAATGCACTTCATGCAAATATTAACAGCCACTACCGAGTAAAGCCAAAAATGTTGATGTGCATCTACTAGGTTCAGCTTAGGATTTGCACTCACCCACTTTGTTGGGTGCCCTTACTTCTGCAGCTATTAAACATGCAATTAAGCTTCTATTTTTTCCTCTTAGTGCTGATGGGATTGCCAATTCTTGGGACTTTTTAAACCCCTACACTTCAGCGTTAAGTTTGGAAGATTGATTCATGGTTCTGCTCCAAGTTCAGATGTTGTTTTCTCGACGGATGTTGTGATAGCTATGTATCAACGTTCACCGATCATCATGTACACCACCATACCTGTATCCAATACGGCACGGTACAGATAGGCATACTGCGAAGCATCAGAACATTGCAATGTAAAATGAAGAATTTAATTGCCGATATGGTTTCGGATACTCGACGATACCTCAGTCCGATAGTTCTCTTCCTGTCCATGCATAGTCACGTAGAGATGGAGAAATGGAGAGAGTCTGGAGGCAGCTGGTCTGCTAGGTCTGGGAAGAGCACAAAGTCTGAGCATTCTTGAAGAGACGAGAAGAGCATGGGCAACCCATTTTGCTAGTCATTGCTGTGAAATGTTGACCTGTGGTGCCAAAGCTGCGTTTGGCGAAAAAGAGAACTGCAACAGGAAGAAAGCAGAGCAGCGGCAGTGGCTGGCTGGCTTATGTGCAAGACGAGAGAAAATTTTACGGTTAAGTTTGAGGTCCTTATATGGGCTGAGTGGGCCAGCTGCCCAGAAAATAGAAGTCCATCTCATACTTTCCTTGTTCTATCTTTTCTTTCCTTTTTCCCGTTCATCTTAAGATAGATAATGCATTCAGCATGAGCATTTCATTATTTTTTATGATGCTCTAATTAACTTCTTTCTTGGTAACCATAAAGTTCAATTATTTTCATAATTTTTAAAGTTTAGTTATTTATAAATATATATATTTCCCGTAGTAGTGTATTCGTTTTTTTAGAATTGCATATTGCCATACTGTACCTGTATCGTTGTATTGTGTATCAGTGACAATTAGGTGATAGCTTCACGTGTTTGTTTCTGTTCCTAGATTTCTTTTATTTGGGCTTGCTTCTTAAATGGAAGTAAAACACAATTTGAGGTTGAGGAAATCATACTTCATGTACCCCTGAATGACTTCTATAAATCTATGCCTTGTGATGTGTACATGAAACTAATTTAGTGTTCTTTACATTTTGCAGACAACACTCATGAACAGCATATGACTGGCCATCAGCAGGAAACAGCAATAATGAATGCTGCAATGGGACAATCTTGTGGTCCTAACTTACACGATGGGGTACATAATGATTATTTTGTTTCTTAATCCAGAGTGACAACTGTTACTAAATGTTAAAGTGCTGTTTTTTTACTTCTACTTGGTGAATGATTACAGTTTCCATATTTTGGTGCACCTGAGCCCTCCCTTCCTCGAGATGCAACAAGCACCATTTATGTTGAAGGTCTCCCTACCAACTGTACTAGACGGGAAGTAGCGCGTATCCTTTTGTGGATGATGATTGCTCTTTCTGATCTTCTTATGAGTCTGTTTGCCATTCTTTTTTCCACCAATCAACTATAATTTACATCAGGTGTTGTCAATCCATATGTTTTTTTTTTGTGTTCCATCCTTCAACGTTGAGGTCTTTGGGCCCATTAACTTTTGCTTAGATATATTTCGCCAATATATGGGGTTCCTTGGAATGAGACTGGTCAATAAAGGATCTAATAGACATTTGTGCTTTGTTGATTTTGCAACCCCTGCACAAGCTTTTCTCGCCATGAGAACTCTTCAAGGTGAATATTGTTCTTATACAGTTTTCTATCTTTAGCTGCATTTGTGATGTTACTGAGCCATTTTGTCCTTGGAGAAAACTATCTTAGTACATTATGTTCTGTTTAAACTAAAACATGTGGTGCGGGATGGTATTTTCCAACTCTGTAGTGATTATGAATGGCGCTAAGCAATATTTCTACTTTAAGACTAAGCAATGGTTCAAACTTCTCGAGTCTTGACTTTTGTTAGGCTATCTCATTTGCTGAAGATATAAGACAGCAGTTGTTATAACTGATAATTCTGATGTACGCTTTGAGCACAAAAGGAAAAAAGTGGTAAAGTATAGAAATGATTCTATGGCAGCTTGATCAATCAGTTAGATTCTAATAATCTAAGAAAAGACAACCCTTCTCTGTCACGACATTTGTGTACTGTGGCTGGCAACAGCTTCTTACACTTGATTTGTCAACACGTGTTCATTTTGTCCACTTCAATACCAATATCTGTCTAATTCATTAATCAGTTTAGATCTCTACGATAGCATAATCCACTGACTTTTTGTACCCTTTAATACTTTATTTTTTGTGTAAACTTGTCACATCTTATATTTTCAAATATGCCTGTTTTGTAGCATGGGGTCATTGCTTGATTGACTGCATCTTTGGACAAATTACTTTATTTTGCAGGCTATAGATTTGATGAACAGGACCCTCACTCACGCATTTTGAAACTGCAGTTCTCTCACTCTCCTCGTATGGGCTCACATGGTGGGTCCTAGGCACTGAATTGCGTGGATCTAGTTTCCTTCTACACCGCCTTGAATTCCTGATATCTTGACTTGGCAACCTTGGTCTTGAGTTTGTGAGGCTTTAGCTAGTCTGTGACGAACAATTGTTGCAACTAATGGTACTTAACTATTGGAGGTTGCCTTGCTGTATGATATGTTTTTGTTATATAATGGTGCAATGTGACAAGCATGTTATTGTGGATTTCATTCTCTACTTGGTGCTGATGGTCTTGGGTCATCCACTTCATTGATTGATGTCGTCAGCTGGTAAATGGGACTCTGATTATCTATTGAGGGACGTGAGCCACAATTTGCAGGTGTCTTGGTGGTTCCAGCCTGTTTTTGAACACATTGGTTTGCATGGTTGCCATGCTCATTTTGATGTAAATGAATTCATGAGAATTTGGATTACAGCATAGTTTACATGGATCCTGTACCTGATGATGCTTTGTGCTTAGGAACATGTTAATCCACCGGTGCTAGTTGGTTTTTGTGGTTGGATGTCGAAGTATTTTTGTTGCTGATTGAGTCTTGGTTCATTGTCCAAATCAGAGTTAGCTGAGTATTATTTCATCAGGGTTGGTTATTTGGATGGGTATATAAATAAGTTGTGGCGATGCTAGGATTTTGTTTTCGATTCAGTTGTCACAAACACGTTTTCTATTCAAACTTGGTTATTTACCAAAAAAAAATATTGTTTGTCAATAAGCAACCAAAATTTATATTCTCTCCGTTTTAAATTGTAAGCAACCAGAAAACAAGTTTAGAAATGGATTTGTAAACAAGAGGTAAAAATTGTACAAAAAATACATATTTCTTTCACCATCGTAAGCATCTGTAGCGGAGCAGAAATCACAATGTTGTATATATCTGTACTAGCAGTATTCATGACAAATCTGTTGTAAAAAAATTGAGGTATAAAGGTGATACATAAGAAGCAAGTTTGGTGGAAAGAAATACAACATACGATAAGTTGGAGGTAAAAAGAACAATAAAAAAATTCATAGGTGGAGATAAAAAAAAAGTTGTATGTTTGTAGTGGTAGGATCCCATAGAACAAACCTCTTAGGACTGTTTCGTTTGAGGCGGTAAAGTTTACCGTCCGTTACATTAAATGTTTGGAACATATGCATAAAATACTAAATGTAGACTATTTACGAAACTAAAAACATGGCTAGAGAGTAATTTACGAGACGAATCTTTTGAGACTAATTAGTTCATGATTAGACACTAATTACTAAATAAAACAAAAATGCTACAGTAACGGTTAAACTTTAATAACTCTAACCAAACACCCCTTAAAGTAATAACTAGAGCCATTTCTTGGATGAACATTTGGCACGAGACAAATCTTTTAAGCCTAGTTACTCCATGATTGGACAATATTTGTCAAATAAAAACAAAAGTGCTACGGTGTCAAAATTAAAAAAAAAATAGATCTAAACAAGGCCTGAGTCCAAAAACTGCTCTGGCTCCTCTGCGAGCCATAACAAACCAAAGCCAAAGCTATGCGAAAAGGACCCTTAATAGATTTTTCTTTTTATTTTTCAAACTTAAATGACATCCATCCAAGCTACAGTCTACTTTTAATTTTATCTTAACTTGTAAGTAAAACTTCTCTAGTTTTCATCAAGTTTATTTTTTCTAAAAAAATATTAACATCTGAATTAATTCTTCATGACACATATCAGTTGGCTAGGGAATTTCATCTCAATCGCCATTTTATTCCTACTCTTACAAATAGGCTAGCCCAAGCAAGGCCTGCTAACCACCTAATTACCTACGACTGCAACACTATCCATTAGCGGGGAAAAAAATAATAACTACAGGAACAGGAGCATCAAAACAAAGAGCATTCATCATTCAAAGCGTTGCACAGTTTCAAACTTGTCAGGAATGTTACGGAGTACATCAGTGACACAACGATCTGGTTCTCACTTGCTGCTACAGTACTCCAGTGCATCCAGATACATGATGGTCGCCTAAACCAAAACTGCGTACAAAAGGCGATGGTCCTAGCGCTAGAGGGAGCCTTGCGCGCTCTTGCTGCATAGTTGCTTGCTCTGCATTAGATCTTGTTGATCTTGGCTGCCACGACGAGCGGGTTGTTCCTGGCGATCTTCTCCCGGGCCGCCGTCTTGAAGTCGAAGCTGCACGCGTGCTTCTCCGCGTACCTGTTGACTTCAAGAACACCAACAGGTGCGCGTGCTTCGACTCGTGTCATGGATTCTGGAACCGACTTCCGGCTTCCGGCGCGGGGCTGTCGCTCTGGCGCCGCCGCCGCTAGTGGAGTTTGCCCGGCGCCGTGTGCCGCGGGAGAGCTGGGCGGAAACCGGGTGCGGTTCATGGCCACTGCCTGCCTCTGGGGCTGCTGGATTCACCAGTGGCCGTGTACGCCCTGCAGTCTTTGCAGCAGGGAAGTGCTTCGGGGGTCGGGGTTCCAATTTCAGGACGAATAATGTGCCACTTGTTTGAGCTCATTTTGATTGATTGCTCTAGAAATGTGTGGATCTGGAGTTATCTTGTTGTTTGACGTGAAGCTGGCATGGATGTACGTACATGTTCTGAAATTGGAGCTTATATTTCAGTACCACTGGATGGAGTTTTGTTGAATTTGGGCAGTTTAATCTGAAACTAAAATAAATAAACTAAAGCTTATCGCCCTGGATTTTAAACTAAGCTCAACTTTAGTACATACATACTGCATTATGCTTGCCCTAACTTGTATACGTACGTCGTACGTACTTCTATTACAAGGTTACTAAAGTGGGGGAAACATAAATGGAGAACCCCAAACACGAGGCAAGGCAGAACAACAAAGAGGCCCATGTGGAACCTGTGAGCGGGCCGCTGGAATCAAACCAGCCCACGGACGCCTCCGCTCGGGGCCGTGCGTTGCGACGCGAGAGGGCGCGGCGCGGCTCCGGAGCGATAGGGGCAACGTCGTTTAGCACCACCTCGAAAGCACAGCGACGCGAACACCAGCTTATAGGCGCGAGCGCACCAGCTACGTCGTCTCTTCGGAGACATCCGATAAAATTGGAACGATACAGAGAAGATTAGCATGGCCCCTGCGCAAGAGTGACACGCACAAATCGAGAAATGGTCCAAATTTTTTTGAGATTTTGCGCGCCGGTCCCTGCCATGTTACAGATAGGTCCTCCTGATCCAAGGATATGTTACAAACATGTCCTTATGGCTCGCGCGCCAGTCCCTGCCATCTTACAGATACGTCCATACATCCTCCTGGTATGTTACAAATAGGTCCTTACCGCTTAAGCGCCGGTGCCTGCCTACAGACAGGTCCTCCTAGTCCTTGGATATGTTACAAACAGGTCCTTCAGACTTGCAGGCTTTTATAATACACTTCTTCCAGTTCCAGGCTTACGAATTTTAGTTTGTAGTGTACTGCCTCAACTTTTTAAAGATCATTATTAGAGTTTGGTCCTGCTGCTCCTGGGTTTATATAAATATACCGTCTTCATGCTTTTTACGAACAGGTTCTACATAAAACAGTGTGCAATGCGACGCAGTATCATATATCGAATTAGGCCTGAACTTTAAGTTGTGTGTTTTTTTATTAAAGCAATAAATATATAGTTGTGTGCTTGTGTCTATGTTTTTTTTATTTTTTTGTATACGCGCCGGCCCCCTTGGTGATTTCATGCTCTGAGGTTTGTGTTTCAATCGTCTTTTCATTGGTTAAACTTAAACCGGATTCAATCAAAACGTGCATGAGCAGGATCCTCGTACGGTGAGTTGCATTGTGCGCGTAAATATTAGTTGTCCACACATACATTTTCATTTGTCCACGTTCTCTTAAATTGTCGCTCACAATAAAATTATGTTGCCGCACCTGCACCTTAGAATAAGTCTACTAAGAGCACTTCAAATGCAGAAACTATCATAATTTTTATAGACATTAATTGCAGTGCCACCTAAACATTTTACCGATGTGGCAAGGTAGTTATTAAAGAAAGAAAGCAAAAATCATAGAAACTGGGTCTAAGTTAGAAATCATGTCTACACGAGATCCAATGCATGAAGTGATATGATTGGTTGAGAATGGAGAGAGAATGAATATGATTTGATAACAAATTATTGTATAGAATTATCTATTGGGACCATAATTTCTATACATAGTGTCTATAGAAATTAATAGATATAGAAACTATATGTAGACTATATGTAGTTTCTAGCATTGGGACTGCCCTAATAAATCCAAGTGTTTAGCTATATTAGCTAAACTATATGATATTAGTCTCTTATTTGATATATGAGCAACTTTTTTATTGTTTTATTCATGTGTCATCTTCTCTTTCACATCCTTCTCATCACTTAAAGTATGGGCTTACCACTGTATATGTTTCCATGTCTAGCTTGTTGCTTGAATTGCATGAGGGCCAAATTCTTCTCTTTTATCTGTTCTCTCCTTCACATCGGCTTTTTCTTAGCTATAAGTCAATTATTATAATTGTTCTTAGCCATGGTCCACTTTGTGGCTAATTAATTACCCCTTTGCTATTATTTTGTACTATGTGCTCACTGTTCCCTCAAATTCTATGTGCACAATGTAGCTTATGAATCCGTCCACGACTTGTGTTTTGTGATTATCACACCAAATTATTTCCACTGAATTCTTTATGAAATATATTTCAACAGTCACCCTATTCCCTTGAACTTATTATCACTAATTTTCAAGAAAGAAATCATATTTTTCAAATTCAGCGAGCTAACAGAAATGAAGGTGACAAAAACATGACCTATGGTAGAGAAGTCTTTCCTTAATATATAATTATAAAAAATTCAGTCCACCATATCTTTATATGTCCGCCGGTCTAAAGATTAATTAAACGATGCTCCTCTCGAATCTAGTTTCCTACTCTTTTTAGCTTATTTTTTTTGTTTATGGCACGAGGACCCCTGGTCCAATGGGTTAGAGAAAAAAGAAAGTTATGGACTGAATCTAACTCAGAAGCCTAACACGAGTTTAAACCATTTTTAGACCGAAACAAGTAAATAGTTGGGCTCGACCAAAATCTAAAATAGCCAAAAAATTTATCTTTTTATTATTAGAGAAGAAGAAGTTGATTTTTATTTTGCCTCCAATTGAAATCTAACTAACTAAATAGTAATTCCTATCCTTTTCTATTTAATTATGAAGAGTTCTATTTAGAAGACTTAGGATGTGAGGAATCTATTTATATTAGGACTCCTACTCTATATTGGTTTAGACGCAAATTATTCTAACTTGTATGAGCACAAATTATATATATAAGTTCAGATAAAAGAAACTCTCCATCGTTCAGTAGTTAGACGAAGACAGATAAAAAAAATAGATGGACGAAAAAAAGAGTGTGAAAATTTGCCTCTTTATTATTAGGTATAGATATATATAATTAGGTAATAGAGATATAGATATAGATTTGATAGCTTTTTTTTCTCCCGTTGTAACACACAATTATTTTTGCTAATTTGACTTAATACTATTCCAGCTGTTTTTCCACCAAACTGCAACTACATTAACCATTTGAGAGCACACACATCATTTTATGATATACAAAAGTCATGGCTGAAAGTATTATTCGTTGATTTGTTCTAAGATAAAAATATTGTTGAATGACCGGTAGATTTAGCAGAAGACTCAAACGAACATGACGATAGCAAGACTCTACTGCAACAGTACATGACTTTGGCACTCTACTGGCCAGCGGTGGTCGTCGATGCAAGCAATGCTCTGCGAGGACAGCAATTCAGGGAGGCGAAGCGAGAAGGCTTGCACGCACAAGGCATCGTCGTCGTACTCACCCGTACACACGCTTGGCGCCGATACATAAAGCCATTGCTGCGCACACGTCCTTGTTGCCGTCGATCAGAAAAATCAGGATCCAGAACTGACCAGAGCGTGCATTCATCTCATCTCCGATCCAAGCACGGACGCACGCACCGAGACGACGACGGCGACTACCCGTCGGAATCGTAAGCAGACGAGCTTAACTCCTCTGTCCTCGCCACAGCTGCAGCAAACGATCGATCGAAGCTCATTTACGTACAAATCTTTCATCTCGAGTGGTACTGTCTGTGTAGGCTGGTGAGCTTTAGACGTCGCAAAGTCGCATTGATTTCATAACTTTTGCCTGCCTGGAGACGCTGTGCCTTTACGTGATGAGATCTTTGCTCGCTCTGGCTCCTCATCAGCACCAACAGTGCATGATGCGGCTGTTGGTCCGAGTCCTAGGTCCTGTTTGGTTCCACCAACTAATTTTTAGCTAGTTAAAATTATTTTAGCTACTCTTGGGTGACTAATGGAACTAAACTATTTTAGCCCTTTTTAGTCAATGTGTTTGGAACTTTAGCTACTAAAGTGACTAAAGTTTAGCTAGCTAAAATTTAGTTGGTGGAACCAAACAGGCCCCTAGTCGTTAGCATTAGGGCATAGAAACTATCATAATTTCTATAAACATTAATTATGATGTCATATAAATATTTTGCTGATGTCGTAAGTTAATTATTAAAGAGAGAGGACAAAAATCATATAAACTGGGTCTAAGTTAGAAACTATGTCTACACGAGATCTAAGATATGAAATGATATGATTGGTTGAGTTTTCTATAAACATTAATTATGGTGTCATATAAATATTTTGCTGATGTCGTAAGTTAATTATTAAAGAGAGAAGGCAAAAATCATAGAAACTGGGTCTAAGTTAGAAACTATGTCTCCACGAGATCTAAGATATGAAATGATATGATTGGTTGAGAATAGAGAGAGAAGTGTGGCAGAACCTCCTGAATTAAGTGGCCCACATGCACCTATCATTGTCTCAAAGACTTCTGATCGGTGTACACGAGTTCCAAATGACTCAAGAAGTCTGTCGGGTGTCCTCGGGAAACCCGAATCATCCACGTTTTAACTCATATAGGATCAACATTTCATAGATAAGAGAAATCAGAGTAAAAGCGGAAAAGTTACATAACATAGATTGAAACTTAAGTCCAACGGTTACAAACCATAAGTATTTAGTACATAAAAGGTTCGGAACTTTATATTACATAAACCATAAGCCACACAACAAGTTTTACTTGCCCAAGGTCACACATCAGATTCATCATCATCACTCTCC